>WNGP01003937.1_pt1 | contig 21098 bp, 15 predicted proteins | sample 5407671 | NCBI WGS metagenome assembly WNGP01 (sample SAMN13153381, study PRJNA577476) | soil metagenome | isolation source: 40 cm soil or saprolite under Garry oak tree replicate 2 | place: USA:California | collected 2016-06-15 | reverse complement strand
TGTCAAGGAAAACAGGACGTCTGTCCTAGCAGTGAAAGAGGTATTTGAGCTATAAATTACTTGCTCCTGTTTTGATGCATGAGCGCTTTGAGCTATGAATTACTTGCTACAGGTTTGATCGAAAGCTGATGTCTGATTTCGATGTATGAATTACTTGCTATTATTTAGATGCAAAGAAGCGCCTTTTTTCCATCTATGATTTAGTTGCTACCCTCTCGCCTGAGATTGAAACCTACAAACCTTTGTACACCGATATTCCCAATCTCACGTCGCCAGGGGCCTGGCATCTCGCCTGAGATTGAAACAAAGAAACATCACGATATCCGCATCTTGCTCCAATGGTCGCCAGGGGCCTGGCATCTCGCCTGAGGGTCGCAACTAATTCATTTGTAGAAGTTCCCTATTGATGGATTTGGCTCTGGCCAAAGCACGTACATTCATAATCAAATAGATCAAGGTATTGAGGTTCTTGATGGAGCGACCGTTACGCATGTTTAGCCGCTCAATGCCCAGGGCCTGCGCCTGGCTGTTGTTGCGTTCGCGAGCCTCGTGTGTTGGGTGTAGATGGCATGATAGAGCGGGCTGCTGCGATCGAGCGTGACGCGCATCTGCCCACCGAGTTCACCGTTGACATCCTTGATACAGCCTTTATCGCTTCCGGAATTGTGGGTGATCGCAGATGTCGTTGGTGTGCTCAGGAAAGAGCAAGGGGCAGCGAAAACTTTGGGCACGATAGCCGTAGGTGTAGTCGAACTGAGAGGTGGGGTGCATGCGCAAGCCCATTGGGCACAGCGGGGTGCCATCTGGATCGCGCCCGTAGAGGGGATGACCGTGTTGGTTGAGTGGTACGACTCCAATGCTCCCCTGACGGGCAGTATACTCGTAGATTTACCACGCGTCGAAGACAGCATCAGCGGTGACATGGGTGGGAAAGTGGTTGAGAGCGAGGACAGCACGCTGATGGAGAGAGCGAAAAGAGGTGACATCGTTCTCAGTGAAGGTTAAGGTGTATTCGCCCAGCACCACATCGCCATAGTCCCGCGTGGTGGCTGCTGCTACACCGGAGCCATAGCCCCAGAAGTATGGAGGCATTGTATCCGATCTCCGTCTGGCTCACCAATCTTTGTTGCTTGCCCTCAAAGCTCACACCGTTTTCCATCGGGCACTATACGCAGTGCGTTCCAATTGTCCAAGAGGAATGTGAGCAGCGATGAGATGCGCATTTTCGGCAAACGCCGCTTCCACGAGTGCGTGACGATTACAGAGATTGGTCGCCCTATTTTTCCAATGAGTCACCCAAATGGGATGCTCAACCTCTAATGGATGGTGGTAAAGGTCGCCCAGTTAGTGAATGTTTGTCGTAGTAGGTGACCCCGAATGCTGTTGAGCAAAACAGGTGGGTGTATTGTGTAGGAAGATATTATCATACCTCTGTAACTTGTAAAATACGGTTGTCAAGTGGCTCTGTCTTACTTTCCGTGAAAGCTCTCGTATATATGAGAAGAGGTTATCTGCCGATCGCCTTGAGTAGCCGATTGCTTCCAACCCGGACTTCCTCTTTCATTTCAGAATCACGGAAAGTGAGACAGAGTCAGTTTCTTACCGTATTTTACATAACTCAGAAAACCGTGAGAATTTGACCTGTTTTGCTCAGGCGGGTAGTGCAAAGCCCTCTATTGCAATGTTAGCGGAACAAAGTGCTCTCTCAATCAAGAAGACGAGTACTTATGATTCAGTAATGGCTTGCACCTCATCTTTTGACCATATCGCTGCACGTTCGTATATCGACCAAGAAAATGGTTACGACTTGTTAATATCAATGGTAAACTCATCTAATACCATGATTCAATAAAAGTGCAACAATCCTCAAAGAAACCATGAAGAGCCATCTCTGTCCGATACCTTCACCATCATTTTCTAATGAGGTATATTATCATTAAGTCTTGAATGGATATAATGAGGTGATACTTCTCAGGAGAAATGGAGCGTTTCTCTTCCTTTACTTGAGAAAACGCTGAAGAAAGCAACAGGAATGCAGAAAACCACCATCTACGTTATTCGACATGCACAATCAGAGCATAACTTGAGTGGATCGCTTAGCGAAGAACCCCAAAAAACCTATGGAACTCTGGGATCTCCGCTAACGGAAGAAGGCAAACGACAAGCGTCAATGTTAGCTAGAGAACTGAAACGTCTGCATATTGATTGCATTCTCGCTTCTCATCTTAACCGTGCGAGACAAACGGCTGAAATCTTCGGGGAAGCACTCAATCTGCCTATAAAGACGACAGATGCTCTCCAGGAACGTTTAACAACGGAGAGCGAACGGGAGGCAGGGAGTCGGCTCTTCACCTTCTTACAGGAGGCAACTCATGAATGGAGAGAAAAAAACATCGCCGTTGTGAGCCATGGAGCTATTTTCCGCGCCATGCTGATCCTACTCGGTTTCGCGACCACCAATGAACTTCCAGCGGGCTCAGTGGCCAATACTGGATATGCTATTCTCGAAACTGATGGTGAGAGATGGGTCATCTCAAATACGCAAGGTATCATTAAGGTCCTCTAACTTGAATGAGTACAATACACACGCTTTATACCTGATGTGAAACAGATAAGGCGTAAATGCAAATAAGAGACGGTTTATCGTATTCGTCCCACTGGTACTATGGACTCAGGCCCGATTCTGTGTCTGAACCCAAGCCTTTAGTTAATGATGGGCCTGGTGCATGTAAGGAAGTGGTGAATGCGTAAACGCGTAGACTCATGCATGGTAAGTCGCTCGATCTCTTCTGGCGAAAAAAAGGCCACCTCAAAGGATTCCTCGCTAACCTTGTTCTCTCCCCCAGTGATAGTACAGGCGAAACACAGCGCGAATTGTTGCCGCACCTCGCCATTGGAATACGCAATCACATGCTTCGGATTGGAGTAGACTCCCACAATGGATGTAGGCACTACATCTAGCCCTGTCTCCTCTTTCACCTCACGTATTATGGTTTCACCGATACTCTCACCTATCTCCATTACACCCCCAGGAAGACTCCAAAGAGAATTGTCAGTACGTCGCTGCAAAAGGATTTTCCCCTCATTGTTCGTGACGATGGCTGTTGCTGCTGGAACAATACTATTTGCTTGTGGTGCATGAGGATCGTTCAAATAGTCGATGCGATTGTTCATAAGCGTGTTCCTCTTCCTCATCAGTATATTTCACTGACGAAATCTATATCTTCATGGGTGTATAGTTTGCTTTAGGGGTTGCCCTATACATTTACCTATCCTTTATGCCGATACGTACCTCATCTCGATACCTTCTTCATCTTCACTTGCTCCTAGTATTTTGAGTGTCGCTTTTTGAGCTTCCGTCACTCCTGTAATACCTGTAATATTCATGCGCTCATATGGCCTGTCCCTTCTGAGCGTCTTCAGACATTCCCCTGTTTGCGTATTCCAGCATTTCGTCGTTCCATCATCACTGCCGCTGACAACGATGTCTCCAGAATGCCCAAAAACAACGGACCGCACGCTGGAGCTATGGCCCTGTAGCACCTTGAGGCACTGACCACTATTGGCATCCCACAAGCGTACGGTCTGATCTTCACTTCCACTGACAATGGTACTTCCATCGGGACTGAAGGCGATCGATCTTATACATCTAGTATGGCCTTGCAGTTCTTTGAGGCATTGGCCACTGCTCACTTCCCACACGCGCACAACCAGGTCATCCCCACTACTGGCAATGGTACTGCCATTTGGGCTGAAGGCAACCGACCATACTCGATTGATGTGTCCTTGCAAGGTCTTAATGCAGCGACCACTACTTACCTCCCACAGGCGTACATTCTGGTCATCTCCTCCGCTGGCGATGATGCTACCAACTGGGTTGAAGGCGACCGAGTAAACCCAACCGATATGGCCTTGCAGCACTTTGAGACACTGGCCGCTGCTCACCTCCCACACGCGTACGGTCTGATCATTGCTGCCACTAGCAAGAGTCTTTCCGTCAGGGCTGAAGGCGACAGACCATACGCACTTGTTGTGTCCTTGAAGCACCTTAAAGCACTTACCGCTGCTCACCTCCCACACGCGAACCGTATGGTCACTACTGCTCGTGGCGATGGCGCTGCCATTGGGGCTGAAGGCAACCGAGTAAACCCAACTGGAATGGCCATGTAGGGCCTTGAGACACCGGCCGCTGCTCACCTCCCATAAGCACAGTTCATCTCCACCGCTGGCAATAACATTTCCATTACAGCTGAGAGCAACACAGGTTATACGCTTGCTGTACCCCCACATGGTCTTAAGACAACGACCGCTGTTGACCTCCCACAAGCGCATAGTCTGATCTTCACTGCTACTGACAACAGTGCTGCCATCTGGACTGAATGCAGTTGATCTTACCCAACCGGTATGGCCTTGCAGCACTTTGAGGCATTGACCGCTGTTCACTTCCCACAAGCGCACAGTCTGGTCACCACTACCACTGGCAACGGTACTGCTATCCAGGCTGAAAGCAACCGAATAAACCCAACCTGCATGTCCCCGCAACGTTTTGAGGCATTGACCGCTGCTCACCTCCCATAAACGCACGGTCTGGTCACTACTACCGCTAGCAATGGAACTGCCATCAGGACTAAATGCGACAGATCGTATCCACCCCGTATGGCCTTGCAGCACTTTGAGGCATTGACCGCTGCTCACCTCCCATAAACGCACGGTCTGATCTTCACTGCCACTGGCAATAGTACAACCATCAGGGCTGAACACGACCGAGTTTATGCGATGGGTATGCCCTTGAAACGTCTTGAGGCAGCGACCACTACTAACCTCCCACAAACGTAATAGCTGATCATCTCCACCGCTAGCAATAGTACTGCCATCGGGGTTGAAGGCGACAGACCATACCCGGTTAATGTGTCCTTGCATGGTCCGGAGGCATCGGCCACTGCTCACTTCCCATAGACGCACGGTCTGATCATTACTGCAACTCGCAATAGTACTCCCATCGACGTTAAACGCAACTGATCTTACCCAGTCCTTATGTTCTTGAAAGGTTTGTACAGGAGTGCTACTCGCCAATTGCCATAGCCGAACTTCACTATTGGAGGTGCCTGCAGCCAAGAGCTTCCCGTTTGGGCTAAACGCTACGGAAAGAATACTACCGAAAGTATCGGTAAAGACTGACGTAGCCAGATTGGCCTGCGCAAAATTGACTCCCTGGAGAACTGCCCCCTGTAAGTAGGCTTGGCGGACTGTCAGATGCGAAAAGTCGTATCCACGGAGATCGCAGTGCAAATGAATCAACAGGTTGAGTACATTTCCGGCTGCATAGTTTGGTCGTTGAGAATGCATACTACGCAGCGTGGAAAGTATGCCCTTGAATGCTCTCTCGATCTCGTCTTTTCCAAACGCGGAAAGTAACCGTTGCGCTATGGGTAAAAGGATAAGGCGCACTTGACTTTCTCTCACATACTCTTTGGTTTGCGCTTTGACCAGGGCATGGTTCTCAAAGAGTGTCATCGCTTCAGCGGTGATCTCATCGTAAACACGGTCAACAAAACGATCTGTCACGTACTCCATAACAACATTTTGTAGAGCAAACCCCGACTGACTTGTTTCAAGGAGATCACGTCTTCGCAGTGATCTCAGCGCTTCCTGGAGCACTCGTGTTATCACCGGACGAACCATGTCCTCTTGGATCGCTTTGAGCGAAACCGGTTCCCGCTCAATGGCCAACCAGTACATGACTTCCTGCTCCAACGCTGATAGCCGCTCAAACTGCTGATCGAGGACAGTATAGACATCGCTAAAAAGCATCTCTCCGTCTGCCAGAAAGCCTGCAATATTGCCATCAAAGACCTCACGAATGAACTGAGAGACGAGCTTCAACGATAAAGGATTGCCTCCATAGTGATTGACGAGGACTTCCCAGGCCTGCTCTTCTCCATACGAGCCTTTGTCTCTCAGAATGGCCCTGCCGTAGATAGGTGCCAACCCTTCTAATCGATAGGTTCGAACAGGCGAGGAGCTCCCCTCTAATAATGCCACCTCTTCTGGCTTCTCGCGACTCGTCAGCAGCAAACAACTTTGGTGTTTGGCTTCTCCAATGCGTTGTAATAGCCTTCCGTACCCGTCGTACCCTTCTCGGTAACAACCCGTCCCTTTGCCACCCTGCAAGACGATCTCAACATTGTCGAGCACCATGAGGCAGGGTTGCTCGCGGAAGTACTGAAGCAGCAAGGAGATTTGATCATCCACATTCTCTGGAAGGTCTGTTCGCTGCTGGTGGGAGACAAAGTGGATGCAGTCTTGCAAAACACTTTTCAAAGAGGGGGCATTTTGGAGCGAACGCCAAAAGACAAGGGGGAACACTTCCTTCGCGTGGATTGCCACAGCCACTGCCAGGCTGGTTTTGCCAATCCCTCCTTTGCCTAGGAGAGCCACCAAACGGCAATGGTCATCCACAACCCATCGCTCTAAGGTGAGGAGTTCCTTGTCGCGCCCGTAAAACTGTTCTAGATTAGGAGCTTCCCCCCAGTCCTCCTCTCCAACTGGCACGTTATTTTCTTGCCCAGGAGTTATAGGCTGCTGCGTTGGAGCAGATGTGGAGTTCGAATCATTCCGTCCTTGCTCATCAACAGGCACAAGTGCTTCTATCTTCTCAGAAGAACGTGGAACATGGATCGGCCTGGTGGACGTACGAGGAGAAGTGCTTGGGTGAGAAAGTTCTGGTACTTTGATTGGCACAGTAAATCCTAGTTCCTCGGCATTCCTTCCAAAGAGCTCGATCAGCTTCTGCCGGTAGTAGGGACGCGGCATACTTTCCCCGCATTCCCACCGACTGACTATTTTGTCAGTCGTCCCTACCGCTTCTGCAAGTTCCTCTTGAGATAATCCTCTTAATTCCCGCTCACGCTTGAGTTTCTCATTGGGAATGTGGCCCTTGCCCATGTTCTTCTAGCCTCTTTTAAAAATGAGGGACACAATACTGAAACACTTTACTCCTGAAGAACAGTTTACTCAATCCTCATTCAACGATCAACTTTTATTAGGCAGAAGTGTTCTCTTCACCCTTGCGTATAGAGTCTGTGGGGTGCAACTCTCTGAGCGCATCTAAATCTGCCAGTCGAAAGTACACCCGATTTTTGACCCCATGGGTGTACCTTTGCAATCGGCCCTCATTGATACGCCGATAGAGTGTGTCTCTTGTGATACCAAGATAGGCGCATGCTTCTTTTACAGAGTAGTACGTCTCATTATTAATCTCAATAGGCATCAACTTCGTATCCCTTCGCACAGTACTTGACAACATCATACAGCATTGGCTGTATTTCTGTCAAGAAATTCGTACACTTTCTGATAGTATCAGACAATCTTTTATTATACTATTTTCCCCTTTGCTGCCAAAAAAAGAGAGGGGAATAAAAGGGGAGTGGAAGGGGAATAGAAGGTGTTAACTCGGACAAAATTTCTAAGTACAATGACAATCAAGAAACGCTTGCAGTTAGCAGCTACAAGCGTTTCGGAAGTGACTCAGTCGTTCGCAAGTGTGTCGGTCGGTCTGGACAACTACCCGGCGCACTTGCACCATTAGTCCGAGTCTGTGTAATTGTATCACGCAGGCCGGACATTGAAACAAAGGAGGCCTGCTATGGCATCTTTTCCCCAAAGAATTGGGTACCACCAGACATGCGTGCTACCGGCTACTGTTCTCTCTGCTGATCCCGTGGAAGACACGGATATGTCCAGCTTGCAAGCTGATGCAAGCAGTGATGGGATGTGCTACCTGCGTGTAATCGATTCGTTCCACGATGGCACCTACTTGGTACGAGTTGCCGCAAATCCTGGCCTTGTTCGCACCCAAGGGTACACAGTGGTACTCACTGAAGGACAACTTGCTTCCGCTCTGCCATGGGATTGTCGCTCAAAGAGCAGGTACCTTGCGCTTCACGTCACTTCACAGCCTCAGCTAGTGACCACCCCTGTTGCATCGTCAATGGCACAGCAGCAAGAAACTGATGAGCAGTGTCAAAGCATGCTGGCAAGTGGGTTCCGAGGAGGAGAATATGACGCAGCGATCCGCTAAAAAAATCATCCAGGCGGCCAATTTGGCTACCAACATCGATCCATCGGCGCCTGATACCCCATTCTGGACGCAGTACCTGTTGGAGCCACTCGTACGTCCTCTTACGCCTGAAGAGGAAAAGCGACGTCGGGCGCCCCTAAATGATCGCGATCGGGATTTCCGCTTGCTTCGATAGGGGAGGCCATGGCGAAGAGAAGCAAACGCGCGCTGCCGGGACAACCCGCCTGTAGCTACCGCATTGACACCATCTTTGAGGGACGACACACCTTCATTCACAGCGTCGTCTGGCGGCGCATCGTAGATGGTCCCCCTCCGCAGTGGGAGCAGACGAAGCACAATCCGGCCGTTGTTCGCGCCCAGCTATTCAAAAGTGGGCGCAAAATCGACACCTACAAACGGTTGTAGGCTTGGCGCGTTAGCAACGCGCTAAGCCCTATGAGTAGCCCTTTGGCATTCCAACATACGAATGTTTCCAGGCCCTCACCTGCATTGTACATGTGCGGGTCTGGATGTCAAACTCAGGAGGAACCATGAGTGCCTTGACCAGTGCACAACAATTTCGTTGGGAGGTAGAGCAGCACTTCCCCCGTGTCCCACTGGATGAACAACACGGATGAGACAGGGTGATCACGAAGCGCGCAACGACCTTATTCTTGCCCTTCAACACTCTGTCTTCCGCATTGCAGCCCGCTACTGTCAGTGTGGGAGGTATCCGGACTGGGATACGTGGCTTGATCTCGTGCAGGCGGCTAATGTTGAGATGTTGGAGGTGGTTGATCGGGCATTGGAGAAGCATGATCCCTGCGCGTTCCTTGTAGGAGTTGCACGCATGGCGATGCGGCAATGGATCGCCGGGCAAGACCTGATCGCCCATCACCACGCATCAGAACCTATTCTCACAGTAAGCCTGGATGCTCCTCTGAATGGAGACTGCCTGCACCTGGCCGATCTTTTATCCTCAGAGACGCGCCTGGATACTCAAGAGAAGCCGGAACCAGACTACGGCCTCCTCTATCAGACAATCGCGTCTCTCCCTGAGAAACAGCAAGCCGTGATCTGCCGCCACTACTTTCTGCTGGAGTCGCTCAATGCCATTGGCTCTAGCTTAACAAAACGAGCGGCGAAGAGGCCGAGTATTGCGTACCACCAGCACAAAAGCGCATTGAGATCAATGCGCCAACGATTGGAGCCTGTCTATGCCTAAATTCATTCCCAGCGCCTATCAGTCGGCCATCTTCGATTTTGTCCGCCAGGGGGAGGGCCATGGCCTGGTTGATGCCGTTCCAGGGTCCGGCAAAACCAGTACGCTGGTCGAGGCCGCGAAGCTCTTGTCGCCGAACTGCAAGGCCATTTTCCTCGCCTTTAATAAACACATCGCCGCCGAACTTGGCAGGAAACTCGCCGAGGGGAACAGCCCGATGGAGGCCTCCACAATCCACAGCCTGGGAATGCAAGCGCTGCGCGGGCTGGGGAAACGACTCTCGATTCAGGAGAAAAAGTACCACACCATCGCCAGAGCCTACCTGGAGAGTGAGCAGGCATACGACTACACCCTCCTCAATCAATTCAAAAAACTCATTGCCTTTACTCAGATGACGTTAGTGGATCTCTGTTCCGAAGAAAGCCTCCTCAATATCATTGACCACTATGGTTTGGAAATCAGTCCCTATGACGTTGAGTGGCCTATCCTCCGGCGTGGCGTCAAACTTGTCCTGGACAAGGGGGTTGAGCAGGCTCAGACTTTGGGAAGCATCGACTTCAATGATATGGTCTGGCTCCCCTCTATTCTCAATCTGGCTCCGGCAAAGGCTGACATCGTTTTTGTTGACGAAGCTCAAGACTTAAATGCGGCACAGCTGGCCCTGGTGATGAAATCGGTAAACGGCTTCGGACGGCTCTTGTTTGTCGGTGACAAACGTCAATGCCAGCCAGCAGGCACGATGATTCGCCTGCCAGATGGTTTAGAGCGTCCAATTGAACAGATCCGGCCAGGAGATGAAGTCGTCACATATGATCGCGCCACTCAAATGTTTGTCGAAAAAGGGAACGTCAGCGACGTTGCTGCCAGGCAGTATGATGGACTGCTTTATACCGTCAAAGCTGGAGGAAAGGAAAGCTGGTGCACCGATTCTCACAAGTGGCTTGTTCGCTGGATCAAAACCGATACACGCGAGATATGGGTCACCTATCTGATGCGGCAGGGAGACTGCTACCGAGCCGGGCATACGCCATTGTTTCTCAAGGAACACAGGAGCAAAGAAGGAAACGTCGGCGTTGGCCCTGCAGAACGGACTTGCATAGAACAGGCTGATGCAGCATGGATACTCAAGATTCACGATCATCTTGCCGATGCAATTGCCTACGAACATATCCTCTCCGCAAGATACGGGTTTCCTGAAGTCTGCATCTCTCAATCGGGGGACACTCCATACCGCAGTCACGGTATGGTTGAGAGCAGACACAAAGCACTTGCTCCACAGGAGGAGCATGCTCGGCAATGTTTAGAGAACCATGGAAGAAAGTTGGAATACCCGCTGTCCACATGGAGTATGAACGAAGATACACGAGAAAGTGTGGCGCTACAGGGGTGGGGATGCTCAACATGGTTTGAGGCGCAGGCTTGCAATCTCATACCCGGCTTCATGGCTATTCCCGTAGCACCTGACGATACTCAAAGTACACGAGAGAAAATGAACGGGCCTGGGATACCGACTTCGTGGCAAGCTCTCGATGTTGCGACCCGGCCATATTCCGGCCTTGTCTACTCGCTCAACATTGAGACTTATCATACCTATATTGCCGATGGATTAGTCACCTGCAATAGCATTTATGGTTTCAGTGGCGCCGATACGCGCAGTATTGAGACTATCATTGAGTGCACTCACGCCACAGTGCTCCCGTTATCCATCTGTTACCGGTGCCCATCATCACACGTGAAGATGTGCGCCAGTATCTTCCCCGGTATCGAGTCCGCTCCGTGGGCAAGGGAAGGAGCGATCAGCACCATTGCACCAAATAAGCTCGAGGACGAAGTCAAGCCCGGTGATCTCATCATCTGCCGGACGACCGCTCCTCTGGTCGAAACCTGCCTCGGTCTGTTGAGGGCGGGCGTCCGCGCAAAAGTGCGTGGGAGAGACATCGGAGCCAATTTCGTCGCCCTCATCAACAAACTCAAAAAGCAGCCCACCTTCCGTTTTGAACGGTTCACGGAGATCCTGCTGGAGTATCGCCTGCAACAGGCCATCTTGATCGGTGTGGGGAAGGACGCCGACATGAAGATCGCGAACCTGGATGACAAGGTAGACACGATCCTGGCCTTGCACGCCGCCTACCTCGATACACTTGCCCATCTACACCAGGGCGATATGGAGGGCTTTCAAGCCTACATCGACCACTTCTTCAGTGATGAGCAAGGCAGAATGGTCGTGCTCTCAACCGTCCACAAAGCGAAGGGGCTGGAGGAAGAGCGGGTCTTCATTCTCAAGCCTGAGCTCATGCCCCACCCGAAGGCAAGGATGGGATGGCAGCTCGAACAAGAGTACAACCTCAAGTATGCGGCCTACTCCCGCTCGAAAGGTGAAATGTTCTTTGTGCAAGATACAACGCCGAGCGGAGTTTCACATACGCCTTTTCGCACAGCCGTCGCATCGTGATCATCGTGGTAGCCCTGGTTCGAGCCTGGGTTTCCACAACAAGGACAGGAGATATTATAGTGAACCATCAACCAATTTTCACACATGCGCAAACACAAGCTCTGCTCGCCTATCATCAAGCGCAAAGCCTAGAAGTTGAAACAGGCCGGAGGTTGGTGATCGTTGCGACCTGGATCGAGAATGCAGCCGACCGTTGCTAAGGAATACAACTATCCTATTATGCAGCAGGGCATGACAAGATACTGGTATCTCTCTTCCTGCACGAAGGCAGGTAGCCCCGAAAGGCTATTGCCGGCAACCGTAGCGGCAGACCTCCACCCATATAGGACGGAGATTTATCACCTCACAAAACGGGTGATACATGCGTACATCGACGCATGAGAAGTTAAGAAGAGTATAACATAGAACTCTGTTTTGGTCAACTGTTCTAGCCCCAGGTGCGAGAAAAAGGTTAGCAGCGGACAATGCGGAGCGCCGGATACCTGCGAATGTGCCGTCTGCGCCCGCAACATCTGTGGGAAGCACTTCGCCAGCCTGGAAGGCACAGTCGATTACCTGGGTCAGCCCTTCGACTACTGCGTCGACTGCGCCCGGCTCTCGGAAGACGAACGCGAAGCCCTCCTCATGATACGCGTGTTGTTGGATCGCTTCTAGTGGAAGGAACACAGGCAATGAATACAAGAACAAGTGTGATAGCGAAGACCTCTGAAGACCGTACAACACCTCGAATCGAAGAGAAAAGCGGCCCTCTGACTCAATTGGAACCTGACCAGAGATAGCCGCATACGTAGGCTTCATAACCCACATGCCTATTCTAGCGCATGTTCGCAAGACGGCATGTGGGCAGACATTCACCAGGGAGCGTACCATGATGACCAAGACTGTACCACTTGACGTTTTTCAACGCGAACGCAAACGGCGGATCGAACTGGAGCAGTTCATCAAGTGGGAAGACGAACTCTTTGAAAATGGTGAACTCTCTACCAGCCAACGACTCATCGCACGGGCAACCCGCCGCGCCGTCCTGGAGGGCAAGCCTCGCGAAGATGGGTTAACCTACATTTCCATGGAAAGGATCGCCGAGCGTGCCGGCGTCTCCGTCTCAACTGCCCGGCGCGGCCAGCAATATCTTGCCCAGCTGGGTGCCATTGAACGCAAAGTGGAAGAGGTACCCAATAACGCAGGAGAGCAGCGGTCGCATGTTTTCGTCAAGCTGACGGATGTGATCAACACCCCCTCCAAAATCATCCCAGAGAAACCGCGCAATCATGGCGGGCAGCGTCTGCCTTGCCCGGCATGCGGGAGCCATAATCTCAAAATCCAACATCGTCTCATCTGTAAGGATTGTGGCAGTGTGAGCGTGCTGCATGAGCACGAGCAGGAAGCCGATGAGCAAAGTGATCGACATGATGAAGCGGCTGATCTTGTGCTTGTCGAGCAACTTGACCGGCAAGGGCACGGGCAAACATCGGTCCACCCGGGTGATACTGCTCTTATCGAGCAAGTTGAACTGCAAGAACCCAACCACGGTGAGAAGCATCCCACTAACAATCAACCCTTTGGAGAGCAACGCGACCGACAAGGAACTCAAGGGCATTCTCCCTTGTGCGTCAACTTGACCGACATGGTTATCTTGGAGAGCAACCTGACTGACAAGGACGATTCCCAAAAACCAGCGAGCCCCCCTGTCGGTGTCGATGTATCTTCACCCAGTGCTCCCACGCAGAGCGACCCAATGCTGGAGGCAGCGCAGCTACTCCTCGACATTGCCGGACCGTCACATGAGCATGTAGAGATGAGTCAGAAGGGGCCCGCCAAATACTACACCATCCATCGCGCACTGACGCTACAAGACATGATAGCGCACATTCAAGGGAAAAAGACGGTTGGCGCTTTCCTGCGTCATCCTGACGGGAAAACCCGGGCGCTGTGCTATGACACAGATGATGAAGAGGGCTGGCAGCGATTGAAAGAGGCAGCGCGTTTGCTCCCCTATGGAGACTATTGCCCCATTCTCGAAGAATCTCCGGTACGAGGTGGACACCTCTGGGTCATGTACAACGGCCTTGTGGATGCGAAATCGGCCCATCGCCATCTGCTCCAATATGCACCTATGCTTCGGCAGATCAAAGAGTCCTGGCCTGGACCTGGACCAAACAAAGTCCGGCTCCCCGGTGGCCGGTACGTCAGCCCCAACGTATCAGCCTGGTGCAAGCTCATTGATGAACGTGGAGCGTTTCTTGCACCCGAAGGATATGCTGCGCAATTGCTCCTTGACGCTCAGGTCCCCGCCGAGCTGGTGCCCGAATATCCGCTGGAGCCAGAGCCCCCATCAACACCACTTGAACAGCCCACAGAACAAGAGAGAACTGTGCTGGTTTCCCCCTGTGTCCAAGATGAGTACGATGGCCAATGGCAAGCGAAATATGGTCATACGTCTCTCTGGTTTCATTTCACTCCGGCGCAGCTGGCAGCGTGGTACAACGCACACCATGATGTGAGAGAGATTCTGCTTCCAGAAAAGAACAAGATGGGTCTTGCCACATGGCGTGGAGAGAGGACGGCCAGCATTGGTTACACCAAAGATGGTGAGGGCTGGGTCGACTTCGGCGCAAGTGCAATGCGATCCGACGGCAAACGCGATGGAGGCGATGCCTTAGAGTTACAGACCCGCGTCATGCATGAACCGAAAGCAGAGATCTTGCGCCAAGCCGCACGTGGCCTGCTAACAGAGGCGCGTGCGGTCATGGAGGGCGCGGCCAGAAACGATGAGCAGCCAGCTACATGGGTAGCAGCTTTGATGACCGAAGCAGGCTGGTCCCACTACTGGAAAGTGCGCAAGGATCTCTCGCTCAAATGTAGCCGACCCGAAGCGACGATCTCTAAACAGCCGGTGACGGACGCAGCCGATGAGACGTGCACCGTACGGGAGGCCTCTTCCCGCCTCAATGGTTTTTCCTCCAGCAAGACTTGCACCACGTCACCGAAGACACCCGGCATTCCCTATGAGTTAGTGGAGCATGGCCTCACTCATGGAGAACCTTGCCCGAAATGTGGGTGCCCGTTGTATCGCGATCTGATGGGTGAGCCTGTTTGTTGTCGCTGTTTTCCACAGCGCGGTTACCATGAGTACAGTACCCAGGTTGATGCTTTGTACCCTCGTAAGCGTCGGGAGGAGGATGCGGTGAAAGCGACATGGAAGAGCAAGGTGCGTGAATGAAATCATTCCCACTCTATCAGATCGGGATGCGGGCCTTAAATACGAGGGGTGGGACGGGCTGCTGAAGCATGCTGGCGCACAAGCGCCAGCAGCTATTATCGCACATAGTGTTCTTCCACGCAGCGCATTGCGGTGCACACGCTTCTTCCGCGCAACTCCCACCCCGTTACTGGCAAGACATCGCGCAAGTGGTTCGTACAACGAGCGTGTCTTCCACAATGGTAGCAAGCCGCTCACAGAACACCTTTATTCGGAAAGCTGATGGCCACAGAAGAGCCTACGAACAGTGAGATGTAGACTGACGGGGTGGGTGGCCTACCGGTAGTCGCCTACTCGACGACACCCACATAGTCAAAGTGCGACAAAAGGTCTCGGACTGCTTCCGAGGGATCCTTGGAGCTCAGGCGTTCTTCCGCATCGGAGGTTACTTGTTGACGTTTCGTAAACGGCGGCTGCGCCGGCTTTCTGCTTTGCAGGCCACTTTGCTTGGTCAACCCGTCCTTCCATACTTTCCATGGTGGCAAAATTGGTTACAGTGAAACGGCATAAATTCCTTCACAGAGTTGATTCGAGTTGAGAAAGGGAGTAATCGCCTCTTGCTACTCAATTCGATCGGCTTGGGAAGAGAAATCACAGCCTAACTGCTATTCTTTACATTTCATGAATAATTAGGAACATCGAGGCTTTGAGCCACATATGTTTCATATGCCGGTCTTTCCAAGAACCATACTGCCAAGTATCCTTCACAGGGTAGAAGTGAGTTTTACGAATACTGCCCGTGCTCAGAACTAACCATGTCTTCAGGATCAACATATTACAGTGGTGTGACCCTATTAAAGCTATCAGCTGTACTTGCCAGGCGGTTGGTATCACCTCACGTAGCGCTGGGCCAAAAAAGTATTGAACGAGCCAGCACCCACTTTGGAATGGTCTCCTAAATGTCTGGAATAATTTTGACTACTTTGCACTTGGTGACACGCTCGCGCATATTAGACCTGGCTCGCCAGCGTTCGATTCAAAGCCCATCGTTAGTATTTGTTTCTTGCTTCCGCAAGAGCTATAATGGAGTGATTGAAAGGGCACTAGTAAGGAGCGGGTGACAAGCAGATGGATGAACAGCGGCAACAGACAGTCGCCCCCCTGACCATCTTCTATTCTTATGCTCACGAGGATGAAGCGCTGCGGGACAAGTTAGAAGATCATCTCAGTAGCTTGCAGGTGCAAGGTCTGATCAGTGAATGGTATGATCGACAGATTGTGGCTGGGACCGAATGGGCATATGCTATCGATTCACGCTTGCAAACTGCCTCGATCATTCTCTTGCTCATTAGTCCTGCCTTCATGGCATCTGACTATTGCGTCAGCATCGAAATGCAACAGGCCATGGAGCGTCACCGTCTTGGCGATGCCCGGGTCATTCCGATCATCCTTCGGCCTGCAGAATGGCACGATGCCCCGTTCGCTATCCTCCAGTGCCTTCCTCGCGGCGCGAAGCCAGTGACCACCTGGGATGATCCAGAAGACGCCTTCGAGGATATCACTCAAGGTTTGCGCCGTGCGATCGAAGATATGAATCTGCTTTTCTATAGTAGAGGGCCTCGTCATCCATCGGCACCGATGATCCTTGCTCCTTCTGACGGTCAATGGAGAAAGGTGAGCAACCGCTTACGCTCACCGATCGATTTTCGAAGCCGTCAGTGGATGCTCGAGCGTGTGCGCACACGGTGGGTCACCGGATTGCTCAAGGATTCCCTCAACGAGGCCGCCCTGATCACCCTGGGTTTACACGAACAACCAGCTGCCGTTGCCAACCCATGGAGTTTCTCTCTACAAGAGATGAATCAGCCTGCACGACCACTCAGCCTCAGGACGCGTGTCATTCAGGCCTATGACTATGCCCAAGGGGAATTACTCATTCTCGGAGAGCCGGGCTCCGGCAAAACCACCCTGCTACTCGAACTTACCCGTGACCTCATCGAGCGGGCAAAGCGGGATGAGACGCATCCGATACCTGTCATCTTCAACCTGTCGTCCTGGAGCCTCAAGCAGCAGCCCATTGCAGGCTGGCTGGTCGAGGAACTGATTCTCAAGTACCAGGTGCCGCAGAAACTGGCAAAGCACTGGGTAGAAAATGAACAGGTCTTGCCGCTCCTTGATGGCTTAGACGAAGTTGCACCGCACAACCGAGCTGACTGCATCGAAGCATTGAATAGGTTTAAACAGGATCACGGTTTGCTTCCGATGGTGATCACTAGCAGAAGTGCTGACTATCTGGCTCAGCAGTCGCGTGTCCTCTTACGGACTGCCATTGTCATCCAACCACTGACACAAGAGCAGATTGAGTTGTATTTGGCAAGTGCGAAGAAACAATTGGCCCCTGTCCGCGAAGCGTTACGGGCTGATGCAGAGCTACAAGAGTTAGCGTCGACCCCGCTCATGTTGAGTATCCTCACCTTAGCGTATCACGGATCATCGATGAACGATCTCTTGGCGCTCTCATCTCCCCTGGCACGTCGAGAGCAGATCTTTGCCACCTATGTCCAGCGGATGTTCCAACGCCGAGGGATCAAAGCGCACTACTCCCAAGTGCAGACGATCCGCTGGCTCAGTCATTTGGCATCTCATATGAAACGCCAGAGCCAGAGCGTGTTCTATGTGGAGCAACTACAACCGGCCTGGCTCCCTGGTTCCTGGATGCCTCGGATATATAGCTGGTTGGCTATCCAGCTACCAGATATCCTCATAGGAACCCTTGTCAGCCTTGCCATCATCATACTCCTGAACCGTGAAATCTCTCTAGAGGTCATCCTTCTGGGCTGCTTGCTTGGAGAGATCTTTAGTAATAAACGTATTTTTCTACCATCAATCAAGCGTGGCATGGATAACGAAGAGACTTTTAGAAATTTCCCTCTTCAATTGCCCTTGATGTTTATCTTCTTCTTCATAGATCCGCTTCTCGGAATCTGTAGCCTCTTACTTCTTTTAATCTTCTTCGTCGCACAGTACGATGACTCAGAGAGGACGACACAGAGAGTGATCCGAAACGGGCTACTCGTTGGAGTACTGGTAGGGCTAACCTATGGGCTGCGCTACGGACTGGGGAATGCGCTGCTCGCCGGAGTGATCAATGGATGGCATATTGGGCCAAGCTTCGGACTGAGCTATGGACTGAACTACGGGCTGAGCTATGGACTGGCCTTCGGGCTGAGCGCCGGGCTTCTCAGTCTCCTACTTATTGGGGAGCACATGACAATCCAATCAACGGACCGCCTTATCTGGACATGGAGGAGTCTGGGAAGCAGTTTCTTCTCAAAGTCTCATCTAATCGCAACTATGCGCATCACAATTCTTATCGCTCTCGTCATCGGGCTGAGTGTCGGGTTAGGCAACGTACTGTCCCCTATCTACATACAGGGTTTCACGCTGTTCAGTAAGCTGATCCTCGCACTGAGCCTCGGACTGTTAGGTGGCCTGACCGCAGGGCTAGGCTACTGGTTCCTCTTCGGACTCCTGCAAGGAATATCAAGCGCAACTATCGACGATCAACATCGTGTCTCTCCCAATCAAGGTATCCGCAGTTCTATCCGCAATGGACTCCTGATTGGACTCATCAGCTTTATGATCGTAGGGTTGCTTGGCTTTTTGCGCGTTTGGCTGAGCTACCGGCTGATCCCCTCCCTGCATTTCACCGGTTTGACTAGGAGTGAGGTGAGCTCCATGCTGAGAGATGGACTGTATGAGGGACTGGGTGTCGGACTCAGTATCGGACTCCTGGTAGGATTCCTCAATGGAGGGTTTGCCAGTCTTCGACACGCCATCTTGCGTCTCCTCCTCTACTGGAACAAGGCAATCCCCTGGAGCTATCCGCACTTTTTGGATCATGCCGCTGAACGCATCTTGTTACGCAAAGTTGGAGGAGGTTATATCTTCCTCCACCGGCTCTTGCTCGACTACTTCGCCAACCTGGAGGCTATTTCTCTTCTCCAACGAAGCGACAGAAAGCCAGCATGATGTCTCCTCCCCTGGTACGGCACCTTCCACATCAATGGTACCAACTGGAGGGGAAGTTCTCTTGAAGACACCGGAGGTGCCACTCGTTCTCGTGCTGGCTGAGGGTCCAGGTCTGCTTTGCCAGAGGATCGGGCACCAGAATCAGCGGGCTTGTGCATGAGCCATAAAATCTGATGAGTTACAGGCCTATAGATCGCGCCCACAGCGCTGCTAGAGTTAAAACTGAAGAAACCTGCCTGAACGCCTCCATGGAACATGGGGTCGCTTGTGGCGTGTTCAATTCAGTTTCCTCTCGACGTTCCGTTTCTGAGCGGAACAGGGATGAGAGAGCGTACCGTCTACAACAAGCACATCCCTACTGAGGCAGATGAAACGTGCCAATAATACTGGTTGCCCCCAATACATGGCCTTGTATGGCGCTCACCACCTCACTGAAGGTGAGACCTGGGCCACCGACCTGCGCTCTATTCGTGGCATAGAGTAAAAAGAGGTAGTGATGGATCTCACCTGTGGGCGGCGGACAAGGCCCACCGTATCCCATGGAGCCGAAGCTGGTGGTTCCTTCGGTGAAAGCGTCATTCCCTTCGAGTTCGCGCACATGAGCAGGAATATTGTAGACAATCCAATGGTGGAAGCCACCAGCTACCGGGGCATCATAGTCTGACATGAGCATCACAAAGCTGTGCGTCCCTGCTGGCACATTCGTCCAGTTCAGCTGCGGGGCGATATTGGAGCCGGTACACCCAAATTGATTCAATTCGTTTTTCGCTGAGAGCGGTCCTCCGTCGCGGAAGTCGGGACTGGTGATGGTAAAGGGATGGAGTGCGTTCCTTGAGGCGATTGCCAGGTGGGATGTGCGTGTGAGTGAGAGCAGGAGAGACAGAGCGAGAAGGCCGAGTATGAGTATGCCTGTGCTCACAACTACTGGGATTTTCCCCGGCAGAGGCTTTGCTAAGTAACGAGTGAAGCGCATAACAACATCCTTTCTTCTGCTTACTCTAGACCAGTTGCTCCATGTTTGTGAAGCAGTTGTCTGGAGAAGCCGGTTTCAAACTGCCAGTGAAGCGAAGCCAATAAGGATGACAAGGTGTTGAGTTGTAGGGACTAACGGCCGTTACATCTTAAGCATAGGTATCTATTGACATGCTGTCAAGGGGGTTCAGCCTCTCAGGGCTTCTCAAAAGTCGCCATGGGTGTTCCCCACCCCACCCGGTCTCCCGCTTCTGCCGCCGCAGGCGGCCAGTTTTAGCTGAGCAGTGTGACTTTTGAGAAGCCCAGTTGATCACCAGCTCGCCTCTTCCTTTTTGGCCAACTGTCCCCTATAATAGGACGTATCTGGTACCTTCCCTTTTGGCCCAATAACGCCCGCAGGAGAGACAAAAGGAGAACTCTTATGCAACAATCCGAGCCCAGGGAGGCCAGGGACGTCACGTGGGTTGTCACCAGCCAAACGACCCCATGGGTCGTGCGCCGGGGGCTCGCGGTTGAAGCTCTCGCGGCCATACCCGACGTGATCGTGCGGACGGACATCCCGCGGCAGTCTATCGAAGGGTTCGGTGCCTGCTTCAACGAACTCGGCTGGACGTCGCTCGCCGCCCTCCATGCGCAGGAGAGGGACGCCGTCTTCCGCGAGCTGTTCGCCCCGGGCATCGGCGCGAACTTTACCCTCTGCCGCATGCCGATCGGCGCCAACGACGTCTCGCGCCAATGGTACTCCTATGACGAGACGCCCGATGACCTCGCCCTCGAGCACTTCAGCATCGCCAACGACCTCGAGACGCTCGTCCCCTTCATCAAGAGCGCGCTGGCGCACCAGCCCGATCTCTCGCTGTGGGCGTCGCCGTGGAGCCCGCCGACCTGGATGAAATCCAACAACCACTACGCGGCGGCGATGCCCGCGCCCTGGCAACAGGGCGTGACGAACGACCTCGGGCCCGATCAGGTTGGCAAGGAGGGGACCGACATGTTTCTCCAGGAGGAGCGCTATTTCCGCGTCTACGCCTCCTACTTCGGTCGCTTCGTGGATGAGTACCGCAAGCAGGGCATAGGCGTCAGCATGGTCATGCCCCAGAACGAGTTCAACTCGGCGCAGGTGTTCCCCAGTTGTACGTGGACGCCGCAGGGGCTCGCGCGA
>WNGP01002152.1_pt1 | contig 21106 bp, 18 predicted proteins | sample 5407671 | NCBI WGS metagenome assembly WNGP01 (sample SAMN13153381, study PRJNA577476) | soil metagenome | isolation source: 40 cm soil or saprolite under Garry oak tree replicate 2 | place: USA:California | collected 2016-06-15 | reverse complement strand
TTGAGTTCGAAGCCGCACATGCAGCTTGACCGCGGCCGCGGTGTGCTCCTGCGTGCCACCGCAGCCTCGCCACTGCTCTGCCAACTCGTCGGGCAGCGTGATGCTACTACTATCTTGCAGGATCACCGCGCTGAAGCGTCGCAACAGCTTGATCGGGACGTCCTGGGCCGCTTCGACCACGATGCTGGTCAGTTCCTCTAACACCGCGTGCAACAAGCGTGCACACTCCGGCGTAAACCGCTTATCGATGGCGCTGTCGCTCACCGACACGTCGCGCATCTCGGCAGTCGAGGCCAGCTCCTCCAGGCTGGCATGGGGGTGCTGCTGGAAACCAAAGACCAGGGTTTGCACCAGATCAGCTCCACTGAACTTGCGTTGGCGTTTGACACAGCCCGTTTCTCGCGCGAGCTCACAAGCTCGCTCTTCTAACACCCACTGCATCTGCTTTCCTACTTGTGTTACACTACTCATAATCAGGCTCCTTTCTGACACCATAGAATCCTCAGAATTTGTTTCTATCATGTCAGATCGAGCCTCTTTTTGTCATTTCCCTCCTTAAGTTGGTGCGAATAGGACGTGATTTATCGCGTCCACCCCCGATTCAAATGTAGGGAGGCAATAGAAGCGTTCACTCCATGAAACTCGATCGAGGTGAATGCCTCTATTGCCTCCTACTATTATGCAGTCCTCTCCTGGAAGCGGAACAGGCGCAGTGCGATAGCGAAGCAGATCAATCCGTAGGCTAGCAGACCGAGTATGCTGGGAAGAACCTGTACGAAGTCTTTGCCCAGGAGCATGATACCATTCAAGCCCTCCATTGCCCAGGCAGTGATGCCGATTTTGGCGATTTGCTGCATCCACGTTGGTTCGAGGAAGAGCGGCCACCAGGCACCGCCGATAGCTGATGTAAGCAGCACAACCAGCGTGACAATCGGGTTTAGTTGGCGGCGCGTTTTGACGATAGAGACCAGCAAAATACCCAGGCCTGTCGTCGCGAAACTGGCACCGATCAGCAGGGCAATCAACCCAGTCCAGGAGCCAATGTGCAGGTGGAAAGCGAAGTATCCAACCGCGAAGAGGATGGTAAGTTGCAATAGCGTCAACAAGAATTGGGCCAGTAATTTTCCACCTAACAACTGATATTTACGTATCGGAGCGATAAGCAAGCGCCGGAACGTGCCGTCTTCCTTCTCCTGTAAAATGCTTCCGGCCACCGCGTTAATACCGAAGAGCGCGAAGAAGATGGCGTAGCCAGGTACGATCTGGTCGAAGGAATTGACCTGAACCGCCTTGCCAGCCGATAACGATTGGACTGCTGCCGTCGCCCCCTCTGTGCTGGCTTGTCCTACTATGGTTGTAATCGATTGAGCATTAATAGTGTTCGGCGCGCAGTGGTTCCCTGGCTGGTTACAGATGCTATAGATCTGGCCTACAGCCGATGAGCCAGCGATTTCAGCAGTAAGCACCTTTGTTACAAGGTTCTGAACAGCCGCCACACTGGCATCATTATTGCTTGGTCGAGAATAGACCTGTACGAGATTATGCGGAATTTTACCCTGTGGTTGAGACGCAGCAATCACTGCATCTGTCGCGCCTGCGGGAATGACTATACCCGCATTGACATTGGTGTTATTAGCAACCTGATCTTTGACCTGGTTGGGATTGCTGTATGAATTGACGGTGATCTTGAGTTGATCGGTGTTGATGTTTAGGGCCTGTACGATTGATTTACCGACGAAACCATTGTCCTGATTGCTTACGGCCACTGTGAAGGTAATCTGGCCGGAACCACTGCCAAAGAGATTGCCAAAGGCGAAGCCAATCACTGTGATAAGCACAAGTGGCATAATCAGCATCAGGAAGATCGAGTTTCTATCTTTGATGTTCTGCACGAGGTCTTTGCGAGCGATATACCAGAGATTTTTCATGATAGTTCTTCTCCTCTATAGTGATGAGACGCTTTAACTGTTAATCTCGCAGCGTCTTGCCTGTCAGTTGAATGAAGAGTTCTTGTAGCCCGTGTGGCCGCTGTACTTCGCGGTTCTGGTCACGTAGAGCCAGCAGTTGCTCAAGTGTCCCCATTGCAATGATGTGTCCTTCGTCCATGATGGCGATGTGGTTACAGAGTCGCTCGGCCTCTTCCATGTAGTGTGTAGTGTAGAGGATGGTTATCCCCTGGTCGCGCAACTTCTCGATGGTGTCAAAAATGTTCTCGCGCGATTGCGGGTCAACGCCTACAGTCGGCTCGTCCATCATCAAAAAGACGGGCTGGTGGATCATAGCGACTGCCATGTTGATGCGGCGTTTCATACCACCGGAAAAATTCTTAATGGGTTCTTTGCGGCGGTCGTAGAGTCCGACAAATTGCAGCACTTCTCCAGCGCGCGCCCTGCGTACTTTTGCGGATAGCCCGTAAAGTTCACCAAAAAACTCCAGGTTTTCCAGTGAGCTTAAATCGTTATACAGCGCGATCTCCTGCGGTACGACGCCAATGGTGCGCTTCACTTTGAGCGGCTCTTTAGTGATCGAGACGCCGTCGATGGTGGTATCACCCGATGTGGGTTCAAGGTAGCCGCACATCATATTGATGGTGGTGCTTTTACCTGCCCCGTTTGGACCCAGCAGTCCGAAGATTTCGCCTTTGCCGATAGTAAAAGAGACGCCTTTGACCGCTTCATGTTTGCCGAAGGTTTTTACCAGGTTCGAGACCTGGACATGCACCGGGCGACCATCCTTCGGCATATGGATCGGGCCGGTTTTGGTACTGTAAGCTGTGAAATCCTGCATACGATATACATCCTTACTGCGTATAATTGCCCCTATAGTGGGGTCATAGGGTACATTACTTGATAAGGCATGGTTCAAATGAACTTGACAGTTTTAACTAGGCAGCCAGAGTTAGGACTGGCTGCGGATCGATAGCAGACTGGGGTGGGAAAGCCATGCCTTGAGGAGGATAGCCCAAAGCCACCAACCACTCCTGGCTTACCCCGGTCATCCCGCTGCGCATGAGTGGACTGGACCCACGATGGAGGCCACGCTGGGCGATCTGGTGATTGTGCCAGACGGCCAAGAGCGCCACCATCCCACTGGAGAGGGAGCGATGAACCGCCAAGTAGGGACGCAAGACACTATGCCAGTTCTCGACAGCACTACTGGCACGCACGGCCGCATCCCAGGCTGCCAACAGCGGGGCTGCAACTGAGTGCCACGCGGCAGCCACTCCTTCCAGCAGATCCTTGCTGCTCGGCCCCAGGATAGCGCGTCGTTGCCACGCCCAGCCGAGCAGACGCAGGGCATGTGGCCCCAACGCCTGACGGGCCTGGTCCTGCAAGCCATCCAGTGTTGGGGCAAAGAGCACCAGCTGGGGCAAAGCTGCCTGCAGCAAGGTCACCAGGTGCACCAACTCGTACTGCATCGCCCAAGGCGCCACCTGACTGAGTTCATCGAGCAAGGCCAGCAGGGCTTCCAGTTCGCCTTGCCGCACACTACTTGGCATGAGTCCTTGAGCGGTCAGCACCACCACGCCCAGTAGATGCTGCCACTCCCCCGACAGGTAGCGCAAGCCCTCACAGGCATATGTAGCCTGGGCCAGCTCGGCAGCATGAGCCGCCACATCGGTTTTCGGGCATTTCCCACGCGGCCGCTTGCCTGCTGCCAGGCGCGCCGCCTGTCGCGCCACTACGGGCACGCGCTGCTGGAGCCCTTCGACCTGGCGATCCAGGCGCGCTTGCACGGGGCTTTCAAGCATGCAGAATGTGCCAGACATCGCGTTGATGGGGCTGCTCAGGTGTCACCGTCTTGACGGCCTCCCCAATCGCTCTGCCTCCATCACTGACTATGCTAGACCAGTGCAGCCCGTGCTCCTCCAGTTCCCACAGCAGCAAGGTCCAACTCTCCCCATCCACTCCGACCGGACTGGTGCTCGCCCAGACTGCCCCACTCTGTACATCGACGACGTTGAGATAGGCTTCTCCATGCGTGGAGCCGTACATCTCGTCCAACGCCAGCCCGCGCGCTGTGGCAGGCATATGCCGACTCATCCACTGCTGTGCTCGCCGACCGGCGCTCTGGACCACCGCTACAATCTTGCCTCTACTGACATGCACTCCCAGCAGCGCCAGCAGACACCGCTGGATACCGCGATAGCTGGCGTGCCCCTCGACCAGCAAGGTCAAGATGGCGCGCTCGACCCCTCGGTTCGGCTCAGCCTTGGCTGGCGTACTGGCTGGCCTCAACGCTTGCTCCAGCGCCGCCCGCCCTGTGGCTTTCCAACTAGAGAGCGTCTGGCGCGAGACGCCGATCGTCTGACTAAGCTGCGTGACCTCTCCATAGCTGCCACGGTGTGCTATCAGCTGGCTCACCCACTCTCCTCGTTGGCTGGCTGTGCTACAATGTCGCTGTACCATCGGTTCCTCCCTGCTTCGTATGGTGATGCATTTTCTCTACCATATTCTCCAGGGAGTCCTTTGGCAACTCCCAGTTCTTACACTGTCAAGTTCTTTCGCTCACAAGGTGAACCTTGCCTAAACTAAAAGAAACATCGTTCTTCGTTACAGAAGATAGTATACGATGATGATAAAGCGCGTGGGGAGTACGAAAAGACATGTTTTTGTACGTGACGAAAGTCATAGTGGGTAGGTCGTTATGATATACTACAGCATGTATCAACCTATTGAAGATGAGAGACGGGAGAGCTTAACTATGCGCTGCCCATATTGTGGAGGCATTAATTCGGACCATACCAGTTTTTGTACCTACTGTGGCCGTAATCTGAAGTCGCCTTCCAAACCAGTTTCAGGTCAGCAACCTCAACAACAATCGTATCAACCATCACGCTCGACCCCTACGCCAGAGGGGCGCCCGGCGTCTATGCCGCAAACTCCGCAGTCAGGGCGTCCGGCGTCTGCGCCGCAAGGCCGAACGGGAACTCCTATGCCACCGCAGACGGCCCAGCGTACCAGGCATATAGTAGAACCTGCGGTTCCAATGGCTCCGCCTCCTCCACCAGTGCCAAAGGCTCCCGAACCTCCTGCGCCATTCCCTCCCAGCACAACAGCGGAATTACAGGCGCTTGAGCAGGGCGCGTTAGCATATTCAGTGGTGGAAAGCGCTATCGGAGATGGGCGGAAAAAGATTGTGCGCATCGTCTATCCCAGGGGAGTCGCGTGGCAGCAAGTGGCTACACTGCTCAAAGCTTTCCATGAGCAGCAGGAAAAAGATTTTGATACCATTCTCATTCAAGGCGTGCTGGAACAGGATACCAGTGTGTACGCATTTACCAACGGCCAGTTGCGCTTTGATCGCAACGTGCGCCTGGGTGGAATGACTACTGACCGCTTTCAGATCGAGACTGGTAATGGTTTTGAAAGCGATTCTGTCCGTATTGTCTTGAGTACTGCCTAGCCGACTGCCTGACCGCAGGTACTACTTTGCAGCTTGCCTGAGCGCAGGTAGAGACGCAGTCTCGTTGGCAAGCTGCATAAGGACCCTGAACGGAGTTTGTTGGCAGGCGGAATAAGAGGAGTACTTAGCCGGCAGTCAGAGGAAGAGCATATGCAGATTGTAGAACTCATTCGTAAAAAACGTGATGGGCATAGCTTGAGCACTGCCGAGATCGACTGGTTGATCGATCAGTATACGAAAGAGAACATCCCTGATTACCAGATGTCAGCGTGGCTAATGGCTGTTTACTGGCGCGGCATGGATGCTCGCGAGATCAGTGATCTAACGCTGGCTATGACGCGTTCGGGCGAGGAATTACATGTGCGTGATACTATCTCGCCGGTGATAGATAAACATAGCACAGGCGGGGTTGGTGACAAGGTGACGTTGGCGGTTGCGCCCCTGGTAGCAGCGTGCGGCGTCGCCGTAGGGAAAATGACAGGGCGCGGCCTGGGGCATACAGGCGGCACGGTTGATAAACTGGAGTCTGTGCGCGGCTTCCGATCAGCGCTCACGTGTGATGAATTTATGGGTATCCTCACCCAGCATCATATCGTGCTGGCCGGGCAATCAGGTGATCTTGCCCCGGCCGATGGCAAAATGTACGCTTTGCGCGATGTTACGGGGACGGTGGAGAGCATTCCTCTGATCGCAGCCAGCATTATGAGTAAAAAGCTGGCTATCGGCGCGTCTCATTTGCTGTTGGATGTAAAAGTCGGTTCCGGCGCTTTTATGAAAAGTGTAGAGCAGGCGCGTGAACTGGCGCAGACGATGGTGAATATCGGGCGCCTGGCTGGCCTGCATACCGTCGCTGCCATTACCTCGATGGAGCAGCCACTAGGCCGCACTATTGGCAATGCACTGGAGATGGCGGAAGCAATTGCCATTTTGCGCGGCGATGGCCCACAAGACGTTTCGGCCCTGTGTTGTCACGAGGCTGCTGAGCTATTAGTAATGACTGGAACCGTGCACAGTTTTGCTGATGCCGAGAGGCGCGTTGAGCAAGCAGTGCATTCAGGAGATGCAGTTGCAAAGCTGGCCGAAGTGATCGCCGCCCAGGGGGGCGATGCTCGCCAGATTGAGCAGCCAGAGCTACTACCAATTGCGCCTGTGCGTACTATGCTAGGCGCCCCTGGCAGCGGCTACATTGCTGGTATTGAGGCCGAACAGGTGGGCCTTGCCAGCATGCGTTTGGGAGCGGGACGCTTCAAAAAAGGTGAACAGATCGATCATCGCACCGGTTTAATTTTGCAGGCGAAGGTGGGTGATTATCGCGAGACGGGCGAACCATTGGTAGAAATTCACGCGCGCAGCGAATCCGAAGTTGATTCTGTGCGCAACGCGCTGTTGGGATGTTATAGCTGGAGCGATACACCCGTGGAAGCGGGACCACTCGTGTTAGATACGATTCGACCATGAGAGAGAAGATAGCCTGTTTAATGTATTCTCTTTTCTCTGGCTATAGTTGCAAGAGCCTGTTCTGCCTGCTTTACAGTCTGCGCTGTACTTATTTTGACAATCAAACGTCGCAGTAATGCAGGGTCCTCAAGCGTATCTACTTGCTTTCGTGCAAGAACTGTAATCTCCGGGAAGCGTTCCTGGACTACATCTACAATTGCCTCACGCAGTCCACGCACTTCCCCCTTTTGTAGTCCTTGTTCAAGACCTTGTTCAAGACCTTGTTCAAGACCTTGTTCAAGACCTTGTTCAAGACCTTTTTGCAAACCTTGTTCGAGGCCTTTTTGCAAACCTTGTTCGAGGCCTTTTTGCAGACCTTTTGCCACCATTTCCTGGTAGGCCCATGAATCCTCAAGGATATCTTGAAGCATAGCAAACCTCTTTCTAAGCCAGTCACGGTCCTCTAGTTTCTTGAGTACGAGTGCCGCAAACGCATAACCAAGTGGCAGTAAATCATTTTTCCCAGCGGCCTTTAAGTTTACAATCATATCCTCTACTACCTCGCGTTTTGTCCCGTTTTTTGTTAACGGTAGCAAAGGAAGTAACCCCTCCAGACCTGCCTGCTTGAGTGCTTCCGCTGGAAGCTCCCACAACTTGATCGTCCTGTAGTAGAAGCAGTGTACCACTTCTCTATCTGGAAGCTTAAGTTCGTAGGGAGACTGCGCAACTTTGCCATCCCTCTTCAAATAGATAACAAAAGAACAAACTGGAAGTCCAGTGATAATGGCTGTCTGGGCGTTATATTTCCAGAGCCGCCTTCCCATATTGCCATCGCGCCGTCGTTGAAATTCGACGTGCAAGATCGTCTTCTGAGCGTTCCAGGTGACAACATACAAGAGATCAGCTTCCAGTGTTCGACTTTGCAATTCAGTGTTGAGTTCATGCTCATACTTTGCACCAGGAAGTACCAACGATACTAAATGTTGGCGATTTGCTCCCACGAGCATTTTCATGAGAATATCCCAAGTCTTAGCCACGCCCGATACCCTCTCCATGTATATTCTGAGACAAGTGTAGCATATCGGAAACAGCCTGTCGAGGGGTTTTATCGAGCAAAATGGAGCATTATTACGACTGAATCGTCAGCTCCAAAAAATCCGCTGTTGGATGGCTTGTATCGTTGGCCCCGCGTTCGAGAAAAACATCTCTTTGGCCATCACAGGCTGTCGCGCCTAACAAAGAGCCACCGGAGGGAAGAGCAGGCAGCGCTTCCCAGTTGAGAGTACTCAAGGTCACGAGCCAGGTCGAAGCCAGCGCGCTCGAGTGTGCAGGGTCATAACCGCCGATGATGACGACATGGCCCTGTCCATCCAGGCAGCTGGCCGCGCCGCTTATACTTATCGGGGCGTGAGTCGGTGTGAGTGTCCAGGTATTTTGAACAGTATCGTACCGGTATATCTGTGAGGTTGGCATACGCTGGCCTGCATCTCTGGACCCTCCAATCATCAGGATCCCGCCCTGGCCATCGGAGACCAGAACCACGTAGCCAACACCTGCTGGTAAAGGAGTCAATATTGCCCATTGGTCAGTGGCGAGGTCATAACGATACCAGCCTGTGCCAGCTCGCGCCCGGGGATTGCCAGGAGTGGTGAAGCCCTGGGTGATATAGAGATGTCCTTGTTGATCAGCGAGCATAGCATTTCCAAAACCGATCAGGGCTTGAGCAGGCGGCACAATTTTTCCCAATGCGCCATTTTCAGGCGAGTACCTGTATAAAACGGAGTTTATCGTAAAGGTATCTGTTGAATAGCCTCCAGTAAAGAAGATATGGTGTTGTTCATCTACAGCTGCGGCGTTATTCCCCATAACAGGAAATCCATTATTTGTTATGAGTTCCCAGTGCGCCGCCGCGATATCGTAGCGGTAGAGGCCGCGACTATAGAGGGGCTTTGAGCTAGCACCCCGGTAACCGCCGCTTACATATATATAGGCTTTCCCTTGAATTTCTGTATAGACGGCAGTATTATCAGCCTGTGGCACTGGTAGCGAGGGCAGAGCTTGCCAGGAACTTTGAGTTGTTATGGTTGGTAACTGGGTTACCACATGCTTCTGATTCGATACAATGGTTGGATTGTGATGAGCGTATTGGTTGAGCGCGAATAACGATGTTAATACACCAGAAAGCAGCATTGCGACTACAAACAGCACCTGCAGAAGGCGATTGGGTGTCTTTGAGCGGGGTGGAGAGGATTCACGTTCACCGGGTGTGGGAGTAGGAAAAACGGGAGAGACCGCGCGTTGTTTTAAGCTTTCGTCGATAGACGCCAGTTGCATGGCAAGCGCCTCTTGTTCCAACCGTTCGCGCCGAGCCGCATGGAGATGTTCACGTATATGTACACGGTGCGATCTGAGGGCGGCAAACGATGTATGCCGGTTTGGCGTATGCGGCGGATTGGCGAACGCCTGAATTGATGTGCCTGCATCCTCGTGGTGAGAAGTCTCGCTTACTAAGAGGGCATGCCGTTGGTACGCTCTGCGCTCTTCAATAGCGCGGGTACGCTCTAAAGCGGTATAAAATGTATGCGCCATCTGAAAGCGATACATCGCCTCTGGCCGCGTGGCGACTGTTACTAAGCCGCTTAGCGCGGGTGAAAGCGCGGGGTTGATCTGGCGCAAGGATTCGAGCATGCCTTTGCGCACGCTCCCCCTTGCCGGGCGTTGTCCGCTGAGCATCTCGTGCAGCATTACGCCCAGGCTGTACAGGTCGGAACGCCCATCGGTTTGTCCACTCCCTTCATATTGTTCCGGAGAGGCGTAACCAGGTGAGCCAAAATCAGTGGTATCATTGATCTGGCCTTCCTTGAAGTAGCGCGCAATGCCAAAATCTACCAGCATCAGGCGGCCTTCGGGCGAAAGTATAATGTTCGATGGTTTGAGGTCGCGGTAGACGACAGGCGGCGTTTGTTTATGTAGATAATCCAGCACGTCGCACAGTTGCATGGCATAGTTGAGCGCCTCAAGTGGAGGCAGCGGCGCATATTGGCGCATATAGGCAACAAGAGTAGGTCCTGGCAGATACTCCATGACCAGGTACCAGTAGCCGTTCTCATAGAAGTAGTCGTAAAGTGTGGGGATGGCTGGATGATGCAAACGAGCCAGTAACAATGCCTCACGTAAAAATCGATCAGTGTCAGCGCCGCCGCTGAGTGGAAAATCGTTCTCGAATGCCTGTAGCGCGGGAGTAACAGGTGTAACCTGCTGCTGCCCTTGTTTCTCCTGTTTCTGCTGTAGAAAGCGATCTAGCTCCGCTATCACACTCTGCGGGAGAGGTTGGTCGGCTCGCCCCTGTTTTAACGCCACCGGAACATCAAGCGCCCGGTGCGACGCCAGAAATACCTGCCCCATTCCCCCATAGCCGATGGCAGCTTCTACCTGGTAGGTTCCCTGTTGCAATGAACGACCTACCGGCGTGTCACGCGGCGTTGCTTGTTGTTTCCCCTGCGTTCTCTGCTTTCCCTGTGTTCCTGACATTCCCCTGCATCCCTTTCACCATAACCCTTTACTCTTCATGGTACTGAAAGTGAGGGGTCACGTCAACAAGGAAGCAGCGTTACCTGGCTTTTCCCCAATCGTGATGTACACTTCCCAACGATGGCTGCGTACCCGTTCAGAGCGGCGGCGCAGGCCGTGATGTTCCAGGGGAATATGCTGGCCGAACCAGGCATCGTCCAATACATCTGTAGCGAAACCTGTGCCTGTATCTCTGTCAACCTGTATCACGCCTGGTTCAGGCGGGCTAGCGTCTCGATAACTTCGGCTGCGCATGACTTCATCGTCGAGGTTGCGGCGTTTGCGAGGACCAAAAACGGCGGGTGGGCCATAGACGAGCATTTGCACGAATACCAATAAGGGCTGCAGGAAGCCAACAGGGATCAGGTTTGCCCCTTCGACTACAATGAGACGCCCGCCTGGACGTAGGACACGCGCTACTTCGGCAATGGCGTCGGTGTCATAAATGTATTCAGAGGGAAAGGTACTCACCACGCTATCAAACGAAGCATCACTAAAGGGGAGACTCTGCGCCGATCCCTGAATCACCCAGGCTCTTTCACCGAGTTCGCGATGTTGCAGGGTTTCGCGGGCGGCTGCAACCATCGGGGGAGAGTGTTCGATGGCGCGGCAGTTATAACCGGCCTCGATCATGTCCGCCAGCAAATCGCCCAGACCGCAGCCGAGTTCGAGCACGTCATGACCACGAAGGCGAGTCAGCACCAGTCTTTGCCATACACGCCATTGACCGGCGAAAGGGACCGTGCTGGCAAAACGATATAGGTATTTGTTCTTATAGAGCGTTTCAAAAAGCCATTTGCGCAAGGATGGTGTCATTGCACACCTGCCTGCTGGAAGATTTCCAGTAAATCACTGAGATGTTCTATGGTGAGATCGGGTGTAATTTCGCCGTGCAGGTAGCGATCGAGATAATCACGGCTCCAATCTTGCGCCAATATATAGTCATCATCTGTAGTGTGCATGCCTGGTAGCGGGGTATCGGGTATATGATGAGATAGTTCTGCTGGACGCACTCCTGATTCAGCAAGAGGCTGTGCGTTGATAGCGGTATTTGCTCTATGCCTAAGCGCTTGAATACCTTTGAGCATCTCTGGTTTAGGCTTCCAGATAGCAAAAATGCCGAGAGCCTGTGCTCCCAGTACATCGGCGCTGAGCGAGTCGCCCACCATCACCGCCTCTTCCGGCCTGACATCGAGCGCGTTGAGCGCGTGCAGAAAGATTTCAGCGCTGGGTTTGCGCCGACCTAAATCACCTGAAATAGCGATGGCGGCTGGATGAAAGTAGTCATACAGACCGAGTGTGCGCAAATCTTCAAGAAAAGGTGGTCCACCCCAGATACGGTTGGTTACGATCCCCAACAAAAAGCCACGTTTATGTAGCTCTATAATCGTCGAAAGCGAGTCATCAAAAAGCGGGCGCGATTCCGGAATGCGAATGCGTAGGGCCTCGAAAATCTCCTCGCCAAAATCCCGGTGTAGCTCTGGAATGCCCCATTGGCTCAGCGTTTCGATTACAGCTCGTGTTCCGTCAGGCTCATTTTCGGGGTCACGGCGAATCCTGGTGCGTATGTACTGATCGATTGCCTCGCGTAAGCGTCGCCCAAGAGCGAAGTCGTCAAGCATGGGCAAGAATGCGGGGTCAATGCGTTCGCGCAGCAGCACCACCGCTCGGCGATTGGCGATATCCTCGTTTCGCTCCCATGCTGCCGTCTCCCCACGAGACCAGAGAGTATCGCCGAGATCAAACAGCATGCAGCGAATAGTACGATCGGTGAGCGTGTGTATAGGCTTAACAGGCAAGGGTCATCTCCCGTTTTTCTTCACAATGACCCACGCACCTAACGCCCACAAGAGGGCGTCAAATACGCATCAACCTGAGACTCATCAATATCCGTAGGGGCGAGGGCGGACGATGAGGGGTTGGGATTGCCTTTATGTTCGCCCGCGTCCTGTTGCTCTGGCTTCCATGTTGGGGGAACACGATCACCCCCCCCACCCCGCGGGCGACCATAAAGGCCCACACCGCCCCACGTCCGCCGCCCTCGCCCCTACGGATCATCTGGCCTCCTGCCTGGCTTCCAGGCTTCGGTTGATGCGTATTTGACGCCCCTTGTGTGCGTCAGGTGCGCGAGCGTCAGGCGCTTCAGGTGTGGCGTTGCCTGGAATTTAGCGCGTTGTAGCATCCTCGTTCGAGAGAACTTCGTCAACCAGGCCATACTCAACCGACTGTTGCGCAGTCAGGAAGTAGTTGCGGTCGGCATCCTGCTGGATGCGCTCGCGTGTCTGACCGGTGTGACGAGCCAGAATGTCATAGATGCTGCTGCGCAGGCGCAGGATTTCACGGGCCGTGATTTCGATATCCGCCGCCTGTCCTTCAGCGCCGCCCAGAGGCTGGTGAATCAGCACCGTTGAATTGGGCAGACAGTAACGTTTGCCCTTTTCGCCCGCGGCGAGCAGTACCGCTCCCATGCTCATAGCCATACCGACGCACACGGTGGCAACATCGGGCTTCAACCATTGCATGGTGTCATAGATGGCAAGACCTGCGTAGATCACGCCGCCGGGCGAGTTGATATACAGCCAGATGTCCTTGGTCGCGTCCTCGCTCTGGAGGAATAGCAACTGCGCCACCGTCAGGTTAGCCACATTATCGTCGATGGGCGTGCCAATGAAAATGATGCGCTCCTTTAACAGGCGCGAATAGATGTCCATGCCCCGCTCACCACGAGGCGTTGATTCAATCACGTTGGGGACAATAATGCCCCGCGGTTCCATAACTTCACGAGTGTCTTTGATCCAGCGAGGATCATTTGGGTTAAATTTGCTACCCATCTTTGCTCCTTTTAATATCCCAGAAACGATCTGTCTCACTTACCAGGGCAGGGGCAAGCCCAGCCCGTACCCTATACGAAGCACGACCACCGCCCGTATAGGTACGGGCTGGGCTTGCCCCTGCCCTGGTGTCGTCCTTGTATGTTCGATATGAGACATTATCGGCAAAAACTGAATGTGCAGAGGAACCCTGCAATTACAGGGTCGTGTACCGTTATGATAGCACCTGCAATTCACAAACGCAAGGATAAAACAGGTGAATTTGGCACTCTCACGTGATGTTTGCTAATTTGTCTTACTCTCGACTCGGATTTTGTGGACGGTAGTCAACTGTTTTATCGATCGTTATAATATTGGATAGGCTAAAATCCATTAGTCGGGAACGTATGCGTTCATCGATTCCCTGCAGACCAACATTGTTAGTTGTGATGACTGTAGGTATACGATAGTTATAACGATAATTGAGCAACTGGAAGAGCTTTTCAGTAGCCCACGGTGTACTCTGCTGTGCTCCCAGATCATCCAGTACGAGCAATGCTGCTTCACGCATTTTGTTGAGTTTTTGATCGTATACCTCTGTAGCCGTGGGTGAAAAGGCTGTACGTAAATGATCGAGTAGATCAATGACTGTGCTAAAAAGCACAAGCGAGCCGCGAGCTAAAGATTGATTGGCAATGGCGGCTGCCAGATGCGTTTTGCCGCAACCCACTCTACCGATTAAGACCAACCATCCGATGGGATCCTCGGCGTAATCTGCCGCTGCGTAGTACGCATTTTCAACAGCTTTGGAGATTTCTGGTCTGAAATTTCTGAAATTCTTTTCTTTGAGTTTACCAAGATTAGATATCTCCTGCAATTGTTGGCGTCTTACCTCTAAACGCTCAGCCTCTTTGCATTTGCAAGCAGTGGGCTTGCCAAAATTGGGATGGCCGTATGGCACGTCCTCACGCAGAAACCCAGCGCCTTTACAGATTGGGCAGATAGTAGTATTGGCGTTGTATGGAGCAGGAATCAGTGCCGCTGATTCCTCTTGTATAATGCGTTGGTATGCCGGTTTCTGTATGTGTGGCGCTTCTGGTGGCCAATCCTGGCTCATACGCACAATCGTTTGTGCTCTGTTGAGCGGCTGTGTGGCTCGATGTGTTTGCCTGGCTTCCTGCGGCGCTGTTAATGGAGATGGAGGAAGGGGTACTGGCAGGCGCCCATCCCGCATCATTGGCATTGGCAGGTTAGCCTCTTCTTCTGACAATGAATGTAATTCTCGTGTCGCCATTGAACGGTTGCCCTTATAGGTCTGGGCAATCCTCGCGGCGGCGCGGTTCACGGTATGCGTGCTGCCCGGTGCCTGAGGATGCGCGCGCTCATCATACACATCGTTTTCCCAGTCGCCATAGCGTATAATGGCGGTGTCATCTTCCCACTCGTGCTGGACATCAGCCTGTACCATAGGGTGATGAGCATCTGCATGCGTTGAGGGCATACTTCTGCCAGGTGACCATCCCCCGCGCTCAGGTATGGATGAGAATTTGTCTCCCGTTGGTCTGCTTGCTTGCACACGCTGTTGATTATATGGCGGACGCTGAGCGTAGGCGTTGAGGTCACTTTGCTCGCGGCGCGTTCCGGGTGGGAGAGTACGCTGCCCCCCTGTCTGCGGAGCATTTGGAGCATGCGCAGGTTGTCCCAGGCGCGCGGTCTGCTCAGGCAAGGGACGACGCGGCGGTGCGGCGCCTGGCCGCAATCCCTGGGAAGGCGTTTGGTCCGTTGATCGATGATCGCTTTCCTGCTGGCGTCGCTGCGCCGCTCTGCTGAAGATATCGTTCAGGCGTTCCATGCTTGCTTGCCTTCCGTTTCCCAGCGCCGTAAAATGGCGCGGATATAACTCCATTTTCGTTTATTATGCAATACCGCTTCGCGGAACGCTACTTCAATCCATTCCGCCGGATACTGATCGGCAGCATCTTTGAGTTCATCTGCGATCAGTGGAGAGAGTAACCCGATATTTTGCTCATATAATACAAAAATATTAGGACGGTCAATCTGTACCTGTATATGTGATGACGATTCAAAGCCCCGTAAAGCAGTTGGTCTCCCTGCTGGAACAATCATTTCTTGCATTTCCTCAACCTGCTCGACTTCAACATTGAGCAAGCTTCCAGGAACGACCTCACCTCCTTGCAATTCATTGACGACTTTTCGGCTGCGGGCTGTGTTAAAGAAATACCAGCCAATCAGCTCCTCCTCGTCGCTTTCTTCGCGCAATAGTTTCAGGTGTATGCGCAGGATAGTCCCGCGCGCTACTGCCTGTTCCAATCCGTGATGCAGCCGCTCTTCTACCGGGCGTGGATCACCTTTGCGTTTGAGGCTGCGCAACAATACCACATCTGCCATCAGCTCGCGGTCGCTGACGCAGCGCGGGTCCCCTTTTTTTTGTGCCAGCAGCCAGAAGAGGTGCAGCGTGACTTTGAGTTCCGCCATATCCTCGATCTCTGGCAGCAGTACCGTAAAAAATACGTCCGGTACCGGCACATAGGGATTTTTCCCCGATGGAAATCCAGCAAAGAGTGTCATGTTCCTTCTTATTCTTCTGCGGCCTGGTTGATTTCCAGGTCGCGAAAACGGGTCTGGCTGGCCTGAAAATATAAACTGATGCCGCCCAGAGGCCCATTCCGATGTTTCGCCACAATAATATCCGCGATATTTTTCTTTTCTGAATCCTGGTTATAAACGTCGTCTCTATAAATAAACATGACGATGTCTGAGTCTTGCTCGATACTGTTGTGAACAACGATATCACTGGCTACAAAGTTATGCAGGCCTTCCACAGTCAGGTCATAGATTTCGGTCTCGCCGTCAGGTTCTATTGAGATAATCTCATCCCAATATATGTCACTTTGCGCAAGCCTTGTTAATTCCTCGCTCTGTACTACAAATGCAAGGCGAGTAGCACGTTCACGGCTCAGGTTTTGTTTATACAGACCTGTACCACAATAAGCATTACCAAGAGCAGCTTGCATCTGACGGCTCGTTAAATGCCAGCCTTGTATCGTCAGAAATTGATGGTTTGCTGTAGCACGAATACTTCGTCCCAATCTGGTAGTCAACTTGAATACAGGCTTGCACCCGGTGGCAAAAGCATTACTCACCTCACGAGGTTCTAGTTGCCATGTTTCAGTATTCAGAGCAAGCACTCTAAATCCGGACTGTCCTACCAGTTGCTCGATCGGCTTATAGGTGCCTGAGTCGGGCAAATAGACAAATGTATCGCCTGCCAGACAGCCGCTTTCACGAAGGTCTGAAAGTTGAGGTACCTTTGACTGTCTTGTTTCAACCGCCCGCGACAACTGCGCCAGCGCCAAAACAGGCACATTCAACTCCCTGGCAAGCGCTTTCAAGCTGCGGCTGATCTCGGAGATCTCCTGCACGCGGTTCTCATTGCGCTTGCCCCCAATGGTAGCCTGCATCAACTGCAAATAATCGATGATAATCAGGTCGATGCCCTCCTGAGCCTGCAGGCGGCGCGCCTTGCTGCGCAACTCGGTGGTAGCTATGCTTGCCGTATCATCGATCCAGATACTGGCCTCGTCCAGCGTATTCTGCGCAACCACGATACGCTCCCACTCATCATCCTCGATCCAGCCGGTGCGCAGGCGTTGTTGATCGATGGCCGCATCCATCGAGAGCAGGCGCTGTGCAAGCTGCTCTTTGCTCATTTCCAGGCTGAAGATTGCCACCGACCGCCGAAATTTGACAGCGGCATTGTGCGCCAGGCTCAGGGCCAGGCTCGTCTTTCCGAGGCCAGGCCGGGCAGCCAGCACGATCAAGTCCGATTTTTGCAGCCCTCCCGTCAGGCGGTCCAGGTCGGTAAAGCCGGATGGCACCCCGACAATTGTGCCGCGCCGCTCGTGTAACTGTTCGAGTTTGCTCATATAGTCTGCCAGGATTTCGCTGATATGGGCAAAGTCGGAACGTGCGTGGCGCTGGCTGATGGCGAAAATCAGCTGCTCGGCTTTCTCCAGGGCGGCTTCCGCGTCGTTGGATTCGTAGGCGATGGCTGCGATTTGCCCGGCGGCGTGAATCAGACGGCGTAAAATGGCGGTGCGCTCGACGATGCGCCCATAGTATTCGACATTACCGCTCGTCGGGACCTGGTTGATGAGCGAGGTGATATAGCTGGCGCCTCCCACCTCTTCCAGTTTGTTGCGCCGCTCTAATTCGTCGCAGATTGTGATAAAATCTGCCGGTTCGCGTTCCTCAAATAGCTGGAGGATCACATCATAGATAGTGCGGTGAGCATCCCGATAGAAGTCATCTGAGTGCAGGAAATCTGACACCTGCACGATGGCCTCTGGATCAATGATGATGCTGCCAAGTACGCCGCATTCAGCCTCTATGTTTTGCGGTAACAGCTTCTCCACGCTTTGCTCATCCCTATATCTTTAGATTTAGTGTTCTAGTGTTATGCTCTCTAAGGCGGATTATAGCACATAGGTTCGATTCTTTACGCTCACATCTTTTCGGATTCAGGGTAAAAAATCTCTTCGCTCAATTTTGTGTGCCTCACTAGTGTAGCGAATCTTGTTCAGTAAATCAAATAGCAAGCGGGGTGCATTCTCTGTGGATATGTGGATATGTCTGTGCTGTACGTGCATATCCTTTGAGCTTAGTGCATGACATAATGTGATTTATCCTCCAGTTTTCCACGTTAAAGGGTCACTTATCCCCCATTATCCCCAGTTTTATCCACAATCTTATCCACAAAGATTGGTTGAAAAATTCATCAATCGCGGGAAATTTTCGTTGTCTCTATGGCCTTTTTGGATAGAACTGCCGCTCCATAACAAGGACTTTCGTGCACATCACGACCCATGTGTCGCCTGCCAAATATCTGGATGTATGCTGATCAGCCGGTTGGAAAAGCTTGCGCGGCGTTTGAGGAATGGATATCAAGGTACTTCCTTGCATCCTGCCTGACCGCAGGTAGAACGCAGTTCGTTGGCAGGATGTCTTTCAAGGTACTTGACCCAGGCGCGCAAGAGGGTTATTATAGCACGAAAGATAGTGTTTTACGTATGAAGGAGTGGCTAGAGAACCCTATGCCAAAGACAACCAAACGTGCTGCCACGAGACGGGCAGCTAGAATTGCCAAAGCGCACGCGACAGAGTTCCCAAGATTAGAGGTGAAGGAACCGCTTCGTAATGCGCCGGGTTATAAACGACCAGCGCGTGGGCTGGCTCGCTATCCCTGGGCTATATTCTTGACCGTTCTTGTGATTGCAGGTAGCATTTACGGACTCTATTACTTCAAGGCCGGGCCGTTTGCCAAACCCAAAGCGCCTACATCTGTCACGCACAAAAAGGTTGTGCCCACGCCCACGCCGAACCTTAAACTGCTCAGTCCGTCGCCCTGCTTGAAAGTGGTCAAGCAACTGACGAATACTTCACCTGCTCCCAGCAAGAGTAGCTTTGACTTAATAACCCATAATTATCCGAATTCGCCATCGATGAACATTGATGTCCACAAATTCTACTGCGCGGGCATCAACACCAATCGTGGCTTGATCGTGATCGAACTCGATCCGCAATACGCGCCTGTAACGGTGAACAACTTCGTATTCCTGGCGGAGAATTTCTTTTATGATGGCTTGACTTTCCACCGCGTGGTGCCAGGCTTCGTCATTCAAGGCGGTGATCCCAGCGGTAATGGCTCAGGCGGTCCTGGCTATAAGTTCAACGATGAGCCGGTGCTGGGCAACTACACAGCGGGTTGGGTCGCGATGGCCAATTCGGGTCCCAACACCAACGGCAGCCAGTTCTTCATCTGCACGGCGAACGACACAACGAAACTGCAAAAGTCGTATAATCTTTTTGGTCATATCGTGTTGGGAATGGACGTGGTTCTCAAGATTCAGGGACCAAATCCAGACGACCCTAAGACAAAGAATATTAAGCCAGATGTCATGAATCATGTAATCGTGGTTCAGGCACCGTAGTAGAGAAAGGAACGATTATGCCAGCGAAGCGTTATAGCTCGCCTCCGAGTATGCAGATAGAGATGAATAGAACCTACCACGTGGTCATCAAGACCAACAAGGGCGATATTCACCTGCAATTAAACCCCGCGGAGGCCCCCCAGACCGTCAACAACTTCGTCGCCTTAGCGCGCGATGGATACTATGACGGTGTGACCTTCCATCGCGTGGTGCCTAACTTCGTCATCCAGGGTGGTGATCCTACCGGTACGGGATCGGGTGGCCCCGGTTATAAATTCAACGATGAGTCGGTCAAACGCCCATACAAGGCCGGTACTGTCGCGATGGCGAACGCTGGCCCCAACACGAACGGCAGCCAGTTCTTCATCTGCCTGGAAGACCAGCCGGGTCTTCCACCCAACTATACGATTTTCGGTGACACCGTCTCCGGCATGGATGTGGTACGCAACATCCGCGTCGGCGATGTCATGCAATCGGTAACGATCGAGTAACCATCCTTAAGATTTGTAGGGACGTGATCTAGCGCGTCCCTACAAATCAAGAAACGGAATCAGACATGCCACGAGATGAACGAAAACGCCAGAAGGCGCTTATGAAAAAGCGCAGCAAGCAAAAAGCCGCTTCACCACACAAATCACATCAACAAGATTTCGCGTCATTATCCGCACAGGCTATTATTCGTCGTGCTCGCGCCTTTCCTTTTTACGAATGTTGGATCAGCGATAACTGGCAGAAGGATGACCTGGGACTGGTGGAGATCCTTGTGTCCCGGCAGCAGCCCGATGGTGATATCTGTTTTGGAACCTACCTTGTAGATAAGTACTTGCTGGGGGTTAAAAATACGTTTGGCAATGCGGGTTTTTCCCGGGCACGTTTTAAGAACGAAGTTCTAGGCAAAATTTTCCGCGAGTTGAAGCCGCAGGAGTGTCCTGTTGAGCTCGCACACCAGATGGTTTATGCCTCGCTTGATTATGCAGCGCAGTTTGGCTTCCAGCCAGAAAAGGACTTTGCGGGCACGCAGTATATACTGGCGCCGCGTGGTGAGCTTGAGGAACCGTATCAGTTAACGTTTGGTAAAGATGGGAAGCCCTTTTTTGTGGCAGGACCTTACGATAATGCTCCGCGTATCCTCAGGCAGCTAGAGAAGACTGCTGGCCCTGGGAATTTTCACTATTTTATGCCAATCGATGCTCTCTAAATATGGCTTGAGAGGGAGGTATACGAGTCATTACTTCGTTACTTCTCTCCTTGACATTCTCCCTAAGTCCCTTTCCCAATACCCCCCATCAATGCTAGAATGTATATCATCCGCTCACATGATAAACTCTGTATTCTGAACGCTCCAACCGAAAGGAGTTCCCTCCCATGCTGCACTCTGCTCCACTTGTCGAAACAGCCGCCGCGCTGCGTAGCGGGCAGCTTGACCTTTTTACCTATCTCAATGAACTTTGTGATTGTATCGACACTTACGAGCCGCAGATTCAGGCACTGTTGCCCGAACCAGACCGCCGCGAGCGATTGCTGGCCGAGGCTCAGAAGTTACAGGAGCGGTATCCTCATCCCGCGGATCGACCGCCGTTGTATGGGATACCGGTGGGTATCAAAGATATGTTTTTTGTCGATGGCTTTCCCACGCGTGTTGGCTCGCAGCTTCCACCGGAGCTATTTACCGGGGAGGAGGGAGATTACCTCAAAGAGCTGCGGCGGGCGGGTGTGTTGATATTGGGGAAGACTGTTACCACCGAATTTGCGTATTTTGAGCCGGGGCCGACACGCAACCCGCATAACCTGGACTATTCACCGGGCGGGTCGAGCAGTGGTTCGGCGGCGGCTGTCGCGGCTGGCTTCTGCCCGCTGGCGATTGGCACACAG
>WNGP01005241.1_pt1 | contig 21123 bp, 22 predicted proteins | sample 5407671 | NCBI WGS metagenome assembly WNGP01 (sample SAMN13153381, study PRJNA577476) | soil metagenome | isolation source: 40 cm soil or saprolite under Garry oak tree replicate 2 | place: USA:California | collected 2016-06-15 | reverse complement strand
GGCGGTAAGGGGCGGTAAGGGGCGGTACCGCCACCTACCGCCACCTACCGCCACCTACCGCCAGCTCCAGTTGCACGACCGGCGCGAAGCTCTTGCGGTGATGGGCCGTGAACCCGTTCTCCGCGAGCGCCGCCAGATGGTACGCGGTGCCGTAGCCCTTGTTGCTCGCCCAGGCATAGGCGGGGTAGTGGAGCGACAGGCGCTGCATCAGGCGGTCGCGTACCGTCTTCGCGATCACCGATGCGGCGGCGATGCAGTGGCAGTGGGCATCTCCGTCCACGATCGCCTCATGTGGCCACCCCAGCTCGGGACAGGGGAGGCCGTCCACCAATACGTGGCTGGGATGGATCACGAGGCGGGCGAGGGCGCGCCGCATGGCGAGGATGGTGGCGCGCCGGATGTTGAGGCGGTCGATCTCGCGCACGCTCGCAGCACCCACGCCCACCGCGAGGGCGCGCCGGCGCACCTCGCCCGCCAGGCGCAGCCGCACGGCGGGGACGAGCAGCTTCGAGTCGCGCAGGCCCCGGATCCCACGGCAGAACGCCGGAAACACAACGGCCGCGGCCACCACTGGACCTGCCAGGGGACCGCGGCCCGCTTCGTCGAGCCCGGCGACGACTCCACCGCCCTCGGCCCAGAACGCGCGTTCGCGCTCGAGCGAAGGGCGGGGGCGCCTCACGTTTCCGGCTGCTCCGGCGCCGTGACGAGCCCGCGCTTCTCACGGATGCGCGCCGCCTTGCCGGCGAGCCGCCGCAGGAAGTAGAGCTTGGCCCGGCGGACCCGGCCCTTGCGGACCAGCTCGATCTCCGCGATCGCCGGGCCGTGCAGCGGGAAGATGCGCTCCACGCCCACGCCCGCCGAGATCTTGCGCACCGTAAAGGTCTCGTTGATCCCGCCGCCGCGGCGGCCGATGCACACCCCTTCGAACGCCTGAAGCCGCTCCTTCTCGCCCTCGCGCACCCGCACCATCACGCGGACGGTGTCGCCCGGGTCGAACGCGGGAATGTTGGTCTTCAGCCCTTCCCGGTCGATCTCCCTCAGCCGCTGCATAGCCTTACCCTCACTCTTCTCCTGCATGTCTGGCCCAGAGATCGGGCCGGCGTTCGCGCGTCAGGCGCTCGGCTTCCCGCGCGCGCCACGCGGCGATCTGTGCATGGTCGCCACTCAACAATACCGCCGGGACGTCCATCCCGCGATAGCTCGGCGGTCGCGTGTAGCTGGGCGGCGCCAGCAGCCCGTCGTAATGCGAATCGGTGGCGGCCGACTCGTGGTCGCCGAGCGCGCCCGGCAGCAGCCGCACCACGGCGTCGATGATACACAGCGCCGCCGGCTCACCGCCCGACAGCACGAAGTCGCCGATCGACAGCTCTTCTGCGCCGAGGCCGTCCGCCACCCGCTGGTCCACGTCCTTGTAGTGGCCGCACAACAGCGTCAGCTCTTTGCCCACGGCGAAGCGGACCGCGTCCTCGTGAGTAAAGCGCCGCCCGCGCGCTGACAGCAGCACGATCGGCGGGCCCACACGCAGGTCCTCGACGGCCTCGAAAAACGGCTCCGGCTTGAGCACCATCCCCGCACCGCCGCCATAGGGCGCATCGTCCACGGTGTGGTGCTTGTCGTGCGTATAGTCGCGCAGCTGCACCGCCCGGTACCGCACCAGGCCCTGCTGCGCCGCGCGCCCCGGAATACTCGTCGTGAACGGCGCCGCGAACAGCTCGGGGAACAGCGTCACGACGCTAATCGTGAGCATCGGGCTCGTCTGTCGCGACGTAATGGTCGCGCCACTGCTCCACCACGGCGCGGCTCGTGACGCCTTCGAATCCCAGCAGCCACTCGCGGTGGTACGCCCGGCGCCGCGCGATCACCAGCGGTCCCGCGATCACGCGCCCCCCCCGCTCCGCGTCCACCACGAGCAGGCGGGCCTTGGGTCCGAAGATCGCTCCCGGATTCTCGACCAGGGGGACGACCGCCACTTCCCCCTGCTGCCCATGCGGCTTGCGGAGCCGACCGACTACGCGGGCCGTTTGCCCAACACCCCGGCCTTCTTGAGCAGGGAGCGCACCGTGTCCGTCGGCAGCGCGCCCTTCCCGAGCCAGAAATGCACCTGCTCGGCGTTCACCTTGATCACCGCGGGGTCGGTGCGCGGGTTGTAGTGACCGAGCGTCGCCACGAACCGGCCGTCGCGCGGCGACTCCTGGTCGGCGACGACGATGCGAAAGTAGCTCTGCCCCCGTCGCCCCATACGCCGCAGCCGAATGCGAGTTGCCATAAGGTCGTCCTACGTCCTCTGTATGAGCTTGCGCATTACTGCCTCAACCGGCCGACAGGATCCCGAGCGGAGGGCCGTAAACATAAGCGCACAAACCTACTTAGGGGGTGTGACGAAACCAAGGCCCTCACTGCAATCGTACGCGCGGCAGCCGCTTCCACCCAGTCCAACTCACCGGCGCATCGACCAGCCGCACGCCCGGGCGCGCGCCGACTGCCAAGCGCACGATCTCCGACCGCCTGTCCCCCGGACCGCCCGACCGCCGTTGTAGCCAGGCGCGCTTCAGGCCCTGGACAAAGCGATCCGCCGCGGCGGCGTTATCCCACACCGAATACCATACGAGGGCGTCGGCGGCTCCCGTCCCGCTGAGCACTTGGTAGCGGTCCCCACCCCAGCCCGTCGCGCGCATCGCCGCGTCTCCTTCATTCCCCAGGAGCTGCTCCAGCAGCAGCCGTGTCTCGAACTCCCCGAGGTCGTTCTCGTAACGGACGGTGTCGCGGGCCGGGGGAACAGTACGGACGAATGCGAGGCCCACCGGCCGGTCGCCCGCGTCGTAGCGATCGGCGTGCAGGATCTGTTCGGTGGACGTCGGCATCAGCGGCCCGAACGGCTCCTTGCCCGGGTGTCGGTGGTCGAACCACCTGACGAATTCCGCGCCCGCGAGGTAGGGGAAGATCAGGCTCTGGCGCAGCCACAGCGGCGCGTTCGCGAACACCGCCATCTGCGCCTGCTGCAAGCCGACGGCATTCCGGTCATCCCAGAAGTTGGGAAGGTCCTCGACTTTCTGCTCCGGCATGAGCACGAGCAGCTGGACCAGCATCGCCTGCCCCTCCAGGATCGCCTGCGCCGCGGAGCGGCGGTCGTTCTGGTGCTTCAGCTGGACCAGCGAATCCAGGTCCACATACTGGTCCTGGAGCGCGTGCACCAGCTCGTGCGAGATGACGATGCGCGCCTGGGCCGGATCGATGTCGGTGGGGACGAAGAGGGCGTTCGAGTCGGGATCGTAGTACCCGGCCACCTGCTCGGTGAGCAGGTCGATCATCGTGCGGCGCAGGTCGAGCGAGTCCGGGAGCAAGCCGAACAGGCGATACGCGGTTTGCACTCCGGCGAGCTCCGCCGGAGAGATGTCCCGGTCGAACTTGTGAATCACGTAGTCGCGCACCTGCGCCCGCGTGCGGCGCAGCACGAGCGGGTGGTGTTTGAATCTGAGCCCCGTCCTGTGCTCGACGGCCGGAGCCATCTGGTCCACCATCTGCTTGAGCTCCCCTTCGCTCTGCACCGCTTGCGCCCGCTCGCGGCACGAGGCCGTCGTGGCCGCAGCGAGGGCGACGAGCAACCCCCTGACTCTCAGCCGGTCCACTCGATCCCCTTGCCCACCGCCATTCCCACGACGCGCGCGATGTCCCCGCCACCGACCACGATGCCCTGGCGCTCGAGCTCGGCGCGGAGCAGGCGGTCGAGCTCGGCGCGCTGGTCCGCGAGGGGCGGTAGGGGGCGGGCGGAGGCGGTAGGAGGCGGACTGGGTGCCGCAACCGTGCCGCCCCTTACCGCCTCTTGCCGCCCCTTACCGCCCAGCATTCTCTCAATCTCCTCTCCAATCCGCTCCAGCACCGGGAAGATCTCCGCCACCAGATCTTCGGCGGGCTCTCTCGCTCCCGGCTCGTGCGTCAGGCCCCGCCGGATCAGCGCGTCCACCTTGCGGCGCTCGCGGATCAGCCGTTCCAGCTCGGGGCTGACGCGCGCCGTCGCCTGGGCGTGCGCGCACGCTTCGTCCAGGACGTCGATCGCCTTGTCGGGGCGCGCCCGGTCGGGCACGAACCGGTCGGTGAGCACGATGGCCGCCTTGAGGGCGTCGTCGGTGACCGCGACGGCGTGGTGCCGCTCGAGCCGCGGCCGTCGCGCCACGAGCACTTCCCAGGTCTGGATGGCATCGAGCTCGTCCACCGCGACGGGCTGGAACCGGCGCTCGAGCGCCGGATCGCCGCGGATCCAGCGATCGTACTCCCCGCCCGTCGTCGCCCCGATCAGGCGGATGTCGCCTCGCACCAGCGCCGGCTTGAGCATGTTGGCGGCGTCCATCGCGGCGCCGAGCGCGGTACCCTGGCCGATCAAGTTGTGCAGCTCGTCCACGAACAGGATGAGATCGGCATCGGCCGCGAGCGCGGCGACGAGCCGGCGCACGCGCTCCTCGTATTGGCCGCGGAAAGCCGTGCCCGCCAGCAGCGCGACGTGATCGAGCGCGACGAGGCGCGCGTCCTTGAGCGCGGGTGGCACGTCGCCCGCCGCCACGCGCTGCGCCAGCCCTTCGACGATCGCCGTCTTGCCGACGCCGGCCGTGCCGATCAACGCCGGGTTGTTCTTGCTCTGGCGCAGCAGGATGTCGATCACGCGGGCGATCTCCGCGTCGCGACAGCACACCGGCTCGAGGTCGCCGCGGCGGGCCTGCGCCGTGAGGTCGACGCCCACCCGCTCGAGCACGGCGCCCGATTCGAACAGGCCCGCGAGGGGATCGCTCACCGGCTCAACCGCCCCGCACGAACTGCAGGTACCAGGAGATGATGCTGTCCCCCGACACGAACACGATGGCGGACGCCATGGCGAGGAATACCCCGAACGGGACTTCGTACTTCCGCATCTTCCGGAAGTCCGCCAGTAGCAAGGGGACGTAGACCGCGCTCCCGATCAGCGCACCCACGAACACCGTGAGGAGCACGTTTTTCCATCCCAGGTAGGCGCCGACCATGGCCATCATTTTGACGTCTCCCCCGCCCATCGCCTCCTGCTTCAGGATCCAGGCGCCCACGACCCGCACCGTCCAGAGCAACGTCAACCCTGCGGCCGCCCCCGCCACCGCGCGAATGAAGCCGTCCGCACCCCACGCCAGCGACAGCGCGAGCCCCAGGACGAGGCCGCCGTAGTTCAGCTCATCCGGGATGACTTTGTGCCGCCAGTCGATCACGCCGATGCCGAGCAGCACGGTGCCGAGCACGGCCGCCCTGAGGCCCTGCGCTCCCGGCCCGTAGGCTAGGACGCTCGCGAACCACAGCAGCGCCACGAGCGTCTCGATGATCGGATACTGCTTGGAGATCGGCGCGCGGCACCAGCGACACTTCCCGCGCAACACGAGCCAGGAAACCACCGGGATGTTGTCGCGCCACTCGATCGAGTGTTTGCACTTCGGGCAGGACGACGGCGGGCGGACGAGCGATCGGGCTCGGCGCGACTCGTTCGGCAGCCGCACGATGCAGACGTTGAGAAAGCTGCCGATACACAGGCCCAGGATTCCCGCGCCCGCGAGCACGACCAGGTCAGCGGCCACGCAGCACCTCGTACAACAGGATGCCGGCGGCGACGGCCACGTTGAGCGATTCGGCGCCCTGCGCGAGCGGCACCGCGACCCGCTTGGTGGACACGGCGTTCAACTGTGGCCGGATCCCCGCGCCCTCGTTTCCCACGATGACTCCGATGGGACCGCCTGCGCTGCCTTGCACGGCCCGGTGCAATGGCGCGCCATCCGCCGCCGCGGCCCACAACGTGACGTTGTGCCGCCGCGCCCACGCGATGAAGGCCGAGTCGTCCAGCACCACCACGGGATGGCGAAATGTCGCCCCCATCGCGGCCCGCAGCGCTTTCGGGCTCACGACATCGGCGCTGCCACGCAGCACCACGGTGCCGGCCGCTCCGAGCGCGTGCGCGGTGCGGATCAGGGTCCCCACGTTGCCGGGGTCCTGCACGCCGTCCACGACCAGCACCACGCTCCGATCACCGCTTACGGACAGCTCGTCCACCGTCCAGCGGCGCGGCTCCACCACGGCCACGATCCCCTGAGGCGTGTCCGTGTCGGCCAGACGCTCGAGCGTGCGCGCCGAGACCTCCTCCACCGGCACGGCGTGGCGCTCGAGCTCCACGCGCAAGGCGCTCCCGCGGGAGGTGCGGTCGAGGTCGGGCGCGACCAGCGCGCCGCGGAACTTGAGCCCCGCGCCGAGCGCCTCCTCCACCAGCCGCACCCCCTCCACGAGCGCGAGCCCGCGGCGGCCGCGGGCCTTGCGACGTTGGAGATCGCGGAGCGTCGCCTGCAGATTACTGGCTATGTGGACGTCCTCCCCCGGTCGGCGGTGCAAGCCTTTAAACGTCGCCGCCCCCCCGGCGTTTGCCAAGCGCGCGGCTCAGCCGTGAAAATCGCCCTCACGATCGCGGGCTCCGATTCGGGGGGCGGCGCCGGGATCCAGGCCGACCTCAAGACGTTCCACCAGTTCGGCGTGTTCGGCACCAGCGTCGTGACCGCCGTGACCGCGCAGAACACCCGCCGCGTCGAGGCGTGGCAGGCCGTTCCGGTCGCCCTGGTCGTGCGCCAGCTCGACGCCCTGGCGGAGGATCTGCCGCCGCTCGCCGTGAAGAGCGGGATGCTCGCGTCGGGAGAGATCGTGGAGGTCGTGGCCGCGGCCATCGCGCGGCACCGCTTGCCGAACTACGTGCTCGATCCCGTGATGGTCGCCACGTCCGGGGACAGGTTGCTCGCCCCGGAAGCCGGGGCCCTGGTCGCCCAGCACCTCCTCCCGCTCGCCGCGCTCGTCACGCCCAACCTCGACGAGGCGGCAATGCTGGTCGGCGAGGAGGTGCGGAACCGGAGCCAGATGGCGCGCGCCGCGCGGGCGCTGCTCAAACTGGGCGCGCGTGCGGCGCTCGTGACCGGTGGGCACCTCGAAGGCGAGGAAATCGTGGATGTGTTGGCGGCGGACGGCGCGCTGCGCGAGTTCGCACACCGGCGGATCGACACGGCCTCCACGCACGGCACCGGGTGCACGCTGTCAGCGGCCGTCACGGCAGGGCTGGCGCACGGACGAGGGCTGCCGCAAGCGGTGGCCGACGCGCTCGACTTCGTGCAACGAGCGATCGCGGCTGCCCCGGGGCTGGGTGGCGGCCACGGCCCGCTCAATCACTTCGTCCCCGCGCCGCCGCGGCCGCCCAGCGAAATGGTCGGATAGACTACCCGTCTACCCGTCTACCCGTCTACCCGTCTACCGCGGATTCCACCAATACGTAATCTTCGCGAGCAGGATGTTGTCCGCGTGCGCGCTGAACAAACGCTGCATCGCGCGGCCGAACTGGAAGTCGCCGGCGGTCTCGTCGTCCGATCGGGTCTGGGTCCAGACGACGTACAGGGCGGAACCGGGCGAGAATTCCCACCGCAGCACCGCGTTGCCACGCAGTGACCGGAAGCTGGACGCGGGGTCGTCGAAGCTCAGGGTGTCCCCGGGAGATGCGCTCGCCTGCACGTGATACCGCCCGGTCGAGTCCTGAGTGATGGTGCCCACGTCCCGGCCGTACACGTTGAAATCGTAGCTCTTGGGTCGCGCCAGCTCCTTGAACGCCCGGTACCCGACGGCCGACAGCAGCGGCTGGGCGTAGAGCTGGAGGCTTAGGCGTGGCGAGAAGGTCCAGTCGAGGCGTATGCCCGCCGACAGCTGCGTCTGCCGCAGATCTCCGAACACGTACCGATGGCCGTACGTGGCGGTGGCGAGGCTGTCGGTGAAGGTATCGATGTACTGGGCGGGACCGCTGTTCCAGCTGTAGTTGGGCTGGAGCGAGAGCGAGACGCTCGGCGCCGGTCGCCACGAGACATTCGGCCCCGCGTACCAGTTGGTCCCGCTGGCCGATTGATACGTGCCGAACGACAGGCCAAACACCCACGCCTTGCGGCTGTCCGAGCTCACGCTCACGTCGCCCTGGGAGCCGGGGAGATTGAGGGTGAGCGGCCCGCCGCGCGTGAGCCGCCCGTTCACCGTCTGCGGGTTGTAGGCGACGCTCCAGTTGATCAAGTAGTAGTTGAGGAACTGGACGTACCCGAACTGGAACACGCCCGTCCACGTGACGTTGCGGTCCCAATCGTAGGTGCGAAACAGCGCGCCGCCGAGCTCGGCGGACCGGAACACCTTCCCGGGCTGGTTCCAGTCGCGTCCTCCCCCGGCATGCATGTTGATGATACCGCTCTGATTGAACTGGAATCCGAGATCCTTCACGTCGAATCCTGGCGCGAGGATGCCGAGCGCGGAGTTTGAAAACCAGTCACCCTTCTGTTTGTTCAGATAGAACCGCGCTCCCCAGCCTGTGAGCGACGTCGCGAGCGTGTCGAGTCGAGTATTGTGGGCGTCGGGGCGCTGGAAGTAGTGCACGTAGTTCTCTTGCAAGTCGGTGATGCGGGCCGGCGTGCCGGCGTTGCGCGTGAGACCGACCCAGCCCGTCAGCACCCACTTCTTGTCGTGGTCGAGGAAGGTCCAGCCGTCCGTACCGAGCGTCTGCGCGCTCGAATTGACGTCGTCCCGCAAGGTGGGATCCTGAAATCGCCGTGCCGCCACGGTGGACATGAACCCCAGCCCCTGCCGCCCCTCGGGGAACTCCTTCTGCGCGCGGAACACGCCGTAATAAGCGAGCGGCTCGACCTCCTTGGCGAAGCGGATGCGCGACGTGTCCACCTGTGCCACCTCACGTGCCGTCACCGCGGAGACCAGGCCGATGTTCCAGCTGCCTGCCGCCTTTCCGGTGAGCTTGAGGGCGCCGAGGATGTGCGCACCACGCGGCACGTCCGAGAAGCTCGAGTCGGAATTGCTCCCCGACGGCACGCTGCCGCCGGGCGCGCGCCCGATGCGCCGGCTGTAGAAGAACTGGGGCTGCCCCCAGTTGAAGCCCCAGTAGTTCCTCGCCCCACCCTGCCCGAATGCGAAGATCGACGACCCCTCGATGAAGAACGGCCGCTTCTCCTGAAAGAAGGTCTCCGCATCGCTCAAGTTCACGACGGCGGGGTCCACCTCGACCTGCCCGAAGTCCGGGTTGGCCGTCGCGGAAAGCGTGAGGTTGCTGCCGACGCCCACCCTCAGGTCGGCCCCGGCACCGGGCGTGTATTGCCGCCACTTGTGGAAGGGATCGCCGGCAACGAGCGGCGCGCCCTCCAGCTTGCTCGTCACGTAGGGCAGCAGCTCGAGGCGACGCGGCGGGGTGATGCGGTCGATCCCCGTCAAGTCGGCGAAGCGCGACACGAACCCGCTCGCGTTCTTGGGGCGCAGCACGAGGTAGTCCGCTTCGTTGTGCCGCGCGATCTCGCGCCGGAAGTTGATTCCCCACACGTACCGGTCGGTGGCGCGGAAGCGGAGCTGCGAGTACGGCACTCGCAGCTCCACCGTCCAGCCGAGACTGTCCACGTGCGCTTTCCCCTCCCACACGCCGTCCCACGAGTTGTCGTTCCAATCGTCGTTGTACAGCGTTCCATCGGAGAGCGTACCCGCGGCATTCACGCCGAAGTAGAAGCCGCTGCGCCGGTCGTGGTAGGAATCGAGGTACACCGTGAGGCGGTCGGAATCGAGCTCTGCGTCGCGCCGCCCCAGCCGTGCCACGATGGAGTCGGCGTGCGCGTCGTACATGCGCGCGGCCACGTAGACGGCCGCGTCGTCATACGCGATGTAGACCACCGTGCTCTCGCTGGGCTCGGCACCCTCGATCGGGTCGCGCTGGATGAAGTGGGAGACGCGGATCGCCTGCTGCCACGCCGGCTCGTCGAGCACGCCGTCCACCGTGATGGGCTGCGCCAGGCGCACCGCCCGCACCTCCGCGATCGCAGGGGGCTTCCTGGGCGGCGCGCCCGGCGGCAGCTGCGAGTCAGGCGTTGGGGACAGCAGCCACAGGCAGACGGCCAGGAGCATGTCGCTCTCGTGACGGGTGGAGGCTGCTAGTTATGACAGCGGACCCTACGAAAGGGTTGCAACGGAGGTGTCAGGTGTTGGGGAGCCTTCTCAGGATGCCCTCGATGACCCTGCCGAGGTCGCCGGCCACGCGCCGGCCCATCGCCAGCACGTCTTCGTGCGACACCTTCTCGGCCGAGAGCCCGGCGGCCAGGTTCGTGATCATCGAGAAGCCGAGGGTGCGCATCCCCCGCGCCCGCGCCGCGATGACCTCGGGCACCGTGGACATGCCCACAGCATCCCCGCCCAACCGCTGCAGCATCCGGATCTCGGCCGGGGTCTCGTAGGAAGGCCCGAGCAGGGCCACATACACCCCCTCCTCGAGCGGGATCTCCGCGTCCCGCACCACCTCACGTGCCAGCGCGCGCAGGGCCGGGTCGTAGGCGTCGCTCATGTCGGGGAAGCGCTCCTCGCCACGCTCCACGGGGCCGACGAGCGGATTGCCCCACATCAGGTTGATGTGGTCGGCGATGAGCATGAGCGACCCGGGGCGAAGCGCCGGCCGCAGTCCGCCGGCGGCGTTGGTCACGATGAGCGTACGCACGCCCAGGCGATGGAACACCCGCACCGGCAGGGCCGCCGTGGCCGGCGCATGGCCCTCGTATAGATGAAAGCGACCCTGCTGGACGAGCACCGGCACGCCTCACCCTTGTGACCGAGAACCCCGGGTGTGGGGAAGCCCGGGATCCTTGCATAGGGCACGCGCCGTGGCTCACGGACGGCGTCCGCCACCACGCCCAGGCCGGAGCCGAGCACGATCGCGACGCGCGGGGCGAACGAGCCCAGCTCCCGCCGCATCGCGTCGGTCGCCTCCTCAGCCGTACCCTTCCCCCTTCCCCCTTCCCTCTTCCCCATCATTCGATTTTCTCCAGCTCGCTCTGCATCCGGGCCACGAGCGCCACGCGCTCATACTCGGGAAGGAACGCGCTCTCGCAGGCGTTCACGATCACGCGCACGAGCTCGTCCTTGCCGAGCCCGAGGGCGGTGTGGGCAAGATGGTATTCGTCGGTGAGCGTGACGCCGTCCACGAGTCGCCCGTCGGTGTTGAGGGTCACGATGACGCCCTGCTCCAGGTAGCGCCGGAACGGGTGGGCCGTCGCCTTGGGCACCGTCCCCGTGTGCAGGTTGCTCGTGAGGCACATCTCGAGCGGGATACGCTCGGCCACCACGTAGTCGAGCAACGCCGGATCCTCGCCGAGCCGGGTCCCGTGGCCGATCCGCCGGGCCCCACATGCATGCAGGGCGTCGTGGATCGAAGCCGGTCCATCGCCTTCGCCCGCATGACAGGTGCAGGCGAGGCCGTGCTGCGCCGCCAGGGCGAACGCCGCGCGGTGCCCGCCGGCCGGATGGCCGCGCTCGGCGCCCGCCAGGTCGAAGCCCACGACGCCGGCTCCGTGGTAGTCCAGCGCCGCCCGCGCCAGCTCGAACGATGTCTTGGGGTCGAGGGTACGGATGCCGCACACGATCAGCCCGACGCGCGTTCCGGTCTCGCGCCCTGCGCGCGCGAGCCCGCGCAGCGGCGCTTCGATCGCCTCGGCGAGGGTGAGGGCGGGACGGTGCAGCAGCGGCGAGTAGCGCACCTCCAGGTATCGCACCTGCTCCGCGGCCACGTCGAGCACAAGCTCGTAGGCGATCCGCTCCAGTGCCGCGGCGGTCTGCATCACCGCGAGGGTCAACTGGTATTTGGTGAGGTACTCTTCGAGGGTCGTCGAGCCCTGCACCGAGAGGGCCCTGGCCAGGGCGTCGGGCGTGTCGGCGGGAAGGCGCACGTGCTGTTCGCGGGCCAGCTCGAGCATGGTCGCTGGCCGGAGCGACCCGTCGAGGTGGACGTGCAGCTCCGCTTTCGGCCAGCGCCGCAGGGTCTCTTTCGAGAGGCTTGGAGCGCCGGTCCGGCGGGCCGTGACGATCACCCGAAACACTCCACCCGCCTCGCGCACGACGTCCGCCGCGTCGAGCGTGCGGCCGACCCCGTCGGTGACGTACGCCGATGCGGCGGCGACCAGCTCCGCGAGGCCCGGGTCGAGCGCCGCGACCGCGTCTCGCACCGCGGCGCCCCGCGCCACCTCGACGGGACGCTCGTTCACGAACACGCGAAGCCGGTCCACGGTCACGCCGAAAATTGCCAAGCGCGCGCCCACCGCGCTACCTTGACGGCCGATGCTGACCGCGCTGCTGTGCGCGTCGCTGATCGTGCCGCCCGCCGATTCAGCCGTCCTGCTCATCCGCGCGCTGGACGTGAGCGACGCGCGCATCGGCGGCGACGCCATTCTGATCACCGACTCCGCCCGCGGGCGGGCGCGGCACGTGCTGATCGACGCGAGCGATCGCGGGGCCGCCGTGATCGCGTACCTGCGCCGCTACCGCGTGGACACGCTCGCCGCCGTGATTCTCTCGCACCCCCACGCCGACCACTACGGCGGGCTCGCCGACGTGATCCAGCACGTCCCCGTGCGCGCCTTCATGTACGGGGGGACCCTACGCACGCTGCGCACCTACATCGCGCTGCTCGACCGGGTGGCCGCCCTGCACATCCCCACGGTCACGGCCGACACCGGAGTGCGGACGGTGACGCTCGTGACAGGAGACGACACCGTGACGTTGCGCCTGCTCGCGCCGCCGCCGGGGTGCCGCCGGCTGACCGGTGCGGCCAACGGGCACGAGATCAACAACTGCTCGGTCGGTGTGCGCCTCACGCGGGGCGCGTTCACGATGCTGTTTCCGGGCGACGCGGAGGAGGCCGAAGCCGGCTGGTGGATGATGTTTCATCCCGCGCTGCTGCCGGCCGATGTCCTGAAGGCGGGGCATCACGGCTCGTCCAACGGCACCACGCCAGACTGGCTCAACGTCGTGCAGCCCAAGGCCGTCGTGATCAGCGCCAACGGACGCCAGCACCCGTTCGCGCAGGTGCTCGGCATGCTCGCGGCGCGCGGGATCCCCACATATTGCACCGCCGACGCGGGGACGATCACCGTCCGCGTGCCCCGGGGCGGCGCCTGGACGATCTCCACGGAGCGCGCCCGGAAGTGTCACGCGCGCACCCAGCTTGGGAGCGGGGGCAACCCATGAACGAAACGCATCGGTTCATCGTGGACCGTCACGAAGGGGAGTTGAGCATCGTGGAAGTTGACGGCAAGACGTTTCTCGACCTGCCGCGCTGGCTGCTGCCGCGCGCCGCGCACGGCGACGACGTGCTCGCGGTGACGGTCGAGGCGAGCGAGGATCGCGCCGTCGTGACCCTGCAGCGCGACGCCGCCGCGACCGCCCGCGCGCGGGCCGAGGGGGCGGCCGCGGTGGAGCGTCTGAAGCGGCGCGACCCCGGCGGAGACATTCAGCTGTGACTGCCGTGGCAGCAGGCGGGCACCGCGTCCTCGTAGTGGACGACGAGCCCGACATCACGGCGCTCGTGGCCTACCACCTCGCCAAAGACGGGTACCGGGTGAGCACCGCCACGAACGGCCGCGATGCGTTGCGCGCCGCGCGCGAGGAGCGGCCCGACCTGATCGTGCTCGACCTGATGCTGCCCGGCGTCTCCGGATACGACATCCTAGCGGAGCTGCGGCGGCAGGACGAGACGCGCGAGGTCGGCGTCATCGTGCTGACGGCGCGCAAGGAAGCGCCCGACCGGATCAAAGGGCTGGCGCTCGGCGCCGACGATTACCTGCCGAAGCCGTTCTCGCCGCAGGAGCTGGTGCTGCGCGTGGGCGCCGTGCTGCGACGCCTCGCCGCCCCGCCGGTCACATCCGGGGGACTCCTGTCCGCGGGGCCGATCACCCTGGACCGCACAGCGCACCGGGCAGCGGTGCACGGGAAAGAGGTCGAGCTCACCGCCACCGAGTTCCGCCTGCTGCGGACCCTCATGGAGCGGCAGGGCCGCGTGCAGAGCCGCGCGCAGCTGCTCGAGACGGCGTGGCAAGCCCAACCGGACATCCAGACTCGCACCGTGGACATGCACGTCCAGCGGCTGCGTCACAAGCTGGGCCGGGCGGGGGACGCCATCGAGACGGTGCGTGGCGCCGGCTACCGGCTGCGCGCGGTGACCCCCTCCACCACCCGGAAGCGGTCGTGAGGCTCGCGGGCCGACTGTTCGTCGGCTCGAGCCTGCTGCTCGCCGCCACCGTGGGCGGGCTGACTCTCGCGGCAGACCAGGTGCTGCGCCGCCACCTGGAAGAAGAGATCGCGAGTGGCCTGGAGCGCGAGGCGCGGCTCGTCGCGACCCTCCTGCCCGCGGACTCGCTCGATTGGCCCGACGCCGCGCGCCGGCTCGGAGCGGTGATCGGTCACCGCATCACCCTCATCGACCCCAAGGGCCGGGTGCGCGGGGACACGGAGTTCGACCGCACGTCCCTGGGCGAGCTCGAGAATCATGCCGGGCGCGCCGAGGTTGTGCAGGCGGTCGCGACGGGCACGGGTCGAAGCGAGCGCTTGAGCGCTTCGACGAACCAGCGTCGCCTCTACGTCGCCGTGCGCGGCGGGCCTGCCGGTCTCTCCGTGGTGCGGGTCTCGACCACGCTCGACGCCGTAGACGTAGCCGTCGGCGCCGTGCAGCGAGCCGTCGGGCTCGCCGGGCTCGCCGCCCTGGCCCTCGCGGCCGTGCTCGCGTGGGTGCTCGCGGGCCTCGTCGCTCGGCCGCTGGTGCAGCTCGGCACGGCCGCCCGCGCGATCGCCGCCGGCGAGGCCCCGCGGTTTCCCGACGCCCGGGTGCCAGAGATCGCCGATCACATCCTGGCCCTCCACGCGATGCACGAGCAGCTGGGGGCCCGTTTCGACGCGCTGCGGCATGAGCGCGAGGAAACCGAGACGCTCATCGAGGCGATGACCGACGGCGTCCTCGCCACCGATGCGGCCGGGAACATCGTCACCGTGAACACCGCCGGGCGCCGCCTCATCAGCTACCGCGGGCCCGGCCGGCCCCCACCGCTCTCAGAGCTGTTCCACGACAAGCGGGCACGCGACCTGGTACGCGCAGTGCTCGCCGGTCACGAGACGGAGCCGAGCGAGTTGGCGCTCGAAGGACACATCCTCCTCGTCACCGGCCGCCCGCTCCCGAACGGCGGGGCGCTGCTCGTGTTCCGCGACGTCACCGCGTTGCGCCGGCTCGAAGCGGTGCGCCGCGATTTCGTCGCCAACGTGTCCCACGAGCTCAAGACGCCGCTCACGTCGATCGCGGGCTACGCGGAGACGCTCGCCGCCGAAGTCGCAGGGAACGCCCAGGCCCGCGGCTTTGCGGAGACGATCGTCAGCAACGCACGCCGCATGCAGCGCTTGGTGGACGACCTGCTCGACCTGTCCCGCATCGAGTCCGGCGGCTGGGAGCCGGCCCGGCGGCTCGTGGACGTGGCGGCGCTGGCGCGCGACGCCTGGGCCCCGCTCGCCGCGCGGGCGGCTGAGCGGCAGGTCCGCTTCGCCATCGAGGCTACGCCTGGCGCGGCGACCCTCGCTGCCGACGCCGACGCCCTGCGCCAGATCTTCACCAATCTCCTGGACAACGCGCTCCGCTATACGCCGACCGGGGGCACCATCACCGTGCAGGCGCAAGAGACCCCCGACGGGATGATGGTGGCGGTGGCAGACACGGGCAGCGGGATCGCGCCAGAGCACCTGCCGCGCATCTTCGAGCGCTTCTACCGCGTGGATCCCAGCCGCTCGCGGGCCGAGGGCGGCACGGGGCTCGGGCTCGCCATCGTGAAACATCTGGTCGAGGCCCACGGCGGCCGCGTGGAGGGGGTGAGCACCATGGGACGCGGGACGACCATTCAGCTCTTCTTTCCAGGGGACACCGCTCCGGCCTGAGCGCAGGCCCGCCTCTTGTTACCAATCCGTCACCTGACCGTGGCGCGGCTTTGACGTAGCCCGGCGATCGTGGATTCGTGCGCATCGGACTCGTCAGCGACACATACACGCCCCAAGTGAACGGGGTGACCACCATCGTGCGGCGGATCGCGGAGGCGCTCGCCGGTGGAGGGCACGACGTCGCCATCGTGGCGCCCCGGTATCCAGCGGCGAACGGCCTCCCTGGTTCCCTCCCCCATGAGTTGCGCATCCCCTCGCTGCCCTTCCCCCCCTATCCCGCGATCCGGCTTTCTTGGCCCAAGAGTGGCGAGATTGCGCGTTTCCTGGACGGCTTCCGCCCCGACTTGCTCCATGTCCACACCGAGGGCCCGCTCGGCCTCGTCGCCCGCGGCTACGCAGTGCGGCGCGGCCTGCCGCTCGTCACCTCGCTGCACACGGACTTCCCGCGCTACGCGCGCCACTACGGGGCCGCGTCGCTCGCCCCGCTGGTGTGGCGCTGGCTCGCGTGGTTCCACGCCCCGGCGTCACTGACGCTGACCCCGGGGGAGGCGATGCGCGCGGACCTCGAGCGTCAAGGAATCAAACACGCGCTCGTATGGGGACGGGGCGTGGACCCGCCGCAATTCCACCCGTCCCACCGGGACTCCGCATGGCGCCGCTGGCTCGCCGGCGGCGACGACACAGTCGTCGTGCTGCACGTCGGCCGCCTCGCGCCCGAGAAGAATCTCGACGTGCTGATCGCCGCCTGGCGCCTCGCGCGCGAGCGCCTCGGCGAACAGGCCACGTTCGTCATCGCGGGCGAAGGGCCGCTCGAGCGGCGGGTCGTCGCCGCACTGCCCTTTGTGCGCCAGCTCGGATTCCTGCCCCGCGACCGCCTGGCGCAGCTGTACGCGAGCTCCGATCTGTGCGTGCTCCCGTCACCCACCGAGACGTGCGGCCTCGTGGCGCTTGAAGCCATGGCGTCGGGGCTTCCGGTAATCGCGGCGGACGCGGGTGGGCTGCGCGAGAGCGTAGTGCACGAGCACACGGGGCTGCTCGTGAGCCCGCACGATGCGGGGGCCGGGTACGCGGCCGCGATCGAAGCACTGGCGTGTGACCGCGAGCGCCGCTTCCGGCTCGCCGCCGCAGCCCGGGAACGCGCCGTCGAGCGCGACAGCGCCCCAGAAGACGCCGAGCTCATGGACCGATACGGAGCCACCGCGTGCGCCGCATAGTGTTCGTCCTCGCCGACGGCCTCAGGCCCGACGCCCCTGGCCGAGGCGTTCCACCGCATCCCGGCGGCCGCAACGCCGGTGCCGGCCTGATGCGCTGGCTCACACACTTGGGCGGCGCGCGGGCGACCCTCGGCGCGGGCGTGGCCCTGCTGCCGTTCGGGGGCGCGACGGCGCGACTGGGACTCACTGTCCTCGTCGCCAACGTGCTGTCCCATGCAGCGGTTCAGGCCCTGAAGCGCACCGTCGTTCGCGCCCGGCCGTGCGACGCCGTCGGGCATCCCCGCGCCGTCGTCGACCTGCCGGACCCGTTCTCCTTCCCCTCCGGTCACGCCGCCGCGGCCATGGCCGTGGCGGCGAGTGTGGCCCTCGCGGATCCCCTGCTTGGACCGGTCGTCCTGCCGCTTGCGGCGTTGGTGGGGTACTCTCGCGTTCGCCTGCGTGTCCATCATGTGAGCGACGTGCTGGCGGGAGCGGTTCTGGGCCTGGCGGGCGCGATGGTGGCATCGCGATTGTTGCGCTAGAGGCGCGGCCCGCCTCGTTACAAACCCGTTACACACGCCGCGTTCCGCCGTGACGCGCCCGGGCTTCTTTCTTGTGGATGGATAGCAGTCGCTCGAGTTCTACAACTCGTTCCCAAAAGAGGGGAGACACACCATGCAGTTCTCACTTCGTCGCGCGCTCGAAGCAGCCGCAGTCGCCGCCGGTACGGGCGCCGGCGCACTCGCCGCGCAGGCGCCGGCTGCTCCGGCCCCGCCGCCGGTCACGGTCGGCGCAGTCGCGTACTCGCAGTTCCTGTACCAGCTCAAGGACACCGCCAACCACGCGAACAATTTCAACGTCACGCGGGCCTACGTGAACGTCATCGGTCGACTCAGCGGCGGAGTCTATGCGCGCGTCACAAGCGACGTGTTCACAATCGCGGGTAACACCTCGCTGGCGCTGCGCCTCAAGTACGCCTACGTCGCCTACACCCCTACCAAGAGCCCCGTCACCTACAAATTCGGAATGCTGCACACACCCTGGCTCGATTGGGAAGAGGCGCTGTGGGACTACCGGATGCAGGGCACCATGGCGCTCGACCGCAACGGGTACATGACCGCGTCCGACCTCGGAGCCGGCATCGACGGCACGTGGCAGCAGGACAAGGTGAACGGCCAGGTCACGCTAGTGAACGGCGAGGGCTACAGCGGCGGCCCCGGCGACAAGCGCAAGGACTTCCAGGCGCGTGTCTCGGTCCGCGTGATGAACACCGATGACAACACCCGGGTGGGCGGCCTGCGCCTGACGGGCTACGCCGGGATCGGCAAGCCGACCACCGGCGGCACCCGGAATCGCTTCATCGGCATGGCGTCCTATCGTTCCAGGGAGTTCACCGTCGCCGCCGAATTCGCGTCCATGAAGGACACGACCACGGGCCCCCCAGTTGTCACGGAGCGGAGCGAGCGGATGATCAGCGCCTTCGGCGTGTTCCACGTTCCCAACTCCAAGGTCGCCGTCATCGCCCGCGCGGATCTCTACGACCCCAACACGAGCGTCACGGGAGACCACCAGACCCGGATCATCGCCGGGGCCTCCTATCAGTTGACCCCGAACCTGCGCCTGCTCGCTGACATCGACAACCTGACCTACGAGGGTGGCTCGCCCACGCCGGCCGCAGAGGCGGTCCGCTCGCAGGCCCTGCTCCAGACTCAGTTCACGTTCTAACCCGCTCCCACGAGGCCAACGTCATGAAGCAGTCCCGACTCCTCACGCTCGCTGCCTCCCTCGCGCTCGCCGCTCCGGCGGGCGCGCAGGTGAAGTTGAACGGCGCCGGCGCGACCTTTCCGAACATCATCTATCAGGATTGGATGCTCACGTACAACAAGGCGCACCCCGACATCCAGCTGAACTACCAGTCGATCGGCTCGGGCGGCGGGATCCGGCAGTTCTCCGATGGCACGGTCGATTTCGGCGCCACCGACGCGCCGATGAAAGATTCCGCCATCGCTGCGATCGGCGGGAACGTGCTCCACATCCCGACGGTGCTGGGAGGTGACGTGCCGACTTACAACTTGCCGGACGTCAAGGTCACGCTGCGGTTCACGCCGGACGTGCTCGCCGACATCTTCCTCGGCAAGATCACGAAATGGAGCGACGCACGGCTCGCGGCCGCGAACCCGGGCGTGAAGCTCCCCGACCAGGACGTCGTCGTGGTGCACCGCTCCGACGGCTCCGGCACGTCGTTCATCTGGACCGACTATCTGTCCAAAGTGAGCCCCGAGTGGGAGCAGAAGGTGGGACGCGGCACGTCGGTCAACTGGCCGGTGGGTCTCGGCGGGAAGGGCAACGAGGGAGTGACCGCCACGGTGCAACAGACGCCCGGCGCCATTGGTTACGTGGAGTTGGGCTACGCGATGGCCAACAAGCTCCCCGCGGGGATCGTGCAGAACAAAGCCGGCAAGTTCATCGCGCCCTCGCTCGAGTCGATCACCGCCGCGGCGGCCGGCGCCATGCAGGCGATGGGTCCGAGCACGGACTTCCGCGTCTCCATCACGAATCCCGAGGGAGAGCGGGCGTATCCCATTTCGAGCTTCACCTGGTTCTTGCTCCACAAGACGTACCATGACGCCGCACAGACGGCCGCGCTCGTCAAGTTCGTCTGGTGGGCGGAGACCACCGGCCAGGCGCGGGCGGCTTCCCTCGGCTACGCGCCGCTGCCCGAGCCGCTGCGGCCGTGGATCCAGGCTCGACTGAAGAGCATCACGGTGGATGGGAAGGTTGCCTGGAGCAACTAGCCGGCACCCGGGGTCCCCTCTTTCCGCTTGCCGGTGAGCCCCCCGCACGGTGTTATTCGCCTGCGGGGGGCAGTTTTTTCATCCCGGTCGGCCGTTACATGCCCGTGACAGAGAGCGGATAGTTTTCCGTCCGCGATGACCACCTCCGTCGGGCTGCGCGGCGCGAACGCCGGCGACCGCATCTACCGCGCCGCGCTCACCGCCCTCGCGCTTACGCTCCCGCTCCTGCTGCTGGCCTTCCTCGGCGAGCTGGTCACCAACGCCTGGCCCTCGATCGAGCGCTTCGGCCTGCGGTTCGCGTGGACCTCCGTGTGGGATCCGGTGGCAGGCGTGTTCGGGGCAGCCCCGATGATTTTCGGCACGCTCGCGTCCTCATTCCTCGCACTGCTCCTCGGGGTCCCCCTCGCGCTCGGCGTCGCGATCTACCTGACGGAGTTCTCCCCCAAGTGGCTGCGCCAACCGATCGCGTTCCTGGTCGAGCTGCTCGCCGCGATCCCGAGCGTGGTGTACGGCCTCTGGGGCGTGTACGTCCTGATCCCGTTCCTCCGCGCCGACATCGTGCCGCCGCTCCGCGCCGTGCTCGGGTGGACGCCTTTCTTCAGTGGCGTGTTCTACGGCAACTCGCTCCTCGCGGGCGGGGTCATTCTCGCCATCATGGTGGTGCCTTATATCGCCGCCGTGTCGCGCGAGGTGCTGCTCGCCGTCCCGACCACGCAGCGCGAGGCCGCCCTCGCCATGGGCGCCACGCGCTGGGAGGCCGTCTGGACCGCCGTGATCCCCTACGGCCGCGCCGGCCTGATCGGCGCCGTCATGCTCGGCCTGGGCCGGGCCTTGGGCGAAACGATGGCGGTCACCCTGGTGATCGGCAATCGCCATGACATCGGCATGTCGGTGCTGCAACCGGCGTACACGATGGCCGCCGCGATCGCCAACGAGTTCAGCGAAGCGACCACGAACCTGTACCTCGCGGCGCTGTTCGAAGTCGGCCTCGTGTTGTTCGTGATCACCATCGTCGTGAACGCGCTCGCGCGGCTGCTCATCTGGCGGGTGGCGCGCGGCACCGCCGTCGGGAGCCGTGCGCTGTGAGCGCCCGCACCGTTCGGCGTCGCATTGTGAGCGGCATCATGACGGGGCTCGTCGCCCTGCTGTCGTTCCTCGCCGTCCTGGCCCTGATCCTCATTCTCGCGGACCTGGTCGTGAAGGGTGCGTCGTCCCTCGATTGGAACTTCTTCACGAAGAACCCCGTCCCCGCGGGCCAGACGGGGGGTGGCGTCGCCAACGCGATCGTGGGGACCGCGATCATCGTCGGCCTCGCCGGCCTGATCGGCCTGCCGATTGGCGTAGGG
>WNGP01001200.1_pt1 | contig 21128 bp, 24 predicted proteins | sample 5407671 | NCBI WGS metagenome assembly WNGP01 (sample SAMN13153381, study PRJNA577476) | soil metagenome | isolation source: 40 cm soil or saprolite under Garry oak tree replicate 2 | place: USA:California | collected 2016-06-15 | reverse complement strand
TAAGCTCCATTTGGATCACCCACCTGGTTAAGGGCCTGCTATTTGGATTGACGCCCAGCGATCCGTCGACCGTCGCTCTTGCCATCATCGCCCTCGTAGCCGTTGCGCTCTTCGCTTGTTACATTCCCGCGCGCCGCGCCATGCGAGTCGATCCCATGGTTGCGCTGCGACACGAATAACTAGGGCCATCGTCTGCTCGCATTCATCACCATCCAATTGGACGATAAGTTGGCAAACCGGACATTTGGTCCGCGGCGAAAAGCAAGTTTCCGAGTACGCCGTCAGTGACTGCTTTGCAACCTAGCCTCTTGGGTCTGGAACCTTAGGCTGCCACAATTCGATCGGATTCCCCTCAGGGTCATGCAGGCGGGCGAACCGGCCGTAGGGATAGGACTGCGGGTCAATCTTGACCGCGATTCCCGAAGTTTGTAGCTGGGCCGCCATTTTGTCGAGATCCCGGACTCGAAAGTTCAGCATCCAGACCTTCTGGGTATCCCCGAAATAGTCGCTCGTCTCCTTGAATGGAGCGAAAGCGGTGGGTCCAGCCTCTTGCTGCCACCCGGATTCCCCGGAGCTCGTTGGTATCGTCAAAATCCCCAGGTGTTGCTGGTACCAAAGCGCCAACGCTTTCGGATCTTTGGCTCGGAAGAAGAATCCTCCGATTCCCGTCACTTTTTCCATTTCCGTTCCTCCAGCGATCCCATCACGAACAGCGGCCCCCGCAGAGGGAGGGGAGACCTTTGGCTGTACGGCTGTCTGCGCCGCTATGGCGAGTTGGTTCTGCCCCAAGATGAAGCTCGACCCGAAAGCAAATGACAGGGTTCGAAGCAGTTGGCGTCTTAGAAAAAGCATCCCATCCTCCTACCGAGAAGAGCGCGGCCCGAGCTACGATACCTGCGCAAAAGGAGTTCTGGGAAGCATAAAGATGAGGTTACGGGCGGATTGTCGATTATTACCGGAAGTTATCCTGAAATGGGGTCTGAGGAATTCAGTAACTCGGCCAAATCTGGGCACAATAAAGGGACGATAAAGAGGTGACATATGGCTCCTCAAAACTCACCGAAGCCAAGGTGCAATGCGAGAAAGAGGCGTGTGCAATAGGTTCGTGCACGCAGAAATAGTCATCCGCGTTGCACAAATCGTTGCACAAAAACGAGCCAGCGTATCCCGATAAGTCCAACGGTTGCCGACTACCGCACGTCTAACCTACTGATTCTGTGTGTGCCAGCGGTTGATTTGGCTTAAGCGCTGTCGCCCTGCAATAGGAACGCGCGGGCCAGGCCGAGATGAGCCAGCGCGCCGGGGAGGCAATTCCGCACCAGCTCGGGATGATCCAGGATTTGCTGAAAGGCAGTTGCGGCCGCGCTCTCCTGAGTTTCTCCCCACTGCGGGTGATCAGGAGGGCTGAATTCAGAAGCCCAGGCGAACAAAGTTCGGTGATAGTTCCGGGTATCCACCCGGAAATTGGACAGACCACTCAATACAAGCGCGTTTCTCGGGCGGAATCAAGCGCGGGCGGCGGAAAATCTCGAAGATACTGTTTGAAAACCAGCTATTCCATAACTTCCGAGCTGTTTCTCATGCGGAATCCTCGCTGGATGATTGAAATGGATTAAGGATAAAGTTTGCCGAAACGCGAGGCGGAAAGAGTCAAGTCTATTTCTCGTGGGCAAGTTCCGATTGGCTGCGCAGTCGTATGGGATCACCAACGAAAATTTCGCGGGACATGCGCGGCAGTTTGTCTTTGGCGCCGATCCATATCCTTACGAGGGCCCCTTTACTGTCATTGACCGGTAAGTCCGCGGCCGATCCGCCGACCCCGACCGGCTGGCCGATATAGACGATCACGCGCTGGTCTTCGGCGATATTCTTGTCCGGGTTGGGGGCGATCACGATGTCCAATCGAAAATATTTCGTACCAAAGTGATTGGCCGCCTCCATTGAGGTTTGAAATTCCGCTGGTCCCACTTCGGTGAAAGTCGGCGGTTCGTTCGCAGTCGATTCTCGAGTTTCTGCCGAGGGCTGCGACTCCGCTGACGCAGTCTGCAAATCCGCTGGTGCTGCTTCTGCGGAAGGCTCCTGTTCCAGTGATGTCGGATTTTCCTGCTCTGGTACGCTCACGGCAGCGAGTTTTGTTCGCGCTTTTAGCAAAACACGTCGGATGCCTTGGGGATCGATATCAGACGCCTGAATTGCATAGTCCAACCTCATCCCCCTTAGTAGTGTAGCGAGCACTTTTCGCGCGGGGCCCGGTCCAAACCCGGACCAAATACGCTCATGCAAAGCGCCCGGTGGAAGATCGATTTCCGCTCCTGTACGCTCACTCACTAGTGAAAGAATAGCCGAGAGTTCCGAATTCTGCGCAACAATGGTCAGTTGCCCTCCTTCGTAAGAAACCCGTGGCGCGTTTGGTGCATCCTCGTCGGACGACAGAGCAGCGAGCGGGGGTGGCTGGTTCGGCATCGGCTTTTGCGGTGCAGACGCTGAGTCTGCGCGTGCGGTTCGTGCAACGCTATGTATCTTCCGACCATTTGGCAGTGACGTTTGGCGGTTCTGCGCAGGCAAGGCGGCGGCCACGATCATCAATGCCAATCCACACCCCACAACCAGGTGACAGGCCCCCACACGGAGCACGATCCGAAATGACTGTCCGGATCCTGGCCGAAAGTTATTGAAAACCCTGTTCATAGATTCAATCCGTACGAATCAAGAGCAACTTAGTCTCTAATCTTTCGCCCCTGCAAATTGCCGCAGAACTGAAAACGCGATTGTGGCGCGCCTGAGGCGTGCCAGCAACTAGTAGTTGTTACAGTGCGCAGCCCGGAAAATTATCTGCATGATGGGCGAAATGAGGTGCATTATCTGGATCTTTCTCTTACTCATCCAAGACTGGTTTCCAGGAACGATCCGGATTGAAGCGCTCCATTTTTAAAACCTCGTGACATCAAGAGACTCCTGTAGACCTCACCTAACAGTCGAAGTAGAAATCAACTGCAGTTGGGAAAGAAAACGCATCTGCTGAGGAATAGCTAGCATCGTGGTGCGCGTTATTGCGAAGAGCCTCTACTTACGTCCGGAACTTGTCTCGCTTTCTTCGTACAAGAAGACTTCTTCGACATTTTTCCCAAATATGCGGGAAATCTTAAAGGCCCAGTCCAGCCCTGGCTCGTATTTGCCGGTCTCAACCGCGTTGATGCACTGCCGCGTCACGCCGACGGCATCGGCAAGGTCAGCCTGCGACCACTCCTTTTCAGCTCTTAGGACGCGAAGTCGAGTCTTCATTCTTGATACCGTCAGGAAAAGAGAATCAGCCGATGCTCCACAAGGCGATCATCAATGTGGGTACCAGGAGCGAGGCCCCGGAAAGGAACCCGAATCGTTGCAGGATGCCGACTGCAAGAGTGAGAAGTAAGGAGGCGACAAAAGCAAAACTCGTCGCTTCGAGGCTAATGAGTTTCTGATGAGTGTCTGCGACTTTTAGGAATCGAAGGAAACTCCAAATCCCGCCGCCAGCCAGAACAATGCCAAGCGCGAATAGTGCTACTTGCGCTGGCTGCCTCGCTTTGACTGCCATGATGAAAGTCCCGGTTGCAAGCAACACAAAAACATAGAACATGCTCAATGTGTTCTTACGGCGCTTCTTGGAATATTGGGATTCCGGTCGTGTTGACATGGCAAGGCTCCTCTGGTCGGTCTATATGTCCACTTTAGAATTCTAATAGACTCTTTAATGGGAGATATCCTCGCTAGAGAACAGATACCCAGACTTGGAGGCAACGCATATTGGCACCGAACGAATTCGGAGTTCCAGATTGCTTGTTCCTGGCCGTAGAGGCAATAGTGGGCTCCAGAACCCCAGCTGCGGGTGGCTCTCCGTTGGTCTCTAAACTCATCAACACGCAGTTCGAAAGGACGCCGCTTCCTCACCCACAGGATTTAACGGCGCCGGCCTGCGCCTTGAATAGCGCGTTTACTGTCAGAAATGACAGTTCAGAGAAGAGCTGAATACCTGTTAGGTTCGACGCGGTGAGCACTAACTACTCGACAGGAGCCACGATGGGTGCCAGGATCTCCAAAGCATTCGAGATTTCTACTTTCTTATCATGGTCCCTGGCCTTAATCCCATTGCTCACATGCAGCAGGCCTGGAAGAGCTTCAGAAGCGCGCGTTGAACGACGCACATCTAGTCCCCCGAAAACGCAAAATCAGACGTTAACGGAATCAGGACCTCAGGCGCCAGATGATCCCCAGCTGAAAACGGTTCTCGACAGAATGGCGGCAGCCGGCATCACTCGGCCATCTTCTGTGGCAGACGTGCGAAGAGCTTATCTTTTCTATCCGAAGCTGTCAGGAACTCCGGAGCACGTTTTTCACATTGAAGATCGGCAGATCCCGGGGCCATTAGGTAACATCACAGTCCGCGTTTACACGCCTAATCCGACGAGTGGCTTGCCTATCCTAGTTTTTTTTCATGGCGGGGGTTTTGTGGCGGGCAACCTGGACACCCACGATAATCCTCTGCGTTCAGTGACAAACCGATGCGAATGCATCGTCGTTTCTGTCGATTATCGACTGGCACCAGAAAACAAATACCCCGCAGCCCCGGAGGATGCTTATTCGGCAACCAAGTGGGTGGCGGAGCATGCCGGCGATATTGGCGGGGATCCACGTCGAATTGCTGTGGGAGGAGACGGCGCAGGCGGTAACCTGGCCGCCGCAGTTACGCTAATGGCCCGAGAGCGCGGTACGCCAAGTCTGGTCTTTCAAATACTGATCTATCCGATGCTTGACGCTTCCACCATGAGGCCGAGTTGGTTCACAGAATCGGACGCTCCGACTGTGACGAGGGAATCTAAACATAAATTGCTTAGCGCATATCTCCCAATTACAGCGAATCTGGGAGACTCCTTTATCTCTCCGATCCGTGCTCAAAATTTCAAAAATTTGCCGCCCGCCTTATTGATGACCTACGGGGGGCATGATCCGATGCGGATTGAGGGTGAAGAATATATTCGTCGTTTGAATGAGGACGGAGTTGTAGCAAAGGTTTCTCTCTATCCACAGTCGATCCACGGTTTCTTTTTGATGGCTGGAGAACTGGACGCTGGAAAAAAGTGTATTGATGAAGTGGCGACGACCCTGAGAAACGCGTTCAACAGCATGCCCACAGGCTCTTCAGTCAAGAGCGTACCCCGGTCTACTCCAAGAAATTAGCCTGCAATCGCCGCTATCATTGCCTGACCAGCCGCGTCACGCCATAGTTTAGGTGATGTAATCAACGCTGGTCGATCTTTGGACTGTCTCGCCTAGCACAACTCAGTAGCGAATGCCCCACGAGACTATGAGCATTTGTGTGGTGATATTCTTGGTGGGTGCGAAATGATAGCGCGATTCTACATACATCCTGTACGGAGCTTCACCCACTCTGAATGTGAGACCGACGCCTCCGTTGACACCCAGAGCGCTCGCGTTCGAGTGTACCTCTGTTAAGTCGCTAACTATTAACCCTAATGAGCAATTATATCCCCAGTAAACCCAAGCAGGAATGCAACCGATGCTTGTACCATCTGGAACTGGCCTTGAGAGGCTGGCGGTTCGGTAGTACCATCCGCCACCAGCAATAAAGTAAGTACCTAGTGATCTGCCGCGCAACTCCAGCTTGTATCCGCCCGTGAAAGCAAAAAGGTTACCGTGCCCACTGACCTTATTGGTATGCAATGCGATTTGGATGGGTCGCAGAGTTTGGTTTGTTGGGTAAAGCCAATTCCACAGGAAGTCGCCTACAAGCGCATGTCGCCGAGTAAAGTTATAGCCTGCGCCAGCGCTCAATCCCAAACCCCAACTGACGTGCTGGGCGATCGGACTCAAAGGGGCGTTCAAAGGCATACCGAGACTCGTGGTGCCGCGCGGGTTATCGTTTCCAGTTTCTTTTGGAACCTCTTCACGAAGATACCAAGGGAGTTCGGTTCCTTCTTGGGCCCACGTGCTGCAGGGAATGGCTAACAGATGGGCCCAGAATAGAAATGTCATGGCACGCTTCATGATGTCCTCTAGGAGGAAGACTACTTACACCAGAAACTGGCTCTAATTCTTACGTCAAAACGCAGCCTAGTTTGGGAAGCAAGTGCCATGAACTGTCAAAAATAACAGAGCGCTTAGAGGCGGGAACAGCAAAGGCGCTGAGGTGGTTCAAGCAAAATCGGGTGTCGATGGCTGGCGACTTGAATCGCCTCCGAATTATCTTCGATAGGGCTGAGGATTGAAAATCCTCCACCTGGAGCGAGTAATGCGCCGGCTCATGCCAAAGCTATCGGGGCCAGCCGTCCGGTCATCTCGTACAAAAGTGTAAATGAGCGATTGAAGCGTCGGAAACTCTCGCATCCTCGGTAGGTCGCCTTCCAAGCAATTGTGGAATCCAACCTGAGAATTGTTCCGGATTTCATTCCTCACATTCTGCTAGTACGTAAAAGCAACACACTCTGGACCGCGAATACCGCCGACTGTCGGGGTGTTCAGTTCTACGGCGGGGCTATGTAATAGCCTGGCCGTGCGCGCACCTTCAGATCCTTGCGTTTCACGTTCACTCTGATTCTGTGGTATCCCGTCTCCTGTGTATCCTTGGGCTCGTAGGTCAGCGAATACTGCGAGTGCAGCTCTCCGGCAATCTCGTCTACGGCTTTCTCCATCGACTTGGGTCCGAATGTGGCGATGTGGCGGCCGCCTGTTCCCGCCGCGGCTTTCTGAAGAGCGTGACCGACAATCTGGTCTTTGATATTTTTCAGCGCCCACAGATTGAAATTCATGAGATTCCCGTGGCCGTAACGAATGTCTTCCGTAGGCTGTATCTGCACCGTTCCGGGCATCCCAGGCTGTGGAAATGTCCCTTCCGGTGTGATCCGATGCCTGACGTCTTTCCCGGGTGCCTCCAACTCCGCTAGGGTAGTCGGAATCCCTACGGAATAAACCGCAATGTTGTAGAGTTGCGCTCGCTGTATAACAGCACTTAGCCGGGTATCGCTCCCTACGTCGGTCGCTTCTGACATTATTACTAGGACGGGGCGGCGTTCCGCCAAATCAGCCGCAGATTGCCGCTGTAGACGACCGCTCAGCATGTCCACTCCTGCAGACATCGCGTCAAACAGCTTCGCGCGTTCCGTACCGCACTCCAATTCACTGATCGTGCTAAAGATTGTCTCATGATTGGTCGTAAAATCTGTCAGCTTGTCCACGGAATTATTGAAACCCAACACCGCTGCTTCGTCGTCTTGGCCCATCAGCACATCCGCGAAAATGATTCCGGTCTTGCGCATGTCGGGCAGAAGAGGTTCAATTCGCGAACTGGTCTCCACCAAAAGAACCATCAAAAGCGGGGTGCGTCCCAAATCAAGATACGTGATTTTCTGCGGCACCCCATTGTCCATGACTTGAAAATCTTTCGCGTCCAGATTGGAGACCAATTCGCCCTCTCCATTCGTGACCGTAACGGGCACATTCACCAACGACGCGCGCACCCGGATTTTCCCCTGTGGCGCCTGTGGCACCGACGTGCTCGGCTCGTGCACGATTGGAGCGGTAGGAGCTTGGCCTAGCGCAGTGTCCACGGTCAATATGGTAATGCAGGCCAAAATCCAAGAAGCCCTATGCTCTTTCATGTTCCACCGCTGGAGACTCTGGGGCGACCGATCTTGGTCCAATTGCTATAGAGGCAGAAACTGACAATTCTGCCAGCACGGCGGAAGCATTGCCCGCGCAGTTGCCTTGCTGGTGCAGCAGAGTCGCTTGCGCCGGCCCGCGACTGAGCTGCCCCCTCTCCCGCACTCGTCAAAATGCGAAAATCATATATGCTTCTGGGCGAATCTGGGGGTGAAGGTCACGACGACTGCGAGAAGAAACACATAGTAAGCGGCTAGCACGTTCGGAGCGACAATCTGACCGAAGATCAAGTCAGTACTAAAATCCTGCGTAGGAGTTTGTTCACCTGCTGCACGTTTTTGCCATCGCCAGTGCCTTAACCGGCTGGATTGGACATCGGGATTCGCGCTCGGATTCTCGCGCCAAAGGCCACTGTCCGAACGGAAACACACACAATTCGAGGGCTTTGGTGGAATCGCTCGACGTGCGGTAGCTTCCCTCATCCTTTTTTCAGGAACATCAGTCTGCTCGTCATCCCATTCCAGTCAACCGAAATCGTTTCTCCCGTCGTCACCTGATGCGTTGCCAGCAGGCTCGCTAGCGGATAAACCAGATGCCGCTCAATCGTTCGCTTCAAATGCCGTGCCCCATATTTTAGGTCCGTCCCTTCGCGTAGCAAGAAATCCTTTGCGGCTCGCGTTGCTCGAAACACGAAGTGTCCCCTCGGCGTCTCCAATAGGCGCTGCTGCACCAATGTAAGTTCGATCTCCAAAATTCGTTCCAACTGCTCCCGGCGTAGGGGCCGGAAGACTACTGTCTTGTCGATTCGGTTCATGAACTCCGGAGCGAACTTCCGTTTCGCCGCTTCCGAGGCCATCCGTTCAACCTTCTCATCCAGCCGCGGTTTCTCTCCTAGTGTCATCGCTGCTGCAAAACCCATTCCGCCCGTCATCAGCTCGGTGATCTCGCTGCCGCCCAGGTTCGAGGTCATAAAAATCATTGCCTGCGATAGGTCAACTCGCTGATTATCGCCCAGCGTCAAGGTTGCCTTATCCAACATCCCCAGTAGCAATTGCCAGAGTGCGTCACTCGCCTTTTCGATTTCATCGAACAACAGGAAGCTGATCTTCAAGGTCTCGGTGTGATATTGCGCCAGGGCTTCCTGGGTGATCACAGGACGCGTTTCCCGGTGCCCCAAATAACCGGGCGGTGAACCGATCAGCTTCGCGATTTCGTGAGAGTGTTGGAATTCGGCGCAGTCAACCTTGATCACTCCTCGCGGATCGCCGAAGAGCACCTCCGCCGCAACTTCGACAATCCTCGTCTTCCCCGTACCCGTCGGCCCAAGAAATAACAAGTTACCCACAGGACGGCCAGGGGATTGTAGGCCGGCTCGAAACACTCGGTAGAGGTCCACGACTGCCTGTACCGCTTCGTCCTGCCCAACAATTTTCTCGCGCAGTCGCATCTCGAATTCCCGCGACTCCGCCCCCTGGACAGTGGGATCTAGCCGTACTGCCTGTGCCTGTGCTCCCAAGACCTGCCCCCAATAGATCTAAGCTGTCACAGTTGCGCCGAGTGATGTTCGTTGCTCCGGCGTGTCTGCCGGTGATCATCCGTAATCAGCTCTTGCAATTGCATATGATTCATATCCTCTCGGTGCCCAATCACATCGCCACATATTCTGAGCCCTTACGAATGCTTGTCGTTGCTCCGGGGCAATCAAAGATGATCCAGCCGCGTGATTGGGCCAAGCCTTCCATCGACGAGACTGAATACCACGAAGGTGGCATGTTCCGCAGGATCTGGAAGGTCCGGGCACCCGACAAGCTTGGTTGCGTTCCAGCAACGAAAATCACCTCGGTCCAGTTCACAATTGCGCAAAATCCGGCGTTAGCAGTGTTGTCAGGCGCCGCGAACGCCGATAGCATAGGGTTCTTTTATAGGCCTAATGTCTAGGTTCTCTGGAGAAGTGATGCCAATTAAAAGCCTTGCGTGGAGAATGGTTTGTCTTCTGGGTTTTGCCAGTACCATTTGTCTGTCTGTACGAGGGCAGGTTTGGGATTTCTTGGGTGATGCGCAGATTGACGGCACTCGGGATCATGACAGGATCCAGGTCACGCGTCGCGATGGTGTCTTTCACACTATTCAGCTGCGGGTGAGTGGTGATCCCATTTTCCTCGACCGTGTCGTTGTCCACTTCGGAGATGGAACGTCGGAGGAACTGGCCGTTGGAGACCGTATCTGGCCAGGAGGAAGAAACCGCGTCATGGGCCTCGCCGGCAAACCTCATACAGTCGAAAGCGTCGAGCTTTGGTATTACAAGGAGCCCTGGGAACACAATCCTAGGGTGATTCTGTACGGTTCGTGACGACACCGCGTGGGGTGTTCCGCGTGAACGCGCAAGCCGGAAATAGCTGCCCAGCAGCAAGAGGGACGGTTTCTGGCACGATCATTGCACCTAAAGTTGTAGCCCAAACCATTCCGATGATTTCACCGAACCCGGCATGGTTTCACTGCGTCCGAGCAGCGCGCCAAGAGTGAACCAGAGCGTACGGCCGGAGATCCGTCAATTCGTGGACTGCACGGGAACGCGCTTGATCAGCACAGCCGTCAGATCATCCTGCTGCGGCGTCCCTCGGGAGAAGCTAACGACCGCCTCTTAAAGCTCGGCGATGATGATTTCTGGATCGCGATCACTGAACCTTCGAAGGACTTCGGCAAGACGATCGGTTCCGAATGGCTCCTGCCTAGGATTCTCCCATTCGAAAAAGCCGTCAGTGATGAGGAGCACCATATCTCCGCGTTCCATCGCGAGCTTGGTGCGAACAGCGCCTTCCATTTCCGGCAGTATTCCGAAAGGCAAAACTTGCGCATGCATGTATCGCAGAGACTTGTCTCGGGCAGAGTAATGAAAAGCGGACCATGACCGGCGGAGAGCAACTCCACCTGGTCGCTACCTTCTCGGAACACCGCCGCGACAAAGGTCGCAAAGCGTTCGGGCGTCAGGTCTTCCGAAGAAGACTGGTTGATATTTCTAAAGATCGTGGCCAAATTATCGCGTTCATTAAAGCTGGCACGCGAATAAGCACGGCACACAGATGCGAGCATTGCAGGGCCAAGGCCGTGTCCGGTTACATCGGCCAAGAACACTGCCCACCGGCCGTCGGACAATCTCTTCCAATCGTAAAAATCCCCTCCAGTATCATCCGCCGATTGGCTCCAGCCTGCCACCGCAAACCCCGGAATTTGCGGCCGGAGCTTTGGTAAAAGCGACTGCTGAATGGATCGGGCGATCTGGAGCTCGTGCTCCACTTGCTTCAGCTGATGCCGTGTGTCAGCTTCACGCAGCGCCGCCTCTACGTAGCTACGAATTTGGGAAGCAACCATAGCAGCGAGAATTCCCATGGTCGCAAGAAGCAAAGCAAAGTACGGAACGGCACTCTCGGTCACGGTAAATCCGTCCTTTGGGTTGAATCGCCATCCCAGAAAAAAAGCAGCTGTCAGATATCCGAATGCTGAAGTAAATCCAGAGAAGCAGCAGAGCCTCGGACTCAGCCGCAAAACAGACAGCAGGATGAGCGGGAAGTACGCCAACACCCAGGGTGTGGCCAAGGGCCTATAATCCACGTGCAGCTGCGTGCTTGATAAAAACGCTACTCCCGAGGCAGGGAAAAGGGATTCGAGCGTCAGAGTCCAGTACCATGCGAACTGCGGGACCTCTTTGCCCGATTGCAGGGCCCGGTTCACTGCCCAGAAAAGCCCCAGTTCAAATGCGATTAGGATCGCTGCCGTGAGTAGCCCCCAACGGCTCATCGCCGAACCCAAGGCAAAGATCCGAACAGCGGCGAGAAGTACGAAGAACAGCACGAACAGAACTATTCCCAGAATGCGTTTCTTCTCGCTCTTGAGCAACGCCTGTCGGAACGTGGGAGAATCTTCACTGATTTGTTGAAAGAAGCTCGTCATCTCAGCCAAGCATCTTCGGGCACACCTCTCGTGCAGCGCCGAGATCGCTCGTGTTCAACCGGCCTTCCGGCACAAACTAGATATTCTTCGCGCCAGCGGCGGCCCTGACCTTAGCGGGTGCCGACTCTGCCTCACAGAGGATGTTCTCGCCGGTTGCCTTCTCTGTGCTTTTCTCAACCTCGAGCGCACCTTTAAACCACGCTCCACTCTCGATAAAAACCTGCCGTGTTCTCAAGTCTCCGGTCACCGACGCCTCGTTCCCGATTTCGATCCGGCCTTTTGCGCACACGTTTCCCTTCACGTTTCCCCTTACCAGCACGTCTCCCGCGGTGATACTGGCGGTAAGTCTTGCCGCCGGTCCAATGGTCAGTTGTCCCTCGCTGAGGCGGACGACACCTTCGACGGAGCCATCAATAAGAAGATCCTCGGCGCCGGAGATTTCTCCCTTCACTAGCAGGCTCGGGCCAAGCCACGAACTATTTGCTTGCAAGTTTCTGAGTTCCGGCTTCGCACTTCCCAGCCTGTTCGGATTCTTGATATCCCACATCTGGAGCCTTCCTTCGTTCAGGCGCCATAGCCAAGAAACAAAGAGGTTCGCCTTTCGCCACCAGCTACGAAATCCGGACCGCGGCGTGAACATCAGTTCGCCCTTCTTAGATCATCTTTTCTGTCCTTGGCATCCCGGCTCCGCCACAACAGAAGAGCAGATCCTCTAGCTCCTCCCTACTGTCAAAACCGACAGATAGCAACATCGGCCGCTGGAAATTAGAAAGCGAACAAGCATTCAATCCAGGCTTCCACAAAAGCGGCTATGTTTCGAAAACCGGTGGATGGGCTCGCCGTATTTCTTCCTTTAACCTCCTGCTGATGAACCGTTCGCCCTGAAAGACGGCTTCCACAGCCTCAATTAGTTCGCTTACAGCGTCCAGCTTGAGGACGTAACCGTTCGCGCCAGTATTAAGAGCTTCTTCAACAACTTCCAGTGAGTCAGAACCACTCAAGAACAGAATCTTTGAGTAGGAGGCAATTTGGCTGATTTGTCGAGCGGCTTCGATGCCATTGAGCTTGGGAAGGCCGATGTCCAGCAGAATCAGCTCTGGCCTAAGGTCACCGGCTTTTTCAACAGCTTCCACGCCATCGGAAACTTCGCAAACAATGCTCCATTCGGGCTTCCTCGGCGCAATCAACGAAGAGACGAAGCGACGCCAGGGCTCAAAATCGTCAGCAACTAAGATGCGGATATTCACGCCGTTGCTCTAGGTCAGCCACGATAACGCGGAGCTTTATCATGGGACCCTATGGAAGCACGATTTAAATGCCACATATTGAAAGCCCACAGTTGGAAGAATCCCCTCTAAGAGCAGGTAGCCTTATAATGCAAAAGGTTTAAGAATGGCCACGAGCAGATTAGCGGGACTGATGGGACTAGTCCTCGTAAATTCCCCTATCCAGCCCGTGAACTAGACGGTCAATCGAAGCCCCGAATACAGCACACACACGCAGTAGGGTCGAGACGGTGATCGGCCGGCCGGCCTCGATTTGTTGCCAATGGCGTGCGGAAAAACCATAGGAAATCATATCTTCCTGAGAAAGGCCTCGCTTCTCTCTTAACTTGCGGATTCGTTTCCCTAATCGAAGGAAGAATCTCATTTGATTCAAAACAGTCCGCATTCAGCTTGTCCTCGGCCCCCATTGCAATGCGCGCTGTCGCTCTGCGGGCGCGCTTTGCGCACACGTCTCAAAATATGGTCAATAGGAGGCGAAGTCATTGCTCGAAAGCAGCTATCTTCTACTTCTCTGGCTGGCAAAGACCCTGTTCGTTTGACTGGTTGAACGTTTAACGAACTACAACAAAGAGGCGAATGCGCCAATTCCGCACCTAAAGACAGAAGTCTTCGTGATACCGCTGACTTGAGATCTGCGGAAAAATTCTCACAACAGCTTTAATGTGTGGGGGAGTAGTAGCCTGTTCTTGAGTATACGCTTAGCGGAGGAAGTCCCCTAGGTGCGCGCATTTTGAGCTTAATTTTTCTCCATCGTCCATCGTGGGCTTTGTTGCTCGACCGGTATCCCAAGACGTATTGATTTCTAAGCTCCAAACTGATCTTTGTTGCGACGTCGGGCAATTCGTTGAGGTTTTCAACGGCGAACACGCGTCCGCCCGTCATCTCCGTGATTTCGCTTAAAAGGGATGGACCGTTGAGCTCTTCGATCGTACGACTGCGATTTCTGAGAGGATCGAAGATGCCGATGGCATAGAGCTGGGTATCGGCTTCTTTCACTAGCCGCTTGATATCTCTTTCTTGGTAGCGACTATGGTTATCACCGCCGTCGGACAAGATGAGCAAGGCACGTTTGGGGTGGCGTGCACTCCTCATTTGGCTGAGACCTAGATAAATAGAATCAAGCAAAGCCGTTCGACCCTTGGGGACGGTGAGCAGCAGGCGGCTTTGCAGGTCTTCAACACTGTTGGTAAACGGACTCGTCAGCTCGGCACGCTCATTGAAGCTAACGAGAAAAAACTCGTCCTCTGGATTACCCGTCTTAAGAAACTCGACGGCAGCCTCACGGGCCTTGCCAAACTTGTCGCTCATGCTACCGCTGCAGTCAAAGATCACTCCGATTGAAATGGGAACGTCCTCGGAGGAGAAGGTGATGATTTCCTGTTCGACTTTGTCCTCGAAGACGCGGAAATTGTCTGGATCAAGGCCCATAATCAGACGATTGTAAGGATCGGTGACAACCACATTGAGAAGAGTCAATTCTACATCTACATGCAACACGTGGGAGGGCTTGATGAGGGTGCCTGGAACAAGTTTACTGACATCTTGGGAGCTGGGCCCAGCGTCTTGTTGAGCGGGAGTTAGTGCAGAGGACTGGGCTGCAGCCAGCCACGATGAATAAAGCAAGGCCAAAGTGAGGAAAAGGATCAAAGTAGAAAAGATAAATGATAAAGGCTTGGGTGCCACCTCGTGTTTCATTGCTTCCTCATCATCAATCTGGGTTTTCGGAGCTCCTGCGGGCTTACCCAGGATCAAGACTGACCCCTGTCAACCAAGCTATTCTCACGAGGCATCTATTGGAAACTGTCACAACAGACAGGTCGAAGGCTGGCACATGGGGGCTCTCCTCATGAGAACAGAAGCTAGGTTGCAAAGCGGATCTTTGGCAGCGACACACGGATCTGGGCATAGGCAATAACGCGAATAACTCTCGTCTCGCTTCTCGCCGGCGCCTTGCACTCGGGAAGAGGAGGAATCCATGAATTTGGTCATCATGGTCGAAGGCGCGTGGTGTTGCCGATATTTCCGACGACACCCACCATTGATTGGACGACGCTGCGCAGCAATCGCAACCGATGTGCTAAGGTATCCCGGCGATGGCTTTGTTCTGCAGAACACGAACTACTACACGCCGATTCTCAGCCTGCCCTTTCTCAGTCTTGTCGTCGCCGACTTGGTGAGTCTCTCCCATCGCACCTGGTGCCAGCATTCTCGTAAGAGGAATGTGTCCCTGCTGAACGAGGATATTGGTAACTGCGTCAGCGCGGTCTTCACTGAGCTGTTGATTTAGTTCCGTGCTCCCGACGGTTGAGGCGAAGCCTTTCACTTCGATCATATAGCCGTTGATAGGCTTGGCTTTGTCGGCCAAGGCCAGCAGTTGGGGCGCGTACTTTGGATCTACCTTGGTTTTACCGTTGGCGAAAGATACAGTGACCTCGTCAAAGATGTAGTAGTCGTCGAGCTGTCCGAAGCGAGCAATGGCGGCCTCAGCGGCGGCTCTATTCGCGGCAATCTTGGCCTCGTGCTCGGTCAGCTTTGCTTGCTGTTGCTGCAAAGCTTCGTTTTGCGCTTTCAGAGCAGCGTTTTGTTTTTCCAGTTCCTCTTCGTTCTGCTGCACTTGTACCTTTGTTTCGTGCAGGCCGGCTTCAATCTTCTCAGCGTCTTGCAGATCATTACCTTTGAAGGAGACGGAAGTGGCTACCAGTTGTTTCTGATCGTTGAAGGTTCCTTCGGCTTTAACCTTGAGCCCCGGGATAAGCGCCGCCATGGACATTTGCTTCCTCCGTGCCTGGAACATTCCCTGCGCCTGTCCTACCTGAGTGCTATCCGTCAGCAAGACGTTAACGTCCGTAGAATCTTCAGCCTTTAGAACCATCATCTCCCCGTTTCGTCCTTTGATGACACCCTGAACCTTTACGGACTGCGCAGCGGACACGGTGGTCAGCAAAGCGAAGCCGATGAGCGACACTGCCACAACGTCTATCCTTCTTAAGGAATTGAAGTGAGCCATAACGTTGTCTCCTCTCATTCGGCTACTAGAAAATATCCGTGACGCCCCGAGGACGCAAAAGCACGAAGAAGACTCCTCTCTATTTGGCTTCCTCCATAACCGGGGTCCAAGATCCGTCCGGGTTAAAGCGCTCCATTTTCGTGAATTCGTTGAGGGTGCCCGGTCCGAAGTCCCTCTCGTACACGACACCATCCTCGCTGACTATGAAGGTCTTCAGGCCCGTTTCACCGTATTCGGCCGGTGCCGCTACGAGGGCGAAGCCGCCAATCATCACGGCTTTCACTACGTAGTCCATTTCGCCAAGAAGGGCCGCCGGCCCCTGTCCTTTCAGAATCTTGAAGAAGTATCCATGGTATGGTTCTGCTCCGGGAGAGTATCCCTGTTCGATCACCCGGGCGATCTTTTCGCCAATTGGTCCGCCCCAACTGCCGTCCGGGTTTTGCCAGGCCAGGCCATCCTGTTTGCCGGGATTGCTTATAATGCGCTGGGCGTATTGATTGACGTCGAAACCTTCGCGTGGCTGGAGCGCATACTCGTGCTGTGCTTCTACATAGCCTCGGCAGATATCGATTGCGTCCAGTTCGTCGGCACCGATGCGGCGTTGGAGTAGCTCCTGGCGACCGGCCTTTGCATCGAAGTACCACCTGCCTCCCAACTTCACTAACGGTACCGGGAAGGGCCAATCTTCGTCGCCCACGAGGAGGAATGCTCGGCTTCCCTTCTTTGGATCTATGGACACGCTTTTCTTTTTGCGGGCCTCTGCAGCGAAGTCAGAAGCACGCTGACGGTCCTGCGGGTATTCACCAGAGAGAACGATATCGTCACCATCGGGTCCGAAAATCTCTTCCAAAGCGTGCACGTCAAACTTCTCAGCTGCGTCGACAAGTTCTTCAGCAGCCTGTTGGAGAGTGTTGAACATCTTTGCGTTCACACCAGCGGATACGGCCGTGGCTTTAGCGGCGGACTGTTGCCTGGCGACGATCGCCTGTGCGGACAAAAAGAGGAACAGGCCCGGGATTGCTACTGCCGCAGGGAGGATCTTGAGACTTAGCTTTCCACACACTCGTTTCATTTTGTGCTCCCAACTATTCTTCACAATGAACGCCGCTTACCTCCGCCGGCCACCGCCGCCACGTCCACCGCCGCCGCCGAAGCCTCCACTTCGGGATCCCCTGCTGGAGGCACCGCGGCTGCTGTTCGCGCGCGCGCTGGATCCGTTGTATCCCCGAGAACCCCTGGAACCTCCTCCGAATGCATCTCGGTTGCCTGCGCCACCCCGCGTGAGGTCCCGGCCTCCAATGCTATTTGGCCCCCCTCCGCTGAGCCTGTCACCCGCGCCCAGTCCTCCGCCAGCCCGGTTGCCTAGCCGTCCGTCGCCGGCCCGATTGCTTGCCAGATTGCCGCCTTGACGGCCAAGCTGTTGCCTGGCACCAGCCTGACGGTTAGCAAGCGAGTCGCCTCGCGCTGCGCCGCCAAACCTGTCTGCGGTCGCACGGTCGCGATATGGCGCGCCGCCGCGATGTTGCGGATTGTGCCTCCAACTGGAGTCTCCACGGCCTGCTCCAATGCCACCGCGACCGGGTTGTTGCGATGGGCGGTTTCCACCCCCAATATTGTTGCGGTTGCCGCCGATGTTCGAGTTACGGTTGAAATTGTTGTTGTTATTGATGTTTATGTTGTTGTTGCCCCAGCCGCAGCCCCAGCCCCAACCGCCGCTCCAAAATGCCCCCATCATCATTCCAACGCCGAACGAAATCGCCAACCCGGCGGCGTAGTATCCTGCCGGGGGATAGTAAATCGGCGGGTAGGGGTAAAGGGGTGCACCCCAAACCACCAGGGGGTCATACGAAGGTACATAAACGACCTGAGGATTCGATTGTTCAACAACGATCACACTCTTGTTCTCGATGACTTTCGTTTCCACCCTTTGTTGTTCCCCCGACTTTAGGTTGCCGTTATCCTGGGCCTTTTTTCGCATGCGCTGCACGGCATCCATCACATCGCCTTGTTGGGCCAGAAACGCGTTGCCCAGGTCAGTCGTCCACTGAATATCGTCTGCCAGACGCTTAACCACATCAGGCAGGCCAGCCAACGCTTGAATGCTCGGGTCCCACGGCTGTTTCGCGACCGCATCGGCTAACGCTTGATCTTTCAGCCCTGGGTTCTTCAAAAGCCATTGCTGAAGCTGAATGAGTTCCAGCGGATACGTGGACGCCGCCAACGTTTGTGCCAGCAATGGGTCTGGATACAGGGCAATGGGAGCCACCAGGGAGTCCAGTTGATCGGGCGGAATCTTCGGAGCTTGGGCGCTGGACTGCGAAGGCAGTGGGGATGGCGTCGATAACAGCGTGTCACCCGGCACGATGGCAACTGCAACAACCATGGCTGACAACGTGCTCAGGCTCTTACCAAAGGAGCATCGCTTCGGATCCATATGGACGACAGCATCCGGCAGCCGTTCGTCTATTCCGACTGTTAAAAGTTACAGTTTGACGAACCGACGGCAGGCAAAAAGACCTGCAAGAAGCAAGGCAGGATAAGGTGTCGAATTCTTAGCAGAGTGAGGAAGCTAGCAGGCCAACTAGCCTAGCTGGGCATTAAAGTCGTCGGGAACAACGATTGAATGTACAGAGCAGATGTTCTGGAACATTCGTTGATCTCTAACTGCCCGCAAGATGTGGGATAAATACCCGCACAGTGTGCTTATGCCATACCGGTGGGAGGCCGCGTCCCAGAGTTCTTCGACAGTCAGCGCCGCATCCACCTTGCCTTGCGTCCATAAGCAGGGCGCGAGTTCCCCGCAAGCAAGAACGTGTCGACTGGCTCCGTTTGGAGCTTTCCTCGTTTTTTCAACGAGGCCCCTCACCAGAGTCCACAATCGTTCAACATCAGGCTCATGATCACTCATGAATGACGCAAGAATTTCCGCGGCGTCAAGAGAAATGTAGCTACCACTCTTGATAACCGCGTCTAGGTCGAAGCCTAGAGTCCGCAGTCTCTGAGACAGCCCCAGCCGATGGGCCTCCGTAGCTAAGACCACAACCGCATTACCGGAGTTTAGACCGCCGACGACAAAACTAGTGTGGCCATCCAAGAATGCTTCGTCGCTCGAATAGATCTGAAGTTTGTGCAAGCTGTGCCCCTGGGAGGAGTATTCTGGGGCGTCGAAAAAAACCCGGCCCACCAATCGAGCGCTAATGTACCGCTCGCCCTCTCTAAGCGCTTTCACCGCCGCCAACAATTCCCTTCCCGCATCGGACTTGATGACATAGCCGGCGCCGCCTGCCTCCAAGGCTGCCTGAGCAACATCTGGAGAGCTCTCCTCGCTCAAGAAGAGGATTTTCGAACTGGGTGAGAGATCATGAATTCGTCGAGCAGCCTTGATCCCGTCAAGGCCTGGAAGCCCAATGTCCAGCAGAATTAAATCCGGCTGCAGGTCCTCAGCACGGTGAATTGCTTCAAGGCCGTCTGACGCTTCGAAGAGAGTCTGTACGCCGAGTCCTCTGTCGAGAGCAGAAGAGACAAAACGGCGCCAAGGCTCAAAGTCGTCAACAGCTAGAATGCGCAGCGCCATTGAGCTGTTTCTAGCAGAGTGCCTACCTGCTTATAAGAACGACATTTGAAGAGGCCTGGCATCATTGCTCCGAAGACCTGGCATTGCAATCTTATCGGCTAGCACACTTACATTAATTAATTATAATAGAACTTTATATCTATCTCTAGCAGCAACCTATGGGCCAGCTTCCCCCCGAAGCCGTGGATGCTAGGCTAGGGGCTTGCAATCATCCCTGTCAATACAGGGATCGAGGTAGTCCGTTTGAAAAACTGTGGAAAAGTGATGTGAGCAGAGGGCTGATTGGGGTTAGGTTTGATTCCCCGCAACTCATCCTTTGGCCAAGGCAACAAAGAAACGCCAAATTTCCAGCAAGAACCCGTTAGAACAACAGGATTTTCGATTACCACGTTCCGATACGCAGAGTGAGCCCAGAGGTAAATCGCACTCCCTTCGATGCACGGATTTGATCCACGTTAGGAAGCCACCAGTGCGTATATTCCAAACTTCCAATGCGCCAAGCGAGAGCACGATTTTCAACAAAATCCTCGCCGACGCCCATTGCCATCGAAAATCCGTTCACTTGGTGTTCCGTGGACCACTCACTACGCATCGGATAGTGTGAGAGCGCCCCGCTTCCGTCATTCCAAGCGTCTCGCAGTTGTTGCCTTTTCTCTGGATCATCAATTTCATGCCTGATCCTCCGACCGCCGATAAGCATCTGGCCGTAAGGCGAGATCCGCTGCGAAGCACGGGGAGTCCAGCGAATTCCTGCGGAATACATCTCGGAATCTCCACTTTCATTCTTGGGCATATTGATCACTAGGCAGCCGCTTACTTCTGAAACGATTTGCCACGATGGCCGTATCCGGAGCGCTCCCGTTCCCCTGCCGCCGATACAGCTTCCGCCTCCGAGAAAGCTTTCGTAATGAGCGGATGCCATCACTTCAATAGGGGCTTCCAAAGGAAACGGGCGCTTCGCTTCCTGGGAGGACCTCTTGACAACCTCAAAGGGCTTCGTGCCCCCCGTGTCAAGGGCGGAGTAAAACTAGACCACTGAGGCGGAGCAATACTAGCCAGATGAGTGTGTGGGGGATGGGGCTTGGCAGTGAGTGTGGCGTCTGGAGCAGAGGCCTGCGGTACGGGTTTGCGGACCGCGTTTGGGCCGGAGAGGAAGACGCCACGCTCCGCGAGAGATGTAGTGGTGATTTAGCGGCCGGGTTGAGGGTTGCGTTTGTGCTTGCTCTGCTTGAGGCGGTAGCTCTCGCCGTTCATCTCCAGGATGTGCACGTGGTGTGGGTGAGGCGGTCCAGCAGCGCGTCGGTCAGCCGTTCCGACCCCAACACGTTGGTCAACTCTTGAAAAGGTAGGTTGCTGGTCGCCAGCGTCGAGCCAGGCTCGTAACCGACTGTGGTTGGCGTCGTAAAGGAACAAAAAACGTCGTCTGTGAGAACTAACAGTTCGTCGGACAGCAATTCAGTGAGATCCTGACCAAAGGAAGCTTGCATGGCCTTAGTGCAATGCACTCTGGGCGACCTTCATGCAGGTATCAAGCCGGAGTTTTGAAATGAAACTGATAGGGCCAGCACGGTGCGCTGCTCAGTTAAGTATCTTCTTTGCTTCAATCATTTTTCCGTCACTAAGTCGGTCGCAAGCTCCGATCTTCGAAATTTCCCCGGGA
>WNGP01001199.1_pt1 | contig 21130 bp, 15 predicted proteins | sample 5407671 | NCBI WGS metagenome assembly WNGP01 (sample SAMN13153381, study PRJNA577476) | soil metagenome | isolation source: 40 cm soil or saprolite under Garry oak tree replicate 2 | place: USA:California | collected 2016-06-15 | reverse complement strand
TCTTCCTGGTGCTTTTTCTCCATCAGATGCTTGTCTTGCAAACCCTGGGAGTCGCCCCCAAAGGCTTTCAAACTGTTTTGCAGGTTGAAGATGATCGATCCAGCCTGGCGGGCTTGTTCCAGCCCGCGCGCTGAATACTCCTGCAGGACGACGAGGCGGCGCTTGAGGACCTGAAGAATCAGGGGAAGGAAGAAATCCCGTTCGGATTCGATCTCTTTGTAGGTGCTCAAACGCTGCGTGGAGCCAGGATGGCCGGAGACGAAGACGAGTTCGCCATCGCCCGCGCCTTTGGGATTCCATTTCAGATAGTCCTTGCTCTCGATTGGCTTGCCGTTTTCATACACACGAAACAATGCCATGTCCAGGTCGTACCGCGGATAGGTGAAGTTGTCGGGATCGCCTCCGTAAAAAGCAATCTGCTCCTCCGGGGCGAAGACCAGCCGGACATCCGTGTATTTCTTGTAGCTATAAAGCCAGTATTCGCCGCCCTGGTACAGGGTCACTATATCGGAACGGAGTCCCGTTTTCTGGGTGGCGGTACGCTCGATGTCGGCAACGACGGCTTTTCGCTTGGCAAATTCCTCCCCGGCGTTCTTGGCGCCCTTCACCGCAGCGTTCACTTGGCCGGTCACGTTTTCCATGGAGAGGAGCACGTTCACTTCCAGGTCCGGCGATTTCATCTCTTGCCCGGACGTCGCGGCGTAGAATCCGTCACGGATGTAGTCATGCTCCGCCGTCGAGTTCTTTTGCAACTGTCCACGGGCCACGTGATGATTTGTTAGCAGCAAGCCGTGTGGACTCACGAAGGAACCTGAGCCGCCATCGTTCAGCCGGACGCTCGAAAGCCGCAAGTGGTCGAGCCACGATTGCGTGGGTGTAAAGTGATATTTTTCCTGCAGCTGCTTGACGGGAGGGTTGTCGAAGGTCCACATGCCTTCGTCGGCGCGAACCGCAGGGCACAGGAGCGGGGCAGCCATCAAGATGGCAAACGCCTGCCGGAATACAATGCTTGATTTCACGGTCGGAATCCTCACATGGAAAGAGGTAATGCCGCTTTGGGCGGTGACCGCAGTATATAAGACTTGTTTGCGATTGGTGTTCATCCTGGCGGCACAAATGCGGAATCACGAAAGCGCCAGATACCAAAATGATGTGGGCTTCCTCCCACGAACCTGCCGGGGGTTCCATTCGAACGGGAGACACGGTGGCGGTGTCTAGATAAATGAAGGCGCAGAATGCGCGCACTTCAAGGAGAACCACCATGAAAAAGTTGCGAGTTGCCTTTGCAGTGCTTACGATCGTTCTGATGACCGGTGCTGGAGTGCGCGCACAAAAGCTTGCACCTAAATCCACGCCGCTGACGACAGCGCCCGACCTTTCGAAGCTAAACATCGAGAAAATACTGCAACAACTGCAGACGCCAAGCGTTCAGGCGAGCGCGCAAGAAACGTCGCCCTTGCAAGTTGTGGCTGACTTTCTCCAATTGCAGCCCTGCCAGGTGAGCGAGCTGGATCAACTGCTTCAGGCGCGACAGGCAACACTTGTGCCCCTCCTCCAAACAGCGCAAGCCGTGATCCAGCAGCTTGGCACCCTGCTGAATTCCGGCGGGAACCCGACGCAGGTGGGAGCTGTCGTGATTCAGATTCATGCCTTGCAGCAGCAGATGGCCCAGGCACAGCAGAGTTTTCTCGGCCACTTCATGGCGATCCTCGACACTGAGCAGTTGCAGAAGCTTCAAGCTGTGCAGATTGCAGCTCAGTTGCAACCGATTCTTCCAGCATTCCAACCCATCTTTCTCCTCTGAATGGGATGACGCGGCAAGCAGCCGGATGGTGAGCGGCACCGCCGCCACCATCCGAGACGAGAATCTTGCGAGTCGCTAGAATTGCCCCATGCACCGAGGTCGTACGTGCTATTTTTCTGAACGAGCCTCCGGAGCGCGGTGTCTATACGAAAAGGGGATAGGAGAGGCGTGACAGGCGCGTGGGTGAGTGCGTTGATTGCCAGAGCCGAAGCGCATGATCCCGAGAGTGGATTTGGCGAGTGCGTCGCTGCGAATCAGCGGCGCGTTTTTCAGATCGCTTACAGCGTTCTGGGGAATTCCGCCGACGCGGAAGATGTCGCGCAGGAAGCATTTTTGCGCGCCTACCAGAAGTTTGCCTCGCTCCGGGAAGCGGAAAAATTCCGCGCGTGGGTAAACCGGATCGTGTTCCGGCTGGCGTTGAACCGCCTGAGAGGCTACCGGCGGCGGCTGGCGCGAGACACCGCCTGGCACATCGCGGAAACACGCGCGATGGTTGACGGAGCGAAGGACGCCGAGCAGCGGGTGATGCTGGACCGCCTGCGGAGAGAAATTGAACGCCTGCCGGAAAAACTGCGCAACGTTCTGCAGCTCTCGCTGGTTGAAGAGATGGACGCTGGCGATGTGGGCGCGGTGCTCGGCATTCCAGCAGGAACGGTAAGGTCCCGGGCGTGCGCGGCGCGAAAACTCTTGTTGGACGTGATGAAATGAAGAATGCATGCGAAAAATGGAAAGACCCGTTGCGGGAGGCCGCACTGACGGGGGCTATGGCAAAGGATCTTGAGGAGCATCTGCGAAGCTGTGCGAAATGCTCCGCTGAGCTGGACGAGGTTCGAGCGCGAAATGCGCGATTGGATGCGCTGCTGCCGCTGGTAGCGCGAGGGGCGGAGCCCTCGGCGAATTTCCGGGCGCGGGTGCTTGCTGCGGCCGCGGCCGCAAGAGAAGGGAAACGCGCGCGGCCGTGGCGAGTACGGACGCTGGCTGGAGCGGCTGCTGTGGTTGTGGTGGTTCTGATGATTGCGGTGACATGGCAGCGGAGAACGGTGGGAATGATTCCGGGGGACGAAGTTGCCGCTGCGCAGAAACTGGCGGAATGGCGAGCGCCCAGCGATTCACTTCTGGTGACGCCAGGGCAAGAGATTCTGAAAACGATGCCGAAACTTGGTAAATCGTATGTGAATGTTCCCGTGAAGACAGATGAGGAGGAATGAAATGAGAGCCGGAGTTCTTTGCATTTGCGCGGCATTTCTGTTCACGGCGGGAGCGGTCCGTGCGCAACAGCCCGATCAGGATCCTATCGGGCAAAGCTTTTTTGCTCCAGAACTCGTGATTCAGCATCAAGAAGCGATTGGTCTTGGCGCGGAGCAAAAAGAATACTTCAAGTCCGAAATCCGCCAGGCGCAACTGAAATTCACGGAATTGCAATGGAAGTTGCAGGATGAAATGGAAAAGATGCTTACGCTGGCCAGGCAGCCGCACGTAGATGAGCAACAGCTACTCGCGCAATTGGAGAAAGTGCTGGCGGCGGAACGGGAAATCAAGAGGGAACAAGTAACTTTGCTCGTGCGAATCAAAAACAAATTGACGCCGGAGCAGCAGGGCAAGCTGTCTGAGCTGCGAGGCAAGCCGCAAAGCAAGTAGCGGTGGCACCTCAGTCTAGGTCCACGACTCATCGATCAGGATTTTCATTTCCCAAAGCATGCAGAACAAGCGCCACGGCTTCTTCCAGCGCGGCGATGGAGTTCGCCCGGCTGACCTAAGGGTATTGCTCGAGGAATTCATTGGGGTTGCAGGGTGATCTCGAAGTCTTTGGGGCCTTTCTGGCGCCAGGCGCAGCGGTAGGTCTTTCCGTTTACGATGCTGATGGTTCCGCGGCCGTTGACGGCGGCGACGGTTTGGCGGGGACAGGAGACGGTGCCGTGCAGATTGTAGGTCACGTCGCCTAGAGAGATGTGCGAGGCTTCCTGGGGATCGGATTTGAGGTCGATCAACGACTCTCCGATGAGAATGCGAATGTTTGCCGGGCAGTCGCCGAACTTGAGCCCGTTGGCGATGACGATTTTTTCAGCGAAGGCAAGCGTCATGAGGCTAGAAGCTGAAGTGACGGCGGCAGGGAGGTGCACGACGCCTGCCATCGGGGGACGGGCGGCGGCCACGCGGCCGATCTCGCCGACTCTGGCCCTTTCGGCGGGCCGGTTTCGCGCGGGCGGCGGAGGAGCGGGGGCAGGCCCGGAGGCAGCGGGAGGCGGCGCCGGTGTGGGTTGCGCGGGTTTTGGGCTGACAGTGACTTGTGCGGTGCTGCCTTTTCCTTCGCTCTCGGCGGTCACCTTAACAGTGCCGGCAGACTTTCCCGTGGCGTCGCCGGAGGACTGATCCACGGCGGCAACCAAATTGTTGTCACTAGCCCAGCGAACGGGCCTGCCCAACAGAGAATTGCCTTCGCTGTCGTAAGGAGTGGCATCGAATTTGAGATGATCGTCCACCAGCAGGGTAGTGGCGGGAGGAAAGACGTCGACGGTGGCGACGGTGACGCGGCGGACGTGCACGGGGGCCAAACCCTTAACGGAACCGATGGAGGCGGTGATGGTGGTCTCGCCCGGAGCGTTGCCGGTCACGATGCCGTCGGTATCAACCTGCACAAGAGTGGGATTCGCGATGGACCAGCTCACCTTTTTTCCCAAGTGGTTCTTGCTGGAGTCCAGTACCGTGGCGACGACCTGAAATTTGTCGCCAATGTCTAGATTTACCGGGTTAGGCGTCAGTTCGATGGCGTTGACCGGGGTAAGCCAGGGAATGGAATCGCGAAAGTGTACGAGCGCGGTAACCAATCCCGTGAGCGCGACAACGATCACAGTGATCTTGACTATTTTTTTCGAGAGCCAGGACTCTCCTTCTTTGTCTTCGGGGACATTATCGGGCATCGGACGCTCCAGGCAAGGTATTGCCGATTGAAGGTAAGACTACGCTAAAAGTAATGGTTTGTGTAGGTGCCACGCGAACTACCCCCTTGGAATGGCCTGAGGATCGGCTGGAGCTTGAGGGCGAAGAGTTCTAAATCGTTAGTTTTTAGTATTAAGTTCGAAGAGAAGTAAGGAGAAAAAGCAGATTCCTCGCTCCGCTCGGAATGACGTCGTGTTGGGGCGAGATGATACCAGAAATTGTTCAGCGTTCGTCGCCGAAGCGCTTGATGTCTTCGGGGCCTTCCTTGACTGGACCGGTGGTGCGGCCTTGCACTTGTACGCGGATGAGCTCGACGATGTCGGGATTGGCGAGCGTGGTGATGTCGCCGGTGTCCATTTCGTTGGAGATGGCGGCGAGGACGCGACGCATGATCTTGCCGGAGCGGGTCTTGGGCATATCTGGAACAATATGGACGGTTTTGGGGCGGGCGATTTTTCCGATCATGGTTTCGATGGTGAGGATGACTTTGTCCTGGACGGCTTTTGTGGTGGGAACGCCGGGCTTCAGTGAAACGTAGACGACGGGGACGCGGCCTTTGACTTCATCGACGGCGGGAACGACGGCGGCTTCGGCGATTTCGGCGACGGTGAGGCAGGCGGATTCGACTTCTTTGGTGCCGAGGCGGTGGCCGGCGACGTTGATGACGTCATCGACACGGCCGAGGATGCGATAGTAACCGTCGGCGGGAAGCACGGCGCCGTCCGCGGCGTAGTATGGCCAATCACGCCAGTCCTTGCTCTTGGGATTCTTGTTGTACTTTTTGTAGTACTGAGTGACGAACCGCTGCGGGTCGCCCCAGATGGTCTGCATGATGCCCGGCCAGGGATTGCGGATGCAAATATTGCCGGCGTTTCCCGATCCAGCTTTCACTTCATGGCCTTCCTCATCCCAAATGACCGGATAAATTCCGAGCACCGCGGGACCCGCGCTTCCCGGCTTCATGAGATCGAGAGCGGGCTTGGTGCTGCAAAGGAAGCCGCCGGTTTCCGTTTGCCACCAGGTATCGACGATGACGGCTTCGCCTTTGCCAACAGTTTGGTAATACCACTTCCAGACTTCCGGCTCGATGGGTTCGCCGACGGTGGTCATGTGTTTGAAGCGGTAGTTGTAATTCTTCGGCTCGTCGCCGCCGGCTTTGCGAAGCATGCGGATGGCCGTGGGTGAAGTGTGGAAAATGTTGACGTTGAGGCGTTCGGCGATACGCCACGGACGGCCGGCGTCGGGGAATTGTGGGACGCCTTCGTAGAGCACGCCGGTGGCGGCGAGAGCCATTGGGCCGTAAACGATATAAGAGTGCCCGGTAATCCAGCCAATGTCCGCCATGCACCAGTAGACGTCTTCGGGATGAATGTCCTGGTAATACTTGGCGGTGCCGACGACGTAGGCGAGATAACCTCCGGTACGATGCTGGCAGCCCTTGGGTTTGCCCGTCGTGCCACTGGTGTACATGAGGAAGAGCGGAGCTTCAGCGTCCTGCGAGACGGGCTCGACGATCTGGCCGCGATAGCCTTTCAGGACTTCGTCGACGAAGAAGTCGCGGCCCATGATCATGGGTGTTTCGGAAGTATATTTTCCGGGATAGCGTTTCCACACGAGGACTTTGTCAATCTCCTGACCCTCTTTTGTCGCGGTTCGCACGGCGATATCTGCGCTGGCTTTATGATCCACCCACTTGCCATTGCGGTGATAGCCGTCGGCGTAAATCAGCACGCGGCTGCCGGAATCGGCGGCACGGAGGCCGCAAGCTTCACCGCTGAAACCGCCAAAGACGACGGAGTGCACCACACCGAGGCGCGCGCAGGCCAGCATAGTGATCGGCAACTCCGGAATCATGGGCATGTGGATGGTGACGCGATCGCCGGTCTTGAGTCCGGCGAAATCGCGCAGCATCGCGGCAACTTCGTTCACGCGCTTGTAGAGTTCCTGGTAGGTGATAACGGTGGGGGATTCGCTCTCCGGCTCGGGGACGAAGATCAGCGCAGCTTTGTTCTTGTATTTGGCGAGGTGGCGATCAACGCAGTTGTAACAGGCGTTTAGTTTTCCACCGACAAACCATTTCCAGAAGGGAGGATCGCTGGTGTCGAGCGTCTTGCGCCAGGGCTTGTCCCAATCGAGGAGGGAAGCGTAATGATCGAAGCATTCCGGAAACTGTTTTTCGCTGAATTTCTTGACGAAGGCAGGATCGGCGAGATTGGCCTGAGCAAGAAGCGTTTTGGAGGGGCGAAAGTATTCCTCCTCTTTCCAGTGAACGGCAATTTGCGCTTCGGTGAGTTTGTTCTTGCTCCTGGATGTCTTCACTTTTGTTTTCTGGCGAACTTTGGCCACGGCAGCAACTCCCTTTGGAGGATCGATTTCGATTGTGACGCTACAACGAGGAACAGCCTGGTTCGGGCCAGCGCACTTCAAGAAAAAGAAGGACCTTGCCCGAACCGATGATGCTACTGCGCAGCCACGCGAGTCAATCTATGAAGGTCGCTACTTCATCCCGCCAACCTCGTCCCAAATCTTGTGGCCGTGCGTTTCCTTTAGCAGCAGGCCGCCGACGACAAAGGTCATCGAGGCGACAATCATCGGGTAATAGAGACCCGCGAGAATGTTGCCACTCGCCGCACAGCTCGACAATCCGATGAGCGGCAGGAGTCCGCCGAAAACACCGTTGCCGATGTGATAGGGAAGCGAAAGAGACGTGTAGCGTATCTTCGCCGGGAAAGCCTCGACGAGATATGCCGCGATAGGACCGTAGACCATGCAGACGTAAATCACCTGGATGAAGACCAGAAAAACAAGCATGGGCACATTCGGGTTGGGCGCTTCTTTCGCGGGGACTTGAGCATTGGTAGCGGGGTCGATGGTCATGGGGGTCAGACCGATGGCCCCGGTAACTTTGTTTCTTGAGGATTTTACCGTGACAACGTTGTTACCCGCAGCGCTCTGCATCGCTTTGTAAATCGGGATGTAGGTGACCACGGCGAGCAGACAGGCACCCAGCATGAGCCACTTGCGGCCGATCCTGTCCGAGATCGCGCCGAAGACCGTGAAGAATGGCATGGCGCAGAGCAGAGCGATAGCGATAATGATGTTGGCGGTTTTGGTGTTCACCTTGAGGATCGTCTGCAAGTAAAAGAGAGCATAGAACTGGCCGGTATACCAAACTACGCCCTGGCCCGCCGTGGCGCCGAAAAGAGAGATGAGGACGCGCTTGAGATTCTCCCACTTCCCAAAAGCATCCGTCAGTGGCTGCGTAGAGGTCATTCCCGCGCTTTTGATGGAGGCGAAGATCGGAGATTCCTTCATCTTCAAGCGGATGTAAAGCGAGATGGAGACCAGGATGATGGAGATCAAGAAAGGAACGCGCCAGCCCCAATTGTTGAAATTGTCCTTGGTCATCGAATACTGCGTTGCAAGAATTACCAGAAGCGATACGAAAAGACCTAGGGTGGCAGTGATCTGAATGAAGCTGGTGTAGAAACCACGCTTGTTATCGGGAACATGCTCGGCCACGTAAACGGCCGCTCCGCCGTACTCCCCGCCGAGGGCTAACCCTTGCAAAACCCGGATGAGAATCAAGGTAACAGGAGCGAACCAGCCGGCGCTGGCGTATGTTGGCATTAGGCCAATCAGAAAAGTAGCACCGCCCATGATGGTCAGTGTCACGAGGAAAGCATATTTACGGCCGACCAGGTCGCCAATGCGTCCGAAGAAAAGCGCTCCGAACGGACGCACGAGGAAGCCCACTGCGAAGGTCGCCAGATAGGCGATGTAGGCGAAAGTATCGTTTCCCGGTGGATAGAACTTGAGTGCAAGGACAGCAGCCAGGCTGCCGAAAATATAGAAATCATACCACTCGATCATGGTGCCAACAGCAGAAGCGAGGATTACCCGCCAAATCCCATATTCGGCCGTACCACCCATCGGAACTGCGTCTGCACGGCTGGCCATGCTCCCTCCTGTTCAACTTCGACCTGGGTATCGAGGCGCGGCGCTGCTCATCGCTGGCACGCGCGATGCGGCGAGACACACCTCGCTGGACGTCTCTTCTCCCTTCCCTTGAATTCCCTCTTTGACTCACCTTTGGGGGTGCGCAGTCAGGTCTTCAGTGCCGGGAAGGGCTTTGGAATCCCCCGTTCATATACGCCTCCGCCCGCGTTGTCAAGAAATGACTCGTTTGGCCACTGGCGAGACCGGAATATGCCAGCCGATTTCACCGCTTTCGGCAACCCTGGGGCTCGGCTCCTGCTAGAGCGCAAAGCTCAATCGTGGTAAAACTTCAGTTTGAACCTGCACAACGCCATCTTCCTGTTCTTCGCCGGCGCCCTCGGCGGAGCGATCAACGCGGTGGCTGGTGGAGGGAGTTTCGTCGCTTTTCCTGCGCTCCTGTTCACCGGAGTACCGCCCATCCCGGCGAACGCCACCAATACGCTTGCCCTGTGGGCAGGAACGACTGCGAGCGGCGGAGCGTACTCCCAGAAGCTGAACATCTCACGCCGCGTCATGATTCCCCTCGTAGCGACCAGCATTGTCGGAGGGCTGGCGGGCGCATTTCTCTTGATCAAGACCCCCGCGCAAACTTTTCTTCGCATTCTTCCCTGGCTGCTTCTCGGTGCGACGCTGCTGTTCGCCTTTGGCAAGCATCTGACCGGGCGCATTTCCGCCGGCATCTCGCACGACGCATCGAATGCAAAAGTGACAGGTGCTTCGACCTTCGAACTGCTAGTGGCGGTCTATGGAGGGTACTTCGGCGGCGGGATTGGGATCATGAACTTAGCAATGCTCGCGGCAATGGGCATGACCGACATCCACGCCATGAACAAACTCAAGGTGAGGCTTGGCGGCGTGATCAACGGTGTTGCGTCGATTACTTTTATCGCCACACGGGCGATCCTTTGGCCGCAGGCGATTGTGATGACCGCCGGCTCCATTCTTGGCGGATATTCGAGCGCTCACTTTGCACAAAAGCTCCCGCAAGCCTGGGTGAAGTCCTTCGTCATCCTGGTGGGAACGGCCATGACGATTTATTTCTTCGTTCGCGGCTATCGTTAGAGCCCGTGGTTGAGCGTTTCAAGCACATCGATTTTTCCTTCCACTGGCAACAGCTCTTGGTATAGTCCGGGCGTCATGTCCACTGCTGGCATCCACCTGCAAGCACAGCCCGCCAAAGCGACGCCGCTCACTCGAAATCAAGTTCGAGGGTTCTGGGCCTCGCGGGGAGGGTGGACGCTTGACGAGATGGATTCGCACTTTTATTCCCTGGTTGTGGTGCCTTCCATGCGCGAGTTGTTGCCGCGTTCCGACATTGCCGCAACAAAAGGCAACATCCGCTAGGGCGGACTGCTCTTGGCAGTTTTCTCTTCGGATGGGGCCGGCGTTTCTGTGGTGCCCCCGTCGGTGGTAAATTTTGGCGCGTCCGGACATTGATACCGACAATCGTCCGGTAGTGGCCAACTTTGCGATTGGAAGCAAATTTGGATGGCACAACATATTTGCCGTCGGCGGACTGCCGGCCTGTGCCCGGGCGGACCGCGCCGGCGTAGATTTCGCGATGGTCGAGGATGAACATGACCGACGTTGAGACAAAAAGCTTCCCTGTCGAAGCCTTGAGTGAATTCAGCACCCGTATGTTCCTGCACTTCGGAGTTCCCAAGACCGATGCCATGCAGGCTGCCGAGGTGCTTGCTTGCGCGGACTTGCGCGGCATTGATTCCCACGGCGTCGCCCGTCTGCACGCTTACTTCGACATGCTCGCTTTGGGCCGCATCAATCCCGGGCCTCAAATCAAAATCGTGCGATCGACGCTGAGTACCGCAACCGTGGATGGCGACAATGGCCTGGGATTGGTTGTGGGCCCGCAGTCGAATCGCATGGCCATGGACATGGCGGAGCAAGCCGGCTCGGGCTGGGTCAGTGTGCGGAATACCAACCACTACGGAATCGCCGGGTACTATGTGCTTAAAGCTCTGGAGCGCGACCTGATCGGTTGGGCGATGACAAACTCGACCAACCTGGTCGTGCCCTTGTGGGGTGCCGAGCGCATGCTTGGCACCAACCCCATTGCCATCGCCTTTCCTGGCAAGGAAGAACCGCCCATCGTGATTGACATGGCCACCTGCGCCGCCGCCTACGGAAAAATCGAAATGGCGCGGCGGAGAGGCGAGAAGATCCCCGAAGGATGGAGCGTTGATCGAGAGGGTCATGTCACCACCAAGCCGGACGACATGGTGGAAGGCGGAGCGCTTTTGCCGCTGGGCTCAGATCGCGACCGCGGAGGACACAAGGGCTACGCCCTGGCTATCATGGTTGACGTTCTGAGTGGCGTGCTCAGCGGGGCGAATTGGGGGCCGTTTACGCCGCCCTTTGCCCTTCGCCAGGAAATGCCGAAACGCAGCGTCGGGAAAGGCATCGGCCATTTCTTCGGCGCGATGCGCATCGACGGCTTTATGGATGGTGATTCCTTTAAGCGTCAAATCGACGACTACATCCGTGTCTTTCGCGCCACCAAACCAGCGCCGGGCACGAACGGCCCGCTGATTCCGGGAGATCCCGAACGCGAGATGGAGGAAGCGCGGCGCAAGAAAGGTGTGCCGCTGATTCTGCCGGTGGTCGAGGAGTTGCGGGACATCTCTCAGAAAACCGGCATTCCCTTCGACTAGCGGTTGCAGGAATGGATTAACTCCAGGGCGATTCCTTCGACTCGCCACGGATGGAGGCATCCACAAGTTGAATGGTGTGCACGACTGGAATCTTCTGGCCATGACGCGCCAGTGCGGATTGCATTTGCAAAATGCATCCGGGATTTCCTGTTGCCACCACATCGGCCTTTATTGGCTCAATGAGCTGGGCCTTGCGGTCCCCAAGCGCGTTGGCGGCGTCGGGCTGCACGAGATTGAAGACTCCCGCGGAGCCGCAGCAGATGGCGGCTTCAGGAATTTCAACAAGCTCCAGCCCGGGGATCCCGGAAAGTAAAGTGCGGGGTTGTGAACGAACGCCTTGCGCATGCTGCAAGTGACACGAATCGTGGAACGCCACTCTCAGTTTGAGCCGCTGTCGTGGGGCGCGCAGCTCGAGTTCGGCCAATAGTTCGCTGACGTCTTTACACTTGGCCGCGAAAACCTTGGCTCGATCCGCGTAATTGGGATCATCCCGTAGCAGGTGGCCGTACTCTTTCATATTTGAGCCACATCCAGCGGCGTTAGTGACGACCGTCTCGACGTCCGCGCGTTCGAACATGTCGATCATCCTTTTCGCCAGCCCCACCGCTCCGGCTTCCTCTCCGGCATGTACCAGCAGCGCTCCGCAGCACGGCTGCGCCTGCGGCGCAACGACTTCGCAGCCTTCGGCGGCGAGAACCCGAGCAGTGGCGGCATTGACCTGTGGGAGAAATTCGCGTTGTACACAACCGAGCAGCAGACCAACCCGGCGGCGCTTCGTGCCGGCGGCCGGTGTGACCTCCGCAACGGTTTCACGCAGTCCAAGCTTCGGAAGCAGCGCTTCCATCGCCTGCACTTTCTTCGGCAACAACTTCAGCAAGCGCAAACCACGCACGACGTCTTGCAGTCCGGATTTCTGATACACGAGCAGCGGCAAGCGCATTCGCTGCAAACGATCTGGCCGGGTAAAAGTTTCGAACATAAATCGTCGATGGAGTTTTTCTCCTGGGGAGCGTTCGGTCTTTCGTTCGATCTGGGCGCGTGTTGCCTCGATGAGTTTTCCGTAGTCCACGCCGGAAGGGCACGCGGTCATGCAAGCCATGCAGCCTAGGCAGCTATCGAAGTGGCTCACCCACGTCGAATTCATCTCCGCGGCGCCCTCGCTCGCCATCTTCATTAGGTAGATGCGTCCGCGCGGCGAATCCATTTCCTGGCCCCACAACACATAGGTGGGACACACCGGCAAACAAAATCCGCAATGGACGCACTTTTCAATGATCTCGTTCGAAGGCGGATGGTGCGCGTCGAAAACGGATGCGTTGTTTGAGTTGGGTGCCATTTCATCCATCGCAAAAGCGGCAGCGCGGCTGCCGCACTCCAAAAGCTTTAGATTCCCCCGACAAATCGTCCAGGATTCAGCGTGTTTTTGGGATCGAGCTGTTGCTTCACCGCTTTCATTAATGCGAGTGCATCCCCGGCCATTCCCCAGGCATCGAACGCCGGCATCTTGTCTGGACGATGGAGCACAACAAGAGAACCATGCTGGCCTTGCAATTCGCCGCGCAGCGTCCGAAGCGCCGCGCGCAGCGAGCCGGCGCTGCCTTCCAGACGAAGCCCTCCGAGGCCAGTTGCGTACATCAGCGCTTTCCATCGGAGCTGATGTGCGTTTGCCGAGTGTGCCACCAGTTCCATTGTGCGCGCCAGGTTGGCCGGCAAGATGCTGATTTTCGCGATGGCCGTGCCTGCCGGATCCGAAAAAGCCCAAAGGTCTTCGCGGGCCGTCCAGGTTGAGGTGGAAGCTTGGGAAATGTTTGCCGGTGCGGATAGATTTCGCAGTTGCGCCTCTTGGGCAGCGAGCCCGGCGTCCGTTCCTTCAAACAGAATGTCCGAGACGGGTGGAGTGTCATCCGAAAAATGGGATTGGAGGAAGGCGTGAGCGAGTTTCGAATCCTGAACCGCCAGGACAAGTTTCTGCGTCTCTTCCGCATTCACCGTGGAAACGCTGAAGGAGCGCGAATTGAGAGGAAGCGGATGGAGGCGAAACACCGCGCGGGTGATGACGCCGAGAGTCCCCAAAGCCCCGGTGACAAGCTTGGGAAGATCGTAACCGGCGACGTTTTTCACCACCTTGCCGCCGCTGCTCGCGAGCGTACCGTCGGGGAGGGCAATGGTGACGCCAATGATCAGGTCGCGCAGAGCGCCAAAACGCAAACGGAGCGCACCGCTGTCGTTGGTGGAGAGCACGCCACCCACGGTGGCTTTTTCCGGCCACAGCGGATCAAGCGCCAACCGCTGGCCATGTTGGGAGAGCGTTTCCTGCAATCTTTGAATGGTGCAGCCGGCCTGGACACTTACGGTAAGGTCGGCCCAGGCGTGCTCGATGATTTCGGTCATTCGCGCCGTTGACAAAATCAAATCCGCACTCGCGGGGGAATTTCCCCACCCCAGCTTGGTCCCGCCGCCTCGCGGAATCACCGCCAGCCCCGCATAATTCGAAAGCAGCAAAACGTTGACAAGCTCTCTATCCGTTCCTGGTTCAATCACCAGCTTCGGCTGCGCTCCGCCGACCGCATCCGCGGCGGTCGCCGCCCGCACATACTCATTCCCGACGAGGGCAATGAATTTGTGGCGCAGCGCCGGACGCAAGCCGCTCGCCTCGGATTTGGTTGCGGCGTCCATCGGTCGGCCTCAGTAGCGCTCCGCGATTCCCGCGGATTCGATCGCGTGCGGCACGTACTCCCCTGGTTTCTCGCCGCAGAGGCGGGGAGTGGGGAAGATTTTCGTGGGATTCGAGAGCTGCAGCGGATCGAAAGCGCAGCGGACGCGTTGCATGGTTACCAAATCGGGCTCGGCAAACATTTTCGACATCATTTTCTTTTTGTCTTCGCCAACACCATGCTCGCCGGTGATCGAGCCGCCAGCAGCGATGCACAATTCGAGAATACTGTTGGAGAGGGCTTCGGCGGCTTTTTCCTGACCGGGAATGCGGCGGTCGTAGAGAACCAGCGGGTGGAGATTACCGTCGCCGGCGTGAAACACATTTGCGACGCGCACGCCTGCTTCCTGGCTCAGCCGCTCTATTTCGCTCATCACCTGCGGCAACGCCGTTCGCGGGATCACCCCGTCTTGCACAATATAGTTTGGCGAGATCCGCCCCATCGCCGCAAACGCAGCCTTGCGTCCTTTCCAAACAAGGGCGCGTTCTCCTTCAGACTGCGCCAAGCGAATTTCCGACGCACCATTTGAACGACAAATTTCGTTGACGTGGGTCATCAAGGCTTCGACTTCCGCGAGCGGACCATCGAGTTCGACGAGGAGCAGGCCACCACAGCTCGGATAGTTCGCGTGGACCGCTGCTTCCGCGGCCTGGATGGCCAGGTTGTCCATCATTTCGATGGCGGCAGGAAGCATGCCGGCGGCGATGATATCGCTCACCGCCGCGCCCGCTTCGTTTGTGGAGGGGAAAGCGGCGAGCAACGTTCGAATACACTCGGGCCGCTTCACGAGGCGCAGAATGATTTTGGTGGCAATGCCGAGAGTGCCTTCGGAACCCACGAAAACTCCGGCGAGGTCATAGCCGGGAGTATCGAGTGTTTTTCCGCCGAAATGGACGAGCGAGCCATCGGAAAGGACGACTTCCAGGCCGAGGACATGCGTTGTGGTAAAGCCGTACTTCAGACAATGTGCGCCGCCGGAATTTTCCGCGACGTTTCCGCCAATGCTGCAGATCGATTGCGAGGAAGGATCGGGGGCGTAAAAATAATCTCGCGGCGAAACGCGTCCGGAGACGTCAAGATTGATGACCCCGGGTTCGACGACCACGCGGGCGTTAGGGAAATCGACTTCCAGGATACGATTCATTCGCGCCAGGCTGATGACGATACCGTTTTCAACCGGAAGCGCACCGCCACTTAAGCCCGTGCCGGAGCCGCGCGCAACGAACGGGATTCGTTCACGGTGACAAATTCGAACGATCCCCTGAACATGCTCTGTGGAATGTGGCAGCAGGACCGCGCGAGGCATGACGCGGATATTGGTTAATCCGTCGCACTCATAGGTATGAAGTTCTTCCGGCGAAGAGATCAGGCCGCGGTCGCCGACGATCGCTCGAAACTGGTCAAGAATGCGCGCTTCCATTGGATTCATCCACCGGAGTGAAAGAAGAAGCTTGCCCCATCAGTGAATGAAGTTCAACCCATTGGGGATGGCCTGCTGGAAAACGTAGGCGTACAACATGACGATGAGGCCGACGATGGCTGCGAGCGCGACGGAGTGCCAGAAAACAAAACGGAAGATGGAGCCTTCGTTGCCGACTTGGTTGGTGGCGGCCGTGGCGATGCAGATGGATTGCGCGTCGATCATTTTGCCCATCACGCCGCCGGCGCTGTTGGCGGCGCACATGAGAATGGGGCTGAGGTTGAGCTGTTGAGCGGTGATTTTCTGCAAACCGCCGAAGAGCACGTTCGAAGACGTGTCGCTGCCCGTGAGGGCTACCCCCAGCCAGCCGATGAAAGTGCCGAAGAAAGGAAAGAACCAGCCCGTGCGCGTGAAAGCGAGACCTAAAACTGCGTCCATGCCAGAGTAGCGCGTGACGTAGCCCAGGCCGAGCATGCAAGTCATTGCCACGACGGCGAATCGCAATCGGACAAGAGTGTGGCCGAAGATCTGGAAGATTCTGCCCGGCCTGAGGCCGAGAAGGAGGGCAGCAAGAATAGCCGCCAAGAAGCAGCCCGTTCCCGTGGCCGTGAGCCAATTGAAATCGAAACGCGCGGCTTCGGCGGTGGCTTTCTGCACAACGGGGACCGTTCGAAACACTTTAGCGTGCAAATACGGCCAGTCCCATCCCGCGGGGCCGGGGCGAGGTTTGCCGTCGGGCATCATTACCTTGAAGGCGGGCGTGGTAGCCTGATTCATAGCCAATTTTACGGCGGGCAACCCCCAGACGAGCACGATGACGGAGAGAATCGCGAAGGGCAGCCAAGCCTTGGCGGTCTGGCCGGCTGAGTAGTGCTTGGCCATTTCGTTCCGCGCGGCCTTGGCGGCATCTTCCTGGCGCTCGTCCTCAAATCGCCAGATTCGCTTCGGCTGCCACACGCGCAGGAAAAGCATCGTGGCTATCAGGGAAACGACGCCAGCGGCAATGTCCACAAGGTTGCTGTCCATGCGATTGGCCCAGAACCACTGAGTGACGGCGAAGGAGCCGCCGACCATGAGGATGGCCGGAAGAACCTCGAAGGTCTCCGACCAGCTGACCATGGCACGAACCAGCCAGAAAGGCACGATGACCGCGGTGATGGGAAGAATGCGGCCGATCATCGCACTCAGATCGCTCTCCGGCAGCCCCGTAACGCTTGCCAGCGCGTGCACGGGAGTGCCGATAGCGCCCCAGGCGACCGGTGCGGTATTAGCGATGAGGTTGAGCGCGGCGGCTTGAAATGGTTTGAAGCCAAGGCCGATCATGAAGGCGCCGGCGATAGCGACGGGAGCGCCAAATCCCGCGGAGCCTTCGATAAATGCGCCGAAGCAGAAGGCGACCAGAAGAAGTTGCAAGCGCCGATCCGGAGTGATGGCGGCGACGGATTGCTTCATGATTTCGAATTGTCCGGTCTCAACGGAAATGTCGTAGAGAAAAACGGCGGCGATGACGATCCACACGATTTTGAGGAGGCCGAAGGCCGAGCCATAGAAAAAGCTGCTAACAGCGAGGCGCGCCGGCATTCCAAAGACGACCATCGCGCAAATGACGGCGGTTGCAGCGCCAGCAACGGCGCAAAGATGTGGCCGCACTTTTAGACCCGCCAGCAGACCTAGCAGGACGATGATGGGGAGCGCCGCGACAAGCGTCGAGAGCCACCAATGTCCCAGGGGATCATAAACTTGTGTCCAAGTCACAGGCCAACCTCCAGCATACAATTTTTTTCGAGATTTCCGGGAGCCCAATTTCCCAAACCGCCGGCGAAAAGTAGGAGTACCTAGCTGCGCCACCGCACTTATCCGGGAAACCTTGCGTTTCGGTCGCTGAGATACTTCCTTGCTGCGTTCTTGTCAAGCGCTATCTATTTCTCGGCTGATTCCTCCCTGGTGTGTAAACGTCGGAGGAAGGGAGAAAATGCCAGGCAAATCCGCGGCCCTGGGCAGCATCAGAGCCGTTGTAGACTATCATCGAGTTTTTGAAACTGGCAAAGGCTTTCGTTTATGTTGCCTAGAACTGTTTTCTTCGCGCTGCTCACCACAAGTCTGCTGGCTGGGCCGTATTTCGAGCTCCCTCTACCAGTCATTGTCGGCTCCGTATCCGTGGAGACCCACGACAGCTCCTCGCTCGTCTCGCCGCAGAATTCGAACGACGACAAATACTCCTTGCGCGGATCGGTCGTCAATTCGCTCACCGGTGAACCCCTCCGCGGTGTGCTCGTGCAGGTTTATCTCAATGGACAGAGTTCTATGCTCACCGGACCGGATGGAAGATTTCAGTTCGACAACCTTCCCGCTGGACAGAGCACGATTACGGTGCGAAAACCGGGCTTCTTCGCCGAAGACGATTTTCAACCAAGTGAGCGCGGCCAGGGTCTGGCTGCTACCGGACCCAACAGTTCGCCGGTGGTTCTCAAGTTGATTCCAGAAGGTGTCATTTATGGGCACATTATTGACGACGATGGCGAACCCATCGAAGGATTGCCGGTCGAGCTGCTCGTACAGCATTTGCAAAACGGCAGAAAGGCCTGGGAACAACGGACCGGAGCCGTAACCGACGAAGAGGGAAACTTCCGCATGGCCGAATTGCCGCCCGGTAACTATTTTCTCTCCGCCGGCCCGAGCCGGAATCCGGTGACCTTCCCTGCGAAGTTGGCGCAGCCTGGCGCGCAGGGTATTCCGCTGGTCTATTATCCGACGGGATCCGACCTGGCCGCGGCGGCTCCCATCTCCATCCCTCCCGGCAAGAAAGCCGAGATCAATTTCACACTCTCCCCGCAGCCCCTTTATCGCGTCTCGGGAACGATCAGCGGCTACTCGCCGAGCGAGTCGGTTAGTCTTGTACTACGCAATTCCGCGGGAATTCCCCTCGCCTATAATTCGCGATTTGATCCCGCGAGCGGTTCCTTCCACATCCCTTGGGTTCCTCCTGGTGCTTACACGCTCGAAGCCGATGCACCCGATGGTCACGGACATTCTCTGACCGCCGCCGTTCCCCTCACTGTAAATGCCGACGTTTCCGGCGTGCATGTCATCCTTCTGCCCACCGTCAATATTCCCGTTCGCATGAGCGTGATCACTTCTCGAACCGGTACGGAACGTTTCGGTGAGCAGGAAAATTATTTTCCAGCCTACGTCCAGCTGGTAGCCCGCAATGACGGCTTGTCTGAGCGCAGATACGGCTCGCAACAAGTCGGGGAGACAGGCGCTTCTTCGCTTGAACTGCAAAACATCGCTCCCGGAACATACCGTGTCGAGGTCAATCCTAACGGTCCCCTGTATGTGCAATCCGCTATGTTTGGCACGACAAATTTGTTGGAATCCGACCTGTCTGTTGCGCCTGGCACCTCGCCGCAGCCCATCGAGATCACCCTCCGCGATGATGTGGCTTCCCTCAGCGGGAGCGTCTCCTTGGACAATCGGCCTCTGAGCGCCACGATCTTGGCAATTTCGGAGCATGCTTCCGCGACTCCCAGAATGCAGCCCACCGATGCGGCAGGTGGTTTCCAACTCTCCTTTCTTTCGCCGGGCATGTACAAGATTCTTGCCGTAGATCATCCGGACCGGCTCGAATATTCAAATCCGGAAATCCTGCGCAAATATCTTTCGAAAGCACGTGAAGTCATGCTTTTGCCGGATCAATCGGCAAAGATCGATTTGGAATTGGCAAAAGTTGGAGAATAGCCCGTATGTTGGTCCAGAAATTGTTAGCGGTTCTTTTTCTAATGACACTCTTTCAGCAGGCCCCTGTGCCTCCTGCTTCTCCGCCAGCCCCGGCCACGCCATCCACGTTTCGAATCAGAGGCAGAGTCATTGACGCAATCACCGGGCAGCCGCTCGCGCGCGCGTCCGTTGCATTGAGTCCTTCGAATTCTCTCAGTAATCCCAACTCCCCGGATTCTGGCCGCGTCGAAGTCACGGATGCGGAAGGAGTTTTTGCCTTCGCCGGCGTGCCGCCGGACAAGTATGTCCTCTCCGCGCGCCGTCGCGGTTACATCGACCAGATGTATCAGCAGCACGAGAGTTTTACGACCGCGATCATCGTTGGGCCGGGATGCGAATCGGAGAATCTGATTTTCGGTTTGCGGGCCGGCGCTTCCATTTCCGGAGACCTTGTCGATGAGTCGGATGATCCCATCCGTCATGCGGATGTCATGCTCTACCACCAGCTATTTACAGGCGGAAAACGCCGGACACTCCTGGTCCGGCGGGTCAACACCAACGACGAAGGCCACTACCACTTCAGCGACTTGAACCCAGGAACGTATTTTGTTGCCGTTTTGGCACAGCCGTGGTACGCGCAGCACGGTGTCCGGCATCGCGTGAAGCAGGAAAATCAGGATGTGAATGAGGGCGGCCTTCAGCCTCTCAACGAGCAGAACCAAAGCCTCGATGTCGTCTACCCCATTGCTTTTTATTCGAATGCCAGTGACCTTCCCGGCGCTGCACCGATTGCGCTTCGCTCCGGAGACTTGGCGATCGCGGATTTCCGCATGCGTCCAGTTCCTGCCATGCACATGTTGGTAAGGACTCCGGCAACGGATTCCAATCAGGGTACGGGTGTGATGGTGACGCAAACTGTGGCGGACAATGACACGATCTTTCTTCCCGCCCAGGTCAATCAACTGGCTCCCGGTCTCATGGAAGTTACCGGTGTGCCGCAAGGCCGCTTCAACCTTGTCCTGAACACACAACACGGGAATGCCATGACGCATCGCTCGCAAAGCGTCCAGATCCAGAACGATGCCGAGGTAGACGTGACGCGAAGCACCTCCTCGCCTGCGGTGAGCGGGGTTTTGCGAGTCGATGATGGTTCCCCGCTGCCGCAGTCCGCGCGCGTGCGGCTGCGAAGTTCGGCGATAGGCGAATTTTTTGACACCCCCGTGTCCGGGACGGGCGAGTTTTCGTTTAAGGAAAATCCGCTGGAACCGGGAAACTACGAAATCATGATCATCGAGCCACAAGGACTTTTCATTCGGAGTCTGTCCTCTGCCACGGCAAAAACATCCGGGCGTTCCTTTGAGATCGCGACGGCCCATGACGTGAGCATCACGATTAATGCTTCGAAGGGAAACGGCCGGATCACGGGCGTCGCCTTCAAGAAGGACAAACCCGCACCTGGTGTAATGATTGTCCTCGCACCGCTCGATTTGAAAAGTAATCCCGCGCTGTTCCGGCGGGACCAGTCCGATTCGGACGGAAGTTTCGCGCTGAACTTTGTGGTGCCAGGCCGATACACACTCTTGGCCATCGAAGACGGCTGGGATTTGGAATGGGCCGACCCGAGTGTTCTGCAAAGGTATATTGCGGGTGGTGAAAGCGTGCAGATTGCACCAAACCAAGAAACGGATGTCTCCGCGAAGGTGCAGTGAAAGAGAACACACTAGCCGGCGCGCACGCGGTGGAAAAGTTGCGCGCCGATTGCCAGCAGAGCAGGGAAGCAGACCAGAACGTAGCGTGGCTCACAGGTCTGCAGTTGAGTAAGGAATGCGGTGCGCAGGACGATGAAGGCCACGATCAACAAAACTCCAGG
>WNGP01001198.1_pt1 | contig 21130 bp, 11 predicted proteins | sample 5407671 | NCBI WGS metagenome assembly WNGP01 (sample SAMN13153381, study PRJNA577476) | soil metagenome | isolation source: 40 cm soil or saprolite under Garry oak tree replicate 2 | place: USA:California | collected 2016-06-15 | reverse complement strand
GGCGGACAGGTATCCCATCGCCGACCTCAGCATCCCCAGCGCCTCGGCGGCGCTGCCCGGCGGCACAGGCTGGCTCATCGCCTCGTGTCACCTCCCTCCGGGATGCTCGCGGACCGGCGGACGGGCTCCTCTCCTTTTTTCATCCGGCCCGGCCATCCCGGCTGGGCTCGGCACGTTCACTAACTAGTTCGATTCTAGCATCCGGGAAGGACATTTACCGGGAAACTAGGCCGCTAGAAGCATCACCGTCGAAAAAGAAAAGGATGAGTTCAGAGATGTCCGCGAGCCGTCTGATAAGCCATGTACCACGCGAAGGTTGATCAGTGCTTCAGGACGTGGCAGCGAACCAGCATGCCAGACGTTACTACTGAGGCAGATGTTGCGACCGCGCCGGGGGCTAGACCCGCGGCCGCCACGATAGCCGGGCAAAGGGGGACGGCAGCATCATCCCGAACAACTCCACGGACAGGTCACGCCGGGCCGCGCCGACGAACATCCGCGGGACCAGCAGGACTTGCTCTTAGCCAGGGGACTGGGGCCATCAAAGAACAATCTTGGCTGCAACCGTTCTGCACCCGTGCGGCGACCCCCGCGGCTACCAGGCCAGGGCACCGTAACAGGTATATGACGAACACGCTCCGGCTTCGAAAAAGGCCGAGGCTGTGACCCGCCAATGTCACTGGGGGTGACAGGAGATGAACAGCAACAGCCGCACCGCGGTCTCGGCCGAGTTCGGCCTGGGGCTAGTCGGCCCGGGGCACACGATCGTGCCGCTGATGGCCAGCCTGTACTACAGCTGTCAAGACCCGTACGCGGTCAAGATGGCGTTCCACGTGGGCACGGACGAACCGGTGGAGTGGGCCCTCGCCCGCGACCTGCTCGCGGGAGCCCTGCACTCTCGCGAGGGGATCGGGGACTTCCAGGCCTGGCCATCAGCGGCATCTGGCGAGAAAGGAGCCGCTGCCGGACCGAAAATCCTGAACATCTCGATGACGTCGCCGTTCGGGCATGCTCAGTTCGAGGCCAGCGCGGCGGCGATCGAGGCGTTCCTGGCCCGGACCTACCAGCTGGTCCCGGGCGGCCAGGAGTCGGCCTACCTGGACTTCGACGCCGAGCTCGCCGAACTGCTCAGCCAGGCGTAAGGGCGGGGGCACGGCAGCGGTCACCACGCCGTCCCTGACGGAGGCGGAACCACCGGGGGGACGATCGCCTCGATCAGGTGCGGTCCGGGTTCGGCGTAGGCCAGGCGCAGCGCCCGGTCCAGCTCCGCGGCCGTGGTGACACGGCTCGCGGGCACGCCGAACCCGGCGCTGATCTGGGTGAAGTCCGGGGTGGGGCCGGACAGGTCGAGCATCCGCGCGGCCCGCTCCCCCGCCTGCCCGGCGGCGGTGCGGGCCAGCTCCATCCGCAGGATCGCGTAGGCGGCGTTGTTGATCAGCACGGTCGTGACGTTGAGCTGCTCGCGCGCCTGGGTCCACAGCGCCTGGATGGTGTAGAGCGCGCTGCCGTCGGCTTCCAGCGACAGGACCGGCCGGTCCGGGGCCGCGACGGCCGCGCCGGTCGCGGCCGGCATGCCCTGGCCGATCGAGCCGCCAGTGAGGGTCAGCAGGGTGTGCCGCGGCGCGGCGGCCAGGGCCGTGGGCAGCGCGAAGCCCGAGGTGTTGGCTTCGTCGGCGATGATGGCGTGCTCGGGCAGTGAGGCGGCGATCGTATTGGCCAGGCTGATCGCGTTGAGCGGACCCGGCCCTGCTGACAGAGGCGGGGCCGGCATAGGCGGGGCCGCCTCCGTCAGCACCGGTTTCGACCCCGCCGCGACCTGGTCCGCCAGCAGGTCCAGCGCGGCTTCGACGTCCTGGTCGCGGTCCGCCAGGACTGTGACCGGACAGGGGGCCAGGTCGCTGGCCCGGCCGGGATAGGCGAAGAACGACACCGGCGAGCGGGCGCCGACCAGGATGAGGTGACCGACCCCGGCCAGCTGGGCTTCGGCCTGCTCGGCCAGGTAGGCCAGCCGGTCGACGCCCGGGACCCCGGCGCCGCGCTCCATCCGCGCCGGGAACGTCTCGGCGAGCAGCCGCGCCCCGGTCACCACGCTCACCCGGCTGGCCGCCCGCAGGCCGCGCTCGGTGAGCGCCTTCCCGCCGAGCAGGAGCATCGCGGTGGGCGACATCAGTGCGGCCACCGCAGATACCTGACCATCGTCGACCGTCGACGCTGGCACATGGGGCCGAGGTGCAGCCAGCGCTCCCCCGTCGCTCCAGGACACGTCGGCGGGCAGCACCAGGGTGGCGATCTGCCCGGCCCGGGCCGCCGCCACCGCGCGCATCGCATCCTGGGCCAGGTCGCGGGTGGTGCCGCAGGTGTGCACCCAGCCCGACACGGTGCGCGCGAGAGACTCGATGTCGGATTGCAGCGGCGCGTCGTAGCGGACGTGGCCGGTGGCGTGCGCGCCGACGATGACCACCACCGGAGTGCGGGCCCGGCGGGCGTTGTGCAGGTTGGCCAGCCCGTTGGCCAGGCCGGGCCCGAGGTGCAGCAGCACCGCGGCGGGCCGCCCGGCGATCCGGGCGTACCCGTCGGCGGCCCCGGTCGCGACACCCTCGAACAGCGCGAGCACCCCGCGCATCGCGGGCACCGCATCCAGCGCGCTGACGAAATGCATCTCCGACGTGCCCGGGTTCATGAAGCACACGTCGACGCCCGCGCCGGTCAGGCTGCCGATCAGCGCCTGCGCCCCGATCAACGCGATCCACCAGAGTCCACGGGCTCGATCGTAAGCCCCCGTAGGCTGACGGGATGACATACGGGGTGGACGAGATCGTCGAGGCGGCCGCGGCCCAGGGGCAGGTGCCCGGGGTGGTCGCGGCCGTGGCTAGGGGCGACGCGACGTACGTGACAGCGGCGGGCGTGATGGCGGCCGGGGGCCCGCCGATGCGGCCCGACACCTTGTTCCGCATCTCCTCGATGACCAAGCCGATCACGGCGGCGGTGGTGCTCAGCCTGGTCGACGACGGCCTGCTCGACCTGAACGGGCCGGTCGAGGCGCTGCTGCCGGAACTGGTCGGCCGCCGGGTGCTGCGCCGCCCGGACGGTCTCCTCACCGACACGGTGGAAGCCGAACGGCCGGTGACCGTCCGCGACCTGCTCACCTTCACCTGGGGCTTCGGCATGCAGGGGGCCATGTTCATGGCGCCCGAGCCATGGCCGATCGTGACCGCGGTGGCGGAGCGCGAGCTAGCCTCGTTCGGCCCGCCGCAACCGGACACCACCCCCGACCCGGACACCTGGATGGCGCGCCTGGGCGAGCTGCCGCTGCTGGCCCAGCCCGGTGAGCGCTGGCTCTACTCGGCGGGCTCCCAGGTGCTCGGCGTGCTGGCCGCCCGCGCGGCCGGCGCCCCGTTCGAGGACGTCATGCGCGAGCGGGTGCTCGCCCCGCTGGGCATGCACGACACGGCCTTTCACGCCGGAGACACCAGCAGGCTCGCCACCGCGTACGAAAACCGGGACGGGCAGCTGACCGTCAGCGACCCGCCGGACGGGCAGTGGTCACGCCCGCCGCGGTTCCCCGACGGCAGCGGCGGCCTGGTGTCCACGGCCGGCGACCTGCTCGCGTTCGGCCGGATGCTGCGCATCGGCGGCGGGCCGGTGCTGAAAAAACCCACCGTCGCCGAGATGACCCGCGACCAGCTGACCCCGGCGCAGCGAGCCAACGTCTGGCCCGGCTTCAGCTTCCTCGACGGCCGCGGCTGGGGCTACGGCGTGTCCGTGCTCGACGACGGCCGCTACAGCTGGGATGGCGGGCTCGGCACGGCCTGGTCCAACGTCCCGGCGCAGGACCTGACCGTGGTCGTGCTCACTCAGCGGGCCGCCGACGAGACCGGGATGCCCGCGGTCTGCGACGACGTCACGGCGGCCGCCCGCGCCGCCAGTTAACCGCGCGCCAGGATAATCTCCGGCCTGATCTTGTGATTCACATATATCCGAGACGGAATTAGCGCATGACCGATATAAAGCTCAGCGATTCATGACAACACAGGCGAAACGCCAAACTGACACGAATCAACAGGGCGCGCACGCCAACCACCTTTGAACATTCCCGCTAAGAGTGTAAACGGTTTTGCCGGGCTCGCCTATGGCGCGGACCGATCGTGCTCCCGCCCCGGCAGCATTTAATCCTCCCGGGCGAGCGCCGGCGCGGTCAGGACGGCCACTTCCAGTTGGTGATCTCCGGGGCGTCCTCGCCCTGGTCCCGGGTGTAGGCACGGCACGAGATGCGCTTGTCCGTCATCAGCTGCCGGACGTGCCCGGCTGAGGAGGCCAGCCCGGGCACCCGGTCGATCGCGTCCATGACCAGGTGGAACCGGTCCAGGTCGTTCAGCATGACCATGTCGAACGGCGTGGTGGTGGTGCCTTCCTCCTTGTAGCCGCGGACGTGGAAGTTGCCGTGCCCGTGCCGACGGTAGGTCAGCCGGTGGATGAGCGAGGGGTAGCCGTGGTAGGCGAAGATCACCGGTGCGTCCGTGCTGAACAGCGCGTCGAACTCGGCGTCGGACATGCCGTGCGGGTGCTCGCTCTCCGGCTGCAGCCGCATCAGGTCCACCACGTTCACCACCCGGACCTTCAGTGACGGCAGGTGCTCGCGGAGCAGGGACACCGCGGCCAGGGTCTCTAGCGTCGGCGTGTCGCCGCAGCAGGCCATCACCACGTCCGGCGCGCCGGGCGCGTCGTTCGAGGCCCACTCCCAGATCCCGGCGCCGCGGGTGCAGTGGATGATCGCCTCGTCCATGGTCAGCCAGCTCGGCTGCGGCTGCTTGCCGGCCACGACGACGTTGACGTAGTGCCGGGAGCGCAGGCAGTGGTCCGCCACGGACAGCAGCGTGTTCGTGTCCGGCGGCAGGTAGACCCGGATGACCTCGGCCTTCTTGTTCACCACGTGGTCGATGAAGCCGGGGTCCTGGTGCGAGAACCCGTTGTGGTCCTGCCGCCAGACCAGCGAGGAGAGCAGGTAGTTCAGCGAGGCGACCGGGCGCCGCCAGCCGATGCCGCGGGTGACCTTGAGCCACTTGGCGTGCTGGTTGAACATCGAGTCGACGATGTGGATGAACGCCTCGTAGCAGTTGAACAGGCCGTGCCGCCCGGTCAGCAGGTAGCCCTCCAGCCACCCCTGGCACATGTGCTCGCTCAGCACCTCCATCACCTGGCCCTGCAGGGCCAGGTGGTTGTCGCCGGGCACGATCTGCCCCTCGAACTGCTTGGCCGTCATCTGGTAGACGTCGGTGAGCCGGTTGGATTCGGTCTCGTCCGGGCCGAACAGCCGGAAGTTCGACGGGTTGGCCCTGATCACGTCGCGCAGCCAGGCGCCGAGCACCCGGGTGGCTTCCGACATCTCCGCCCCCGGCGACTCCACCGCCACCGCGTAGGAACGGAAATCGGGCAGCTGCAGGTCGCGCAGGAGCAGGCCGCCGTTGGCGTGCGGGTTCGCGCTCATCCGCCGCTCGCCGGCCGGGGCCAGCGCGGCGAGCTCCGGCACTAGCGCGCCGGAGTCGTCGAAGAGCTCCCCGGCCCGGTAGGAACGCAGCCACTCCTCGAGCTGGGCCAGGTGCTCCGGGTTGTCGCGCGCCCCGGCGATCGGGACCTGATGCGCCCGCCAGGTTCCCTCCACCGGCAGCCCGTCCACCACCTTGGGCCCGGTCCACCCCTTGGGGGTACGCAGCACGATGGCCGGCCAGGCGGGCCGGGTAAGGTCACCCTCCTGCCTGGCCCGGCGCTGGATCGCGCGGATCTTGCCGATGGCCGCGTCCATGGTGGCCGCGAGCTGCTGGTGCACCAGCTTGGGGTCGTCGCCCTCGACCGTGTACACCGTGTACCCGTAGCCGCGCAGCAGCGCCTCCAGCTCTTCGGGCGGTATCCGGGCCAGCACCGTCGGGTTGGCGATCTTGTACCCGTTGAGGTGCAGGATCGGCAGCACCGCGCCGTCCTGGGCCGGGTTGAGGAACTTGCTCGAGTGCCAGCTGCCGGCCAGCGGCCCGGTCTCGGCCTCGCCGTCGCCGATCACGCAGGCCACGATCAGGTCCGGGTTGTCGAACGCCGCCCCGTAGGCGTGCACGAGCGAGTAGCCGAGCTCGCCGCCCTCGTGGATGGAGCCCGGTGTCTCCGGCGCCGCGTGCGAGGGGATGCCGCCGGGGAAGGAGAACTGCTTGAACAGCCTGGCTATCCCCCCGGTGTCCTGGGTGATGCCCGGGTAGAGCTCGCTGTAGGTGCCCTCCAGGTAGGTGTTCGCCACCATGCCGGGCCCGCCGTGCCCCGGCCCGCAGATGTAGATGACGTCCAGGTCCTGGTGCCTGATCACCCGGTTGAGATGGGCGTAGATCAGGTTGAGGCCCGGCGTGGTCCCCCAGTGCCCGAGCAGCCGCGGCTTGACGTGCTCGGGCCGCAGCGGCTCGGCCAGCAGCGGGTTGCCGAGCAGGTAGATCTGCCCTACGGACAGGTAGTTCGCCGCCCGCCACCACGCGTCGATCGCGTCGAGCTCGTCGCCGGTCAGCGGTCCCGGCTCGGTATCAGTCATTTTTAACCCCTTAGTTCCGAACGGACCGGGCGCGTGCCCCGGTCCAGGCTATTTGAGCCCGGCCGGGCCGCGGCAGTCCCGGGGACGAGCGTTAACCGTCGCGACACCTCAGCGCAACTTGCGCAGGAACGGGTCCTTCGGCTGGTACGGGGTCACCTTCACCCGGGCGTTCACCACCGCCACCCCGTTCGGCCCGGCGATGACCGGATCGAGGTCCAGGTCGGTGACTTCCGGCAGGTCGTCGGCCAGTCGCGAGACCCGGAGCAGCAGGTCGCGCAGCGGCCCGGTGTCGAGGAGGGGCGACCGGATGAGCTGGCCGACGTCGAGGTCCGTCAGCGGCGTGAGCCGGGCCGTTCGGGGTTCATGGCCGGAACCGAACGTGACCAGCGGGCCGAACGTGCGGTCGTCGGCGACCGTGACGGTGACCTCGGTGCCCGCGGGGGGAAGGTCGGCCAGCGGGATCCGGTAGCAGCGCAGCAGCGCAGCCGCTTGTTCGGGAGGGAGCCAGCCAGGGAGGGCCTCGCGGACCAGCGTGCGGGCGTCCTCGGTCCTGATGTCGGGGAAGACGGGCAGGTGGCCGCGCGGTTCGGCCCGCCAGGCGCCGTAGCCGGCCGCCCGGGCCAGCGCCCGCACCGCGGCCTCGGGTGAGCCGTAGGCCGGGATCTGGCCCCCGGTGAGACTGGGGAGCAGCCGGACGGATTCCGGCTGGGTCAGCACGACGGCGGCCAGGGGGACGCTGAGGTCCGCGGCCTGGATCGCGGCCTCGAGGTCGCCGGTGGCCCCGGTGGGCAGCACGATCGCCACGATGGCGTGCACGTCCTCCGCCGCGGCGAGCAACTCCAGGCACTGGCGGAAATCCTCGGCGCAAACCGTGGCCGTCGTGTCGACCGGCCCGGTGACCGTGCCGGCCGGGACGACCGCCCGCAGCCGTCGCCTGGTCTGGCCGGCCGGATGGTGCACCGGCAGCCCGCGGTCGGTGCAGGCGTCCGCCGCGAGTACCCCGGCGCTGCCGACGTTGGACACGATCGCGACGGTGCGCCCGGCCGGGACGGGCTGGGTGGCCAGCAGCGCGGTGGCCTGGATCAGCTCGCCGAAACCGCGCGTCGTGATGACCCCGGCCTGCTCGAACAGCGCTTCCCTGCTGACCGCGTCGGAGCCGTGCTCGCCGCGGGCGGCCAGCACGGTGAGCACGGGCATGATGCCGCTGACCCGGCGGGCCGTCCGGGCGAACTTGCGCGGGTTGCCGAACTGCTCGATGTACAGCACGGCGAGCTTGGTCAGGCCGTCGTGTTCCCACCACATCAGCATGTCGTTGCCGGACACGTCGAGCTTGTCGCCCACCGACGCGAACGAGGAGATCCCGATGCCGAGCCGGGACAGGTGATCGACCATGGCGAAGCCCAGGCCGCCGGACTGCATGACCAGGCCCGCCACGCCCGGCTTGGCGGGACGGGCGGCGAACGTGGCGTCCAGGCCGATGCCGGGTACGGCCACCCCGAAGCAGTCCGGGCCGACCAGCCGCATGCCGTGCCGACGGCACACCGCGAGCAGGTCGGCGCAGGCATCGGTGTCCAGCCCGGCGGTGACCACCACCAGGGACCGCACGCCACGCTGGCCGCAGCGCTGCGCCACATCGAGCACTCCTCCGGGGGGTACCGCGATCACCGCCAGGTCGACCGCCTCGGGCAGGTCGAGCGCCGAGGACAGGCAGCGCTCGCCGCCGATCTGCCGGGCCCGCGGGTTCACCGTGTAGAGGCGGCCGGCGTACCCGCTGGCCCGGATGTTGTCCAGGATCGCCCGGCCCACCGTGCCCCGGCGCCGGCTCGCGCCGATCACCGCGACCGACTCGGGCGCGAACACGTGCCGCAGGCTGGCGGCCTCCGCGTGGCGCTCCCTTTCGGCCACGGCGTTCAGGTAGCTGTCGAGCGTAGGGCCGGCGTCCTCGCTGGGCAGCGGGAACGTCAGCTCGAAGACCCCGTCCGCATAGTGGCGCTCGACGGGCAGGCCGGCGTCGGCGAACACGTTCAGCATGGCCTTGTTCTCCGTCAGGGTCTCTGCGGTGAAGGTGGTGATCTGGCGGCTCCTGGCGTGCGAGACCAGATGCTCGAGCAGCAGGGTGGCGATGCCCTTGTGGTGCATGTGGTCGGCCACCGCGAAGGCGACCTCGGCCCTTCCGGCTCCGAGCGCGACGTAGCTGGCCACGCCGACCACCTCGTCGCCGGCCAGCGCGAGCAGCGCCACCTGGCCGGGCACCGGGTCCTTGCAGATCCGCCGGGCCTCGGTCTCGGCCGCCAGCCGGCTGATGTTGAAGAACCGCATGTAGGTGTTGTCGGGGGACATCGCCCCGTGCATGGCTTTGACCGCGTCGAAGTCGCCCGGCCCCGCCGGGCGGATCTCGACCGTCGTCCCGTCGGCCAGCAACGCGTACACCTCGTCCTGCGCCATCCACATAGTGTCTCCTGCCGGGCCGGTCAGAAGACGTTCTCACTCCTTCGGGCGGCTGAGGACTACCTTCAGCGCGCCGGTGTCCGCGGCCCGCGCGAACACGTCGTACGCCTCGTCGAACTCGTCCAGGTCGAAGTGGTGGGTGATGAACCGCTTGGCGTCGATCTGACCGGTGGTGATCAGGCGCATCAGGGTCGGCGTGGAGGAGGTGTCCACCAGGCCCGTGGTGATCGTGATGTCCCTGATCCACTGCTCTTCCAAGTGCAGCGTGGCGGCCTCGCCGTGCACGCCGATGTTCGCGATCCGGCCGCCCGGCCGGGCCAGGCTGACCGCCAGCTCGAAGGAGGCGGGCACGCCGACGGCCTCGATGGCCATGTCCGCGCCCAAGCCGCCGGTCAGGTCCTTGATGGCGGCCAACGCGTCCTCGCGGGAGTTGTTCACCACTACGTGGGCGCCGAACTGCTTGGCCGCCTCGAGCCGGGCGTCGGACAGGTCGATGGCCACGATGCGGCTGGGGCTGTACAGCTGCGCGCCGGTGATCGCGGACAGGCCGATCGGGCCGGCCCCGACGACCGCGACGACGTCGCCCGGGCAGATGCCCCCGGCCAGGACCCCGACCTCGTAGCCGGTCGGCAGGATGTCGGCCAGCATGAGGATCTCCTCGTCGCTCACGCCGTCGGGAACCCGGTACGTGGAGGTGTCGGCGAACGGCACGCGGACGTAGTCGGCCTGAGTGCCGTCGATCGTGTGGCCGAGGATCCAGCCCCCGCCGCCCAGGCACTGCCCGTAACGTCCTTCGCGGCAGAACCGGCAGGTCCCGCAGGCGCTGATGCAGGAGACCAGCACCCGGTCACCCGGCCGCAGCCGGCGCACGCCGTCGCCGACCTCCTCGACGGTCCCGACCGCCTCGTGGCCGAGGATCCGGCCCTTCGCCACCGCGGGCACGTCTCCCTTGAGGATGTGCAGGTCGGTCCCGCAGATCGTGACCGCGTCGACCCGGACGATCACGTCGCCGTCGTCGGTGATCTCGGGATCCGGCGCCTCTTCCCAGGCCTGGTGGCCGGGACCGTGGTAAACGAGAGCTCGCATGGCTGCCTCCACTGGCTCGTGATGTTGCACTCTCAGCCTGCTCATCAGGGCCGGCTCACGGCAGGGCCGAAGGTCCGTTCTGGCTGGGTTGAAAGTCATGACCCCTCCCCTTGAGCGGCGGTGCAGGACGCTAAGGTAGGGCCATGGCTGACCGCACGATCGAGGAGCTGGACGAGGCCGAGAGCCTGCGGCTGATATCGGCGGGCGGAATCGGCCGCATCGCCTACGTGAGCCGGTTCGGCCCGGCCGTGCTGCCGGTGAACTACAAGTGGCACGACGGGGCGGTCGTGTTCCGGACCACCCGGCACAGTGCGCTGGACGAGGACTTGCAGACCGGGATCGCCGGCGGTGACTACCTGGTGGCGTTCGAGATCGACGAGATCGACGAGCCCGGGCGCCAGGGCTGGAGCGTGCTGATCCAGGGGCCCGCGCATCACGTCGAATCCGCGGCCGAGCGTACGTCGGCCGAGCTGGCGGGCGTCGAGCCCTGGCCCTCCGGGGAACGCGAGCTGTTCCTGCGGATCGTCCCGCACCGCGTCACCGGCCGCCGGATCAAGCCGGCCTAGCCCGCCTAGGTCTGCTCGGGCTGCATCTCGATGGATCCGCAGGGGCATTCGGCGACGCACAGGCCACCGCGCGACCCGGGACCTAGGTCCCTGATGCTGGACAGGAACCTGCGCGTAGCCTGACGGCCATGCCTCTCGGACCAGGGCGACAAGATGTCACGCCGTTGCCGGATCTGCTGCACGGACGGTCCCGCGCCGGTCCGGTCCGTCAGCAGCGCCCCGTCTACGTCGACTTGCTGCCGCCGTGCAACGCCGGCTGCCCGGCCGGGGAGAACATCCAGGCGTGGCTGGCGCACGCGGAGACAGGTGACCACGAGGGCGCGTGGCGGCAGCTAGTCGCCGACAATCCGATGCCGGCGATCCACGGCCGAGTCTGCTATCACCCGTGCGAGAGCGTCTGCAACCGGGCCAGCCTCGACAGTGCCGTCTCCATTCACTCGGTCGAGCGGTTCCTCGGCGATCTCGCGCTCGAGCGGGGGTGGTCGTTCGACCCGCCCCCGGTCCGCAGCGGCAGGCGGGTGCTGGTCATCGGCGCCGGGCCGAGCGGGCTTTCCGCCGCCTACCACCTGGCCCGGCTCGGCCACGAGGTCGAGATAAGGGATTCGGGCGAGCGACCAGGCGGGATGATGCGGTACGGCATCCCGGCCTACCGGATGCCCCGCGACGTCCTGGACGGCGAGCTTGACCGGATCGCCGCGATGGGCGTGCGGATCACCCTGGGCCACCGGGTGGAGGACCTGGACGCGGAGCGGCGCGAAGGCGGCTTCGACGCGGCCTTCGTCGCGGTGGGCGCGCACTTGTCCAAGCGCGTCGACATCCCGGCCAAGGACGCGGGACGGATCGTGGACGCGGTGTCGTTCCTGCGCAGCGTCGCCTCGGGTGAGCGGCCGGTGATCGGGCGGCGCGTCGCGGTCTACGGCGGCGGCAACACCGCGATGGACGCCGCCCGGGTCGCCCGCCGCCTCGGCGCGAACGACGCGCTCATCGTCTACCGGCGGACCCGCGAGCAGATGCCGGCCCATGCCGAGGAGGCCGAGGAGGCCGAGCGTGAGGGGGTGCGGATCAACTGGCTGCGCACCATCACCGCGTTCGACGGCCCGGAGCTGACGATCGAGGCCATGGAGCTGGATGAGAACGGATTCCCCCAGCCGACCGGGCGGTTTGAGACGCTCGCCGCCGACACCGTGATCCTCGCCCTTGGCCAGGAGACCGACACCGCGTTCCTGCGTCAGGTGCCGGGAGTGGAATTTAGCCGGGACGGCACCGTGCAGGTGTCGCCGTCCATGATGACCGGCTGCCCGGGCGTGTTCGCCGGCGGCGACATGGTGCCGTCCGAGCGCACCGTGACGGTCGGCGTGGGGCACGGCAAGAAGGCAGCCAGGAACATCGACGCCTGGCTGCGAGATGCCGCCCCGGCGAATGCGCCCAAGCACGAACTTGTCTCGTTCGGCGACCTGAACTTGTGGTACTTCGGCGACGCCGCCCGCCGGCAGCAGCCGCAAGTCCCCCCGCAGGAGCGGATCGCGGATTTCGGCGAGGTGCTCGGCGGCCTGTCCGAGGATGAGGCGACGTACGAGGCACGCCGCTGCCTGTCGTGCGGCAACTGCTGCGAATGCGACGGCTGCCTGGGCGCGTGCCCCGAGGACGCGGTGATCAAGCTGGGGCCTGGCCACCGCTACGAGTTCGACTATGACCGGTGCACCGGCTGCGGTGCGTGCTATGAGCAGTGCCCGGTGCATTCCATCGAGATGATCCCGGAGGACTGATGACGCGTGCCACGGTCGACGGCAACGAGGCCGCCGCGTCGGTCGCCTACCGGCTGAACGAGGTCTGCTGCATCTACCCGATCACGCCGTCGTCGACGATGGCCGAGCTCGCGGACGAGTGGTCCAGCCAGAAGCGGCCCAACCTGTGGGGCGGCGTGCCGGTCGTGGTGGAGATGCAGAGCGAGGGCGGCGCCGCGGGCGCGTTGCACGGTGCGCTGCAGAGCGGGGCGCTGGCCACCACCTTCACCGCGTCGCAGGGCCTGCTGCTGATGATCCCGAACATGTACAAGATCGCCGGTGAGCTGACTCCGGCCGTCCTGCACGTCGCGGCGCGGTCGCTGGCCGCGCAGGGGCTGTCCATCTTCGGCGATCACTCGGACGTGATGGCGGTACGGCAGACCGGTTTCGCGCTGCTCGCCTCCGCCTCGGTCCAGGAGGCCCACGACCTCGCGCTGGTCGCGCAGGCCGCCACGCTGGCCACCCGGGTGCCGTTCGTGCACTTCTTCGACGGGTTCCGCACCTCGCATGAGCTGAACACGATCGAGATGCTGTCCGACGACGACCTGCGCGCGCTGGTGCCAGCGGAACTGGTCCGCGCGCACCGCGGCCGGGCGCTGTCACCGGAGCAGCCGTTCATCCGGGGCACCGCGCAGAACCCGGACGTCTACTTCCAGGCCCGGGAGACGGTGAACCCGTTCTACGCCGCCGTGCCGCCCGCGGTCCAGGACGCGATGGACGGCCTGGCCGCCCGTACCGGCCGCCAGTATCACATCGTGGACTACACCGGTCACCCTGAGGCCGAGCGGGTGATCGTCGTGATGGGCTCGGCGGCTGAGACCATCGGCGAGACCGTGGCCTACCTGTGCGGCCAGGGCGAGCGGGTCGGCATGCTCCGGGTCCGGCTGTTCCGGCCGTTCCCGGCCCAGGCTCTGCTCGACGCACTGCCCGCGAGCGCCAGCCGGATCGCCGTGCTCGACCGGACCAAGGAGCCCGGTTCGAATGGCGAACCGCTGTTCCTTGACGTGGTCGCCACGCTGGCCGAGGCGTGCTCCGGCGGACAGCGCCCGGCGCTGCCGCTGGTGACCGGCGGCCGCTACGGCCTGTCGTCTAAGGAGCTCACCCCCGGCATGGTCGCCGGTGTGTTCGCGGAGCTGGCCCGTGACCAGCCGCGGCGCCGGTTCACGATCGGGATCATTGACGACGTGTCCGGCCTGAGCCTGCCGTATGACGCGTCGCTGGACATCGAGCCGCCGGGCACGATCCGCGCGGTCTTCTTCGGCCTCGGCTCGGACGGAACGGTCGGCGCGAACAAGAACACGATCAAGATCCTCGGCGCCGAGGAGAACCTGAACGCGCAGGGGTACTTCGTCTATGACTCCAAGAAATCGGGCTCGCAGACCGTCTCGCACCTGCGCTTCGGGCCGCAGCCGATCCGCGCGCCTTACCTGGTGCAGCAGGCCGGCTTCGTCGGCTGTCATCACTTCGGGCTGCTGGACCGGGTCAACGTGCTCGGCCTGGCCGCACCAGGCGCGACACTGCTGCTGAACTGCACGCAGCCGCCGGATGAGGTCTGGGATGCGCTGCCCCGTCCGGTCCAGGAGAAGATCCTGGCCAAACGGATCGAGGTTTACGCGATCGACGCCGGCCGGATCGCTCGCGAGGCCGGCCTGGCTGGGCGGACAAACACCATCCTGCAGACCTGCTTCTTCGCCATCTCGGGCGTGCTGGCCCGGGAGGAGGCGATCGCCAAGATCAAGGCGGCGATCGCCAAGACCTACGGCCGCCGCGGCGCCGAGGTGGTCGAGCGGAACCTGTCCGCGGTCGACCACACCGTGGCGGCGCTGCACCAGATCCAGGTGCCCGGCCGGGTGACCTCCAGCCGGGAACTGCCCGCGGTCGTGCCCGCGGGCGCGCCGGAGTTCGTCCGCACCGTCACCGCCGCGATGATGGCCGGCCGCGGCGACGAGCTGCCGGTCAGCGCGCTGCCGGTGGACGGCACCTACCCGAGCGGCACCGCCGCCTACGAAAAGCGCAACATCTCCGAGCTGGTCGCGCAGTGGGATCCGGACCTGTGCATCCAGTGCGGCAACTGCAGCTTCGTGTGCCCGCACAGCGTGATCAGGGCCACCTACTACGACGAGTCACTGCTGACCGGGGCACCGCCGGATTTCCGGTCGGCTCCGCTGGACGCCCGCGGGCTCCCCGACACCCGCTTCACGCTGCAGGTATACGTGGAGGACTGCACCGGATGCGAGCTGTGCGTGCAGGCGTGCCCGGTCGGGGCGCCGGGGGATCCGGCGCGCAAGGCGATCAACCTCGCGCCCCGGGAGCCGCTGGTGGACGCCGAGCGGGACAACATCGCGTTCTTCGAGACGCTGCCGGTGGCCGACCGGTCCCGGGTGGACTTCGGCACCGTGCGCGGCACGCAGTTCCTGCAGCCGCTGTTCGAGTTCTCCGGCGCCTGCGCCGGCTGCGGCGAGACACCGTACGTCAAGCTGCTCTCGCAGCTGTTCGGCGACCGGCTGATGGTCGCCAACGCCACCGGCTGCTCCTCGATCTACGGCGGGAACCTGCCCACCACGCCGTGGACCGCGAATTCCGAAGGACGCGGCCCGGCCTGGTCGAACTCCCTGTTCGAGGACAACGCCGAGTTCGGCCTCGGGTTCCGGCTGACGGCCGACGGGCACGCCGAGCTGGCCCGGCAGCGGCTGGCCGAGCTGCGGGACGCGATCGGCGCCGAACTGGCGGACGAGATCCTCGCCGCGCCCCAGCTCCGCGAGTCAGAACTGCGCGCGCAGCACGACCGGATCACCGAGCTGAAACGGCGACTCGGCGAGCTGGACCAGGGGCCCGCCGCCGACCTGCGCAGCGTGGTCGATCACCTGCTCCGGCGTAGCGTGTGGATCGTGGGCGGGGACGGCTGGGCCTATGACATCGGGTCCGGCGGGCTCGACCACGTCCTGGCCAGCGGGCGCAACGTGAACGTGCTGGTGCTCGACACCGAGGTCTACTCCAACACCGGCGGCCAGTCCTCTAAGGCGACGCCGCTCGGCGCCGTCGCCAAATTCGCCGCGGCCGGCAAGACCATGCCGAAGAAGGATCTCGCGCTGCAGGCGATCGCCTACGGCTACGTGTACGTCGCCCGGGTGGCGATGGGCGCCGACCCGCAGCAGACCCTGCGAGCCTTCCGCGAGGCGGAAGCCTACGACGGGCCGTCCCTGATCATCGCCTACAGCCACTGCATCGCGCATGGTATCGAGATGCGAGACGGGCTCGGCCAGCAGTATCGCGCCGTGGCCAGCGGCTACTGGCCGCTGGTCCGGTACGACCCGATGGTGCGCGCGGCCGGCGGAAACCCGTTCCTGCTCGACTCACCGCGGCCGCGCATCGCGCTGGCCGACTACACCCAGCGGGAGCTCCGGTACCGTACGCTCAGCAACGCCCACCCGGCTGAGGCCGAACGGCTGGGCGTCCTGGCCCAGGAAGCAGTCGACCAGCGCTGGGACACCTACGAGGAGATGGCGACCCGCGGCGCGCACCAGTTCCCGGCTGATGCGCGGAAGGAAAGCTGATGGACCTTTCGACCCGCTACCTGGGCCTGGCGCTGCGGAACCCGCTCGTCGCCTCCGCGTCCCCCCTCTCGAACACCCTCGACGGCGTGCGGCGGCTCGCCGACGCCGGTGTCGGCGCGGTCGTGCTCTACTCCCTGTTCGAGGAGCAGCTGCGCCAGGAAGCGGAACGCAACGCGCGGCTTGCCGACGCCGGCACCGACAGCTTCGCCGAATCGCTATCCTACTTCCCCTCCGGCGCCGACTCCGATCCTGGGCCGAGCCGTTACCTGAGCCTGCTCGAGCGCGCCGCCGCGGCCGTGGACGTGCCGGTGATCGGCAGCCTCAACGGCGTGACGCCCGGCGGCTGGACCAGCTATGCCCGCGCAATCCAAGACGCGGGCGCCGCGGCCATCGAGTTGAACATCTACTACATACCTGGCGACCCTCGCATTACCGGGCGGGAGGTCGAGGAACGGCACATCGACATCCTGCACCGGGTCAAAGACGCGGTGACCGTGCCGGTGGCGGTCAAGCTGAGCCCGCACTTCAGCTCGACCGGCGAGATCGCGCTGCGGCTAGACGAGGCCGGCGCGGACGGCCTGGTGCTCTTCAACCGGTTCCTGCAGCCCGACATCGACCCGGAGACCCTCGCGGTGGTGCCCGTCGTGGACCTGTCCAGCCCGGCCGAGGCCAGGCTGCCGCGGACCTGGATCTCCATCCTGCGCGGGCAGGTCCACGCCTCACTCGCTGCGACCACCGGCGTCGAGGGACCAGCCGACGTGGTCAAGTACCTCCTGGCAGGCGCCGATGTCGTGATGACCGCGTCCGCGCTGATCCGGCACGGACCTGGGCATGCGGCGGTACTGCTTGACGGCCTATCAGCGTGGATGACCCGCAAGGGATACGCCTCGGTCGCCGACATGCGCGGACTGCTCGCCGGACCCGCCGGCGCTAACCAGGCCGCTTACGAGCGCGCGGGCTATGTCCGCGCGCTCCGCGACGCCAACAGTGACGCGGCCGCCACCGCCTCTAGCTGAACCGGCGCACTTACTCACCGGCGGATGAATCGCCGCAGCGAGAATTGCGGCGCATGAGGCGCTGTCGCGGCAGCACGCACGGCTGGACTCCGCCCTCGCCGCAGCGCAGTCCGTGCAGGTGGAGCTGCCGGGCCCAGGTTGCGCCCGCGCTCAGGCTCCGACGCGCTAGTGCTGATCGTGGTGTACATACGCCCCTTCAGACGGGGACAGGCCGAAAACGCGCGCTAGATCCGCCGTTCGGAGCGGTTGCGGAAGTTTCGGCGTCCGTCAGCTAGGCTGTGCGGAATAGGTTGATCTGGCGCGTCATGATCTGCGTGGGCGGCCACGGCCTTCGGACTGACCAGGCTATTTTATTCGCCGCCTGCGATCGCCACCTCTGGGGGCCCTCCGGTTAGACCGTGGGCTTACGGATCCAAGGTGTGGCTTGCCGTAGGCCATGCGGACCGGCATGCTAGGGATAATAGCGCGAGGGTGCTGGGGGGGCTGGATGCCTTACGAAATCTTCATCAGTTATAGCCGAAGGGCCGTTGGTCTCTGCAATCAATTGGTAGAGATCCTCCAAGCCCGGCTCGGGTACGCGGGCGCAGTGTTCGTGGACCGGGAGAGCATCCCCGGCGGGTCTCTCTGGGAGAAACAGATTCACAGCGCGCTCGCTGAATCAGAGTACCTGGTCCTGCTTGCGACCGAGGAGGCCGTCCAAAGTCCCCATAATATCCTGGCCGAGATAAGTGAGGCACGGGAACACGGCATGGAGATCATTCCCGTCGAATTCGACAGGGGAGCTGCGGCCTTCCTATTAGGGGAGAGCGACACCCAGGTAATTCTCGCAGCTAGAGACCGGGACTCCTGTACTGAACTGGATCTGCTCGAGCATGACCTCCGGCGCGCCCTTATCTATCGTGCGCTGCGCAATCTAGAGGAGTATCGACGGCGGTCGCTTTCCTGGGTTAACGCCAGATATCCGTCCTCGTCTTTCTGGGAAAACGTCTGGGAGGGCATGTTCGCCACCTCCGTGCCCCTGGTAATCGCGGCACCAGCTGGTCATGGTAAGTCCGTTATCGCGGCGCACTTCCTCCGTCAAAGACTTGATGATCCTAATGTCTGTCCGATCATTGTCGATGCTGACCTGATGGCCAGGGGCATCTACCCTCTTGCCCGTAAGCTGGGAGCACGTAGTGGTGATGACATTGCAGGTCATCTGGACGTTCTCCATGAGAGCCAGCAGAAAACAGTAATCTTCCTCGTCGACGGCCTCGACCAGATCCGTCTGGCCGATGACCCCAAGCATGCGCGGATCATTGAACTGCTCACCTTGCTGTCATCGGCGAGTTGCGCCCAACTCGTCATCACATGCCGTGATGACGTATGGGATGTGACCTACCGGAGCGACCTGCCTTTTTCTATCGAGCACGTGGAGGAAATAGACGACAGTCGGCTTGCCGCCATCCTGTACGCTCATGGGATGCCGCTCGAGACGGCTCAGAACTCATTGCTCAGAATTCCATTCTTCCTGGACCTGGCTATCCGCAGGAAGGCGGTATGGCCGAACATCCCCAAGACCTCTATCGAATTTTTCCAGCGAGTTTTCCGAGAAGTGCAGCAGGAGAGCGGGTCCAGGCCAACGTCGCTCGGACGGCGCAAGGAGGAGATTGTTCACGTTCTGGCTCGTCTACAGGTACGCCAGTTGTCGTATGAGATCGAGCGTCCTGACGTAGAGGAGGCTTCTGGCCTTCGACCCGATAATTTCCGGCAGGCGCTGGCTGAGCTCAGACACGACCGCATCGTTCTTGAGCGCGCCCCGTCGGCGCTACCCGATACGTCCCCAGCTTCCACACTGCGGCTTACCCACGACCTGCTCGATTGCTTCTCAATGGCAAACGTCATCTACCGTTCGGCTAACTGGCAGGACGCCGCCCGCGATGTTTGCTCGCGCTGCGAGAATGAGGCCGGATGGTCGGTGATAGCCATGCTGGTGAGCCTCACGGATCACTACGAAAATGAGAGTCTCCTGCGCATTCTTTTTGAGGAGTTCCTGAATATTCTTGATCATAAGAAGTTCGGGGATCTCTTCATGGCGCGCGCCTGGGCAGTGACCTATGTACTCCGCGACAGGATGACGATCCTGTTTCCCCTGGTGATTGAGGCGCTGGGAGGACGACCGGCCGCCTCACTGAGGCCAGGGCGCGCGGAAGACGTTCACCGGCGGGCAAGCTGCATCGGCGATGAGCCGTGCCTGACCGCCGAGGCAGCCCCAAGCGTCGCCTCGGCATTCTCCGGTCTTGCCGGGCTGCAAGCCGTCGGATCACAGCACGCTGTCCCCGTACTGGTTGCTGGGCTGAAAAAGTGGCCGCACAACAAGGCCCGTTTCATCGAAGCACTCGCAATGTATCAGGCTGACGAGGTGCGAGATATCTTGATTAGCCTGGGTGACGACGAGCTGAAAGACCGCCGCGATCTTCCCAGCCTTCAGTATGTCGCAGAAAGCCTGCGGAATTTCTCACGTGACCGTTCGATCATCCAGTTGCTTGAGCGCATCATCCAAGATCCCGACATCGACCCGGTGACACGTCGGCGTGCATATGAGGCACTTTACGAACAGGATGGGCGGGCTCTCCCCGAGCAGACGGAGAAAGAGATCCTCTACGGCTTGGCGCTGCAGGACGCGAGGGGAAACTATTCGGATTGGAAAGTCGTCCGGGACTACGCCGAATACGTCTACGAGCGGGCGGCTAAGGGCCGGCGATCGTTCAGTCCCGCAGTGTGCCAGGCCCTGAAGGACTGTCTCCGGCACGCGCATACCTTTGTCGGAGAGCCAGCCGCGACCGCTCTGGGGTGCTTTGATGTGCCAATGGCACGTGACGCACTCCTCGATCAGCTGACCAGGGATGTCCTTCCGGCTGACGTACGAGAGGCCTGCCTCCGATCCCTGGATCACCAGTTGCAGCAGGTCGCTGAAGCCCAGCGTCGTCAAGCCTTCAGGTTCGTTCTGCTGCATGCTGCCAGGATCGCCCGCCACCGCGATGCGCTCACCATCGGGCGCCGCCTGACCGAACTTGCCCTCGCCAGGATGCACGGGGAGGACGGATGGCTAACCGAAGCGCAGGCACTTGAGGTCGTGCCGCCATGGTCCCTCAGGCCGTCGGTGAGGCTCCGGGTAACGGTCGACGGCAGCATACCGGCGGATCGGGCGATCGAAGCAGCTGCGGAGAACCTTGATATCGAGACAGGCCCCGAACTCGAGGCCAAGTTCCGATTTACCCAACTGAGCTACGACTCAGATCACTTTGTGCACATCACGCTGGCCCCGACGACCTGGCACCTCACCAACCGGTTCATCGGGGCACTCCAGCGCGATCCCGGCCTCATGCGGCACGCCCGTGACGGTACCTGGATCGAACCCGTGCCGCTGGGCTCCACCGCGCTGCCCACCATCGCGGTCGTCCATGGCATCGTACTGACGTCCGATGATCATCTGCTCCTCGCCAAGCGGAGCGCCCGCGCCCATTATGCTCCTGCCCATTGGTCGGTCAGTTTCGAAGAGCAGCTCAACGAGCATGACTTCAACGAAGAGGCCGACCCGTTCACGAATGCCGCATGCCGGGGCTTTCGCGAAGAATTCGGCGGAGATCTCACGCCTGACCAGGTGGTGGCGCTCTCCGCAGTCCTGCAGCTGGACCTGCTGAACGTGGCCATGATCATGCTCCTGCAACCGGATCTGACTGCCGCCCAGATTCAAGAAAGCTGGCGGTCGGGACCCCTGGACGCATGGGAAGCGCAGGAGCTGCAGTCGCTCCCCATAAGGGACCTCGACAGGCTCAGCCGTGGCGACGCGGAGCCCTTCATGCCGCTGCACACGACCTCCCGACTGCGCAGTTCGCTCCTCCAGCGCTGGATCGCCGCCAATCGACCGCTAGCGTAGGGTCACAGCACCGGGGAGTACCGCCGGACCAAGAACCATGCTGACTTGGCGATCGCGCAACTCATCGGACGGCCATACGCGCCGGGCAACATTGGCGAGTTCGTCGCTGCGTCTGTGTTCGCCATCCAGCTGATGGTCTCCGGATCGCATCCCGGCTATGACGGCGTGTTCAAGGACGGACTGAAACAGCACATG
>WNGP01001288.1_pt1 | contig 21143 bp, 19 predicted proteins | sample 5407671 | NCBI WGS metagenome assembly WNGP01 (sample SAMN13153381, study PRJNA577476) | soil metagenome | isolation source: 40 cm soil or saprolite under Garry oak tree replicate 2 | place: USA:California | collected 2016-06-15 | reverse complement strand
TGTACGACCGTTACGGCTGGGAAGACCACCCGCTCTATCCGGGAGGCGAGTTCTACGGCGAGTTCGCCACCTACGACGTGCTGCTCGACCTGCCCCAAGACCAGGTGATCGGCGCCACGGGCGTCCCGGTGGAAGGCGACCCGGGCTGGGAAAAAGCGAAGGCCGACCCCGCACTCAGAATCGATTATCAGCGGGATTGGTACCACGCACCACGCACCACGCATCAGTGTGGGGAGGTGGCCGGGGGGCGCAAATGCGTCCGCTTCCGAGCCCAGGACGTCCACCATTTCGCCTTCTCCCTCAACCCGGACTATCTGTACGAGCAGGGTCGGTACGGCGACGCGGTGGTCCGCGTGCTGTACCAGCCGGGCGACCGAGCCACCTGGGGGCAGGGGATCGCCGTCCGGAACACCGTCGTGGCGCTCGCCTGGCTCGACTCGCTGTTCGGGACGTATCAGTGGCCCCAGCTCACCAACGTGCACCGCATCGAGGGTGGCGGGACCGAGTTCCCGATGATGATCATGGACGGCAGCGCGGGCATCGGCCTCATCGTGCACGAGACAGGCCACCAGTACACCATGGGCCAGCTCGCTAACAACGAATGGCGCGAGGGCTGGCTCGACGAGGGGTTCAGTGACTTCCAGGAGGGCTGGTTCTTCGAGAGGCACGGCGGCCCGCCGGCGTACGACGGGCTCGAGCCCAGCGTGCTGGCGCTCGACCTCGAGCGCTGGAGCGAGCCGGTCTCGACGGTGAGCGAGCAGTTTCGCGATTTCCTGATCTATCAGGAAATGGTCTACGCCAAGGCACAGCTGTTCTACGAGCAGCTGCGCTACGTCGTGGGCGACGAGACAATGCGGCGCATTTTGCGCGCGTATTTCTCACGCTGGAAACTGAAGCACGTGGACGAGGACGCCTTCCGTCGCGTGGCGGAGGACGTGTCGGGCCAAGACCTGAAATGGCTGTTCGGCGAGTGGCTCCACGCGACGCCGCTCATCGACTACCGGCTGCGGCGTGTCGAGCGACACAGGCTCCCCCCGCCGGACGGGCGTTGGCGCACGGTGGTGACCGTCGAGCGGAAGGGCGACGGCCGTATGCCGGTCGAGATCGGCGATCGTGATACCATCTACGCCCGAACGACGGGGGAGCCCGCCATCGAACGGATCGAGTTCACCACCGCCAGGAAGCCCGGCCGCCTCGTGCTCGACCCCCGCGGCCGCGCCCACGACTACGATATGCTGAATAACCGGGAGAAACGCCCGTTCGTGGGCCGGGCGGCGGTGGACCTGCGCGTGGACGACCCGACGCGCGAGACCGCCCGCCGCGACAGGCTCGTGAGCGCGTGGCTGCCGGTCGCCTGGTCCAACGATTTCGGCGGTGTGACGCTGGCCTTGCGGAACCGTACCAACTACCTGGGCCGGTATGACAAGAGCCTCCAGCTCGCCTCCGTCGCGACGAGCGCCGGCGCGGCCGACCGGTTCGGCTTCTACGGTCGCTGGTCCAACGCCGTCCGACACCTCATGCCGCGCACCGAAACGAGCCTCGCCGGATGGGCCGTGGAGGGGCGGGCCGGCGTGGCGCTCTCGATCGACCGGGCCCTGCGCGAGCACCTGGGTTTCGGGGCCGATCCCCACGTCGGGTTCGACGCGCTCTGGATGGCCACCACCGATATCGGCTATGTCGACCGCCGCCTGTGGGATGACGCCGGGACGGTCGAAGCGGGCCCCTGGGTCGCGACCACCGTCCGGCGCGGGGCGGCACTGGTGCGCGCGCGACTCGCCGTCCGCGCAGGGCTCGTGTACTCGAACCCGGGACCCGGGTATGGCTCCTCGACCCGGTATGACGTGGACGGCTTCGGCCGGTTCACGGGTGAGGCGAGCGTGCGTGCGCCCTTCCCGCTCGGCACGACCATCGGCCTGCGGCTGTTCGGCGGCGCGTACGCCAGCCGCTCCGCCCCCGTGCCGCAGCGCCGCATTCCCATCGCCGGCGCGGACCCCTACGAGACGTTCACGAATCCGCTGTTGCGCAGCGCGGGCGCGCTGTTCGTGCGTCCGGACTTTCATTATCACGCGCCCGGCAACGGCAACCTGCGCGGCTTCCGCAGCGACCTGGGCGGCCGCTGGGCGCTGACCGCCAACCTGGAGCTCGCCCGCTCGGTGTGGCGGCGCGATCGGGGTATCTTGCGGGATGTGGCACTCACCGGCTTCGCCGACGGAGGGCTCGCAGACACCCTGGCGGTCCCTCCCACGACTCCAGGCCGCTGGTACACCCCCTTGTATGATGGAGGCGTGGGCCTCGTTACTCGTCACCAGGTCCGGGACCTGGCGTGGACCATGCGCCTCGAGCTGCCGCTCGTGGTGAGCGGCTGGAACTATGCCGCCGACCTGCGGTCTGGCGACGGGAAGCTCGCCTTCCGGTGGCAGCTGAGCCTGAGCCCGACCTTCTGATGGACACACGGGCGAGCGATCGGCGCGGGTTCTTCCGCGAGGCGATGATCCAGCTGGCGCGCGAGGTGGCGGAGCGCACCGAGCAGCGCGTCGCGCCGCGGCGCTACTTCCGGCCGCCCGGCGCGGCGGATGAAATCGCCTTCCTCGCGTCGTGCACCCGCTGCGGTGACTGCATGCCCGTGTGTCCGGTGCACGCGATCATCAAGGCCCCTCCGGGGGCGGGCCTCGCCGCCGGCACCCCGATCATCGATCCGGCGATCCAGGCGTGTGTGGTGTGCGCGGACATGCCGTGCGCCCACGCTTGCGCCACCGGGGCCCTCGTGCCGCCAACCCAGGGGTGGGACGAGATCCACATGGGCGTCCTCGAGCTCGATCCCGAGCGTTGCATCACCTTCCAGGGGGTGAGCTGCGGCGTATGCGCCCGCGCCTGCCCGGTGGGGGAGCGGGCCCTGGCGATGGACGCGGGTGGGCACCCGGTGCTGCGGCCCGAAGGTTGCGTGGGGTGCGGGGTGTGTGTCACCGCTTGCGTCACTTCACCGTCTTCGTTGCGGCTGAGCCTGCCGTCGCCCGCGTGACTGAGTGCCGAATGTGAAAGGAGTGCGGAATTCGGAATGCGGAATGCGGAATTGAGGGTTCCAGGTTCGTGCCCTGCGGCCGGCAACGCGGTTCGACCCGGGCGGTGCAATTCCGCATTCCGCACTCCGCATTCCGCATTCTGGCGAGGGGGGGGGACGTGAGCGAGCTGCCGTACCGTGTAGAGAAGCCCTGGGGCCACGAGCTGATCTGGGCCAGGACCGACCGCTACGTCGGCAAGATCCTGCACATCGAGCCGGGACACGTCCTGTCGTTGCAGTACCACAACAAGAAGGACGAATCGATCTACGTGCTCACGGGCGAGATCATCCTGCGGATCCAGCAGGGCGATGCCCTGATCGAGCGGCCCATGTCGCAGGGGGCGGCATTCCACATCGAACCGAAGCTGATCCATCAGTTCGAGGCGGTGATGCCGACCGACCTGCTCGAGGCTTCGACGCCCGAGATCGACGACGTCGTGCGGCTCAAAGACCGTTACGGGCGGGTGTGACATGAAAGTCATCGTCCCGCTCGCGGGAAAAGGGACTCGGCTCCTGCCGCTCACCAAGCGGGTTCCCAAGCCCCTGGTGCGCGTCGCCGGGCGGCCGGTCATGGACTACGTCATGGACGCTGTGAAGGGGCTCGACGTCGAGGAGCTGATCGTCATCACCGGGCATCTCAAGGAATCGGTCGAGCGATACATCGTCGAGCACTACGACATCCCGGCGAAATTCGTTGAGCAAAAGACGCTGGACGGCACCGCGGGCGCGATCAACCTGGCGCGCCCCTACGTGGACTCCCCGGTGCTCATCATTTTCGTCGACACGGTGTTCGAGGCCGACCTGTCGCTCATCAACCGGGTCGACGCCGACGGGATCATCTGGGCCAAGGAAGTGGAGGACTACCAGCGGTTCGGCGTGATCGTGACGGACGCGGGGGGTTACATGACCCGCATCGTCGAGAAGCCGAGCACGCCGGTCTCGCGGCTCGCGAACATCGGGTTGCAGTACATCAGGGACTGGAAGTCTCTGTTCGACGGCATCGCGCACACATTGAAGCAGCCGCCGGGGAAAGGCGGGGAGTATTATCTCACGGACGCGTTTCAGTACATGGTGGACCGGGGCCGCCGGCTGCTCACCGCGCCGGTGGCCGGGTGGTACGACTGCGGCAAGGTAGACACGCTGCTCGAGACCAATCAGCATCTGCTGGAGCAGGGCCGGGCACGGATTCCCTCTGGCCCGTGCCCGCGCTGCACCATCGTCCCGCCTGTCTACATCGAGGACGGGGTGACCATGCACGACGTCACGGTCGGGCCCAACGTGTCGATCGAAGCCGGGAGCTTCGTGGCCGACAGCACCATCACGAACAGCATCCTGGGGCGGAACGTCCGGGTGGTGCGGGGCACGGTGCAGGACTCGCTGGTGGGGGACGATCAGAAGATCGAGGGCAAGACGGTACGGCAGAGCGTGATGGACGCCGGGGAGATCGCGCCGGCGAAGTAGAGGGGGAGGGGGAGGGGGTATCCGTGACCGTCGCCGAAGTACGAGAGTTGTTCGCCTACAACGCGTGGGCCAACCGGCGGTTCTTCGCATCGCTCGAGCCGCTTCCCGCCGAGTCGTACTTCCGCGACATGAAGAGCAGCCACGGCGGACTCCACGGCACGCTGTGCCACATCGTGTGGGCAGAACAGCTGTGGCTCAACCGCTGGCTCGCCAAGCCGAATCCCGCGGTGCCGCAGGGCAGGGACCTGACGACCCTCGCCGCGGCGCGCGCGCGGTGGGAGGCAATCGAAACGGAGCGCGCCGCGTTTCTCGCGGGGCTCACCGAGCGGCGCTTGGACGAAACGGTGGCAGTGAAACCGAGCACCGGCGGCGAGTACCTCCATACATTCCGCGAGATGTTTCGCCACGCGATAGATCATTCCAGCTATCACCGGGGGCAGCTCGTCACACTGCTCCGGCAGGTGGGCGCGACGCCGCCGGGAACGGGGCTGATCGCGTTCTATCGGGAGCGTCGCGGCCGCGCCACGTAACCAATTGAACAGTCGGAACCTACGCCAGATGCCCGCGTAGCCTACCACAGCCCTTGACGGGCATCCGGAACCAAAGTTACTTACTGACCGTTCAGTAACTAATCCTGCGACCGGATGGATCACTGTGGGCCACGCCGTCACGCCATCGAAGCGCCAACCCAAGCCCCGCTGGAAGCGCCGCAAGGACGCCCGGCCGGGAGAGATCGTGGCCGCGGCGCTCGAGGTGTTCGGGGAGCGTGGGTTTGCCGCGACCAAGCTCGCCGACGTGGCGCGCCGGGCCGGCGTCACCAAGGGTACCGTCTACCTCTACTTCGACAGCAAGGAAGCCCTCTTCAAGGCCGTCGTGCGCGAGACGCTGGTGCCGGTCATCGCCCAGGGTGAGGCGTTGGCGCAGTCGTTCACCGGGAGCGCCCGGGAGCTGCTCGAGCAGCTGGTACGGGAATACTGGCGGCTGGTGGGGGAGACGGCGGTCGCCGGCGTCCCGAAGCTCATGATGGCCGAGGCGGCAACTTTTCCCGAGCTGACACGTTTCTACTACGAAGAAGTCGTAACCCGCGGTCACCGCCTGATGGCGGGCGTGATCGAGCGTGGCATCAAGAGCGGCGAGTTCCGACCGGTCGACGTGAAGGTGGCCGCGAAGCTCGCCATGACGCCGCTGATGCACGCGGTCGTGGCGCGGCGCGCGTTCGCGTCGTGCATGCCGGAAGGGTTTGACGTCAAGAAGTATCTCGACACCCACATCGACCTGTATCTCCATGGTATCGCGAATCCGTAGTCGTCGGCTGGTTGTGCTTATCGCGTTGCTTGCCGCGGCGCACTTGGCACTCGAAGCGCAGGCGCCAACTCCAAGGGCGCCGCTCCGCTTGTCGTTCGCGGACGCCGTGCGGCTCGCTTCCGGCGAGGTACCTGTGGTGGCGCTCGCGACGTTGCGAACGAATGAAGCGGACGCCCGGGTGCGGCAGGCCCGCGCGGCGCTGTTGCCCTCGCTCTCGGTGTCGGGAGGCTGGGTGAACCGGACCTTCAACTCGAAGTCCCTGGGCATCGATTTTTCTTTCCCGCTTCCGTCCGGGGATACCGCGACGCTCCCCGACCTGATCGGGCCGTTCAACAACTACGACGCACGCTTCAACGCGACCCAGACGCTGTTCGACTGGTCGAGCGTGAAGCGGGTGCGCGCGGCGGGTGCGCAGGCCGACGGTAGCCGGGCCGAGCGGGGCGTGACGGTCGAGGCCTCCGTGCTCACGGCGGCGATCGCCTACGTCCGCGCCGTGCGGGCGCAGGCGGTGGTGGCGGCCCGGCAAGCGGATTCGGGCCTAGCCGCCGAGCTGGTCGGCCTGGCGGAAGCCCAGCGCGCGGCGGGGGTGAGCCCCGCGATCGACGTGACGCGTGCGCGGGCACAGCTCGCCACGGCGCAGGGGCTCCTGCTCGTGGCCAAGAACCAGCTGGACCGCGGGCGCATCGACGTAACGCGCGCGCTGGGACTCGACCCCGCCACACCGCTGGCGTTCTCGGATTCGCTCGCGCCGTCGCTCGGCGCCGCCGACGTGTCGGTGCAACGGGACTCAGGTGTAGCGGCCGCACTCGCCAACCGACCCGAGCTGCGCGCCGAGCTGGCCCGTGCCGCGGCGGCCCGGCAGACCGGATCGGCGATCCGCGCGGAGCGGCTGCCCAAGCTCCAGCTCGCCGGGGACTACGGCGTGAACGGCAAGACGGTGCCGAAGGCGATCTCCACGCGCCAGCTGGCGCTGCAGGTGAGTGTGCCGATTCTCGACGGGTTTCGCCGGGAGGCGCGGCTCGACGAGCAGGATGCGGTGGTGCGCGAGTCGCAGGTGCGCGAAAGCGACCTGCGATGGCAGATCGCCGCCGAGGTGGACGCCGCGCTGCTCGATCTGGGCTCCGCCGAGGCGCAACAGCTGGTGGCCCGCGAGCAGCTGCGGCTCGCCCAGAGCGAGCTGAGCCAGGCACGCGAGCGTTTCAAGGCGGGCGTTGCCGGCAACATCGACGTGATCACCGCACAGGCGGGCCTGATTCGCGCCCGCGATACCGAGATCGACGCCCGCTTCGCCGCCGCGACCGCCCGGATCTCCCTGGCGCGCGCGGCCGGCGTCGCCCGGACCCTTCACTAACCGCACACACCGATGAGTGACGATATGGCTACGACGATGGACCGCGAGACGGCGCAGCGGCCCGGCAGGCCTTCCCCCGTGTCGCCCGATGAGCCGGCGGGGTCGGCCAACCCCGGCGGCCGTAAGCGCACCGTCTTCATCATCATGGGCGTCGTGCTGCTCGCCCTGGTCGCCGTGGGGGTGCGCCGCTGGATCTACGGCTTCAACCACGTGTCGACCGACAACGCTCAGGTGGACGGGCACATCATCCCGATCCTCCCGAAGGTGGGCGGCTACGTGCTCGAGGTGCGGACCGATGAGAATCGGTCGGTGAAGGCGGGGGACACGCTCGTCGTGCTGGACAACCGCGACTACAAAGCGCGGCTGGCGCAGGCCGAAGCCGACCTCGCCGTGGCGCTCGCGGGCGTGAGCAACCGGGCGCGGGTGGGCCAGGCGGAAGCGCAGGTGGCGCAGGCGCAGGCGAATGCCGAGAAGGCGCATGCCGATCTCGAGCGGATCAAACCGCTGGCGGAGAAGGACATCGTCCCGAAGCAGGCGCTCGACGCGGCCGAAGCGGCCGCGCGCGCGGCGGACGCGGCGCTGGCGGCGGCGCAGGCGGCGCTGCTCGGCGCGGATGCCCGGGTGGCTGCGGCCCGCGCGGCGCGCGACCAGGCAGCGCTCAACCTCTCCTACACGCAGATCACCGCCCCGTCGGAAGGTGTGGTGAGCAAGAAGACCGTGGAGCTGGGGCAGCTGGTGCAGCCGGGCCAGCCGCTCATGAGCGAGGTGCCGCTCAGCGACGTGTGGGTCACGGCGAACTTGAAAGAGACGCAGATGGCCGACGTCACCCCGGGCGACCCCGTGGACTTCACCGTCGATGCGTATGGGGGCCGTCGCTACAGCGGGCACGTGGAGAGCTTGTCGCCCGCGACCGGGGCGAGATTCTCGCTCCTGCCCCCCGACAACGCGACGGGGAACTTCACCAAGGTGGTGCAGCGCGTCCCCGTGCGGATCCGGCTCGACGGCAAGAACGATCCCGCGCGGCCCTTGCGTCCGGGGATGAGCGTGGCGGTCACCATCACGACCAAGTAGGCGCGCACCGTGGCCACCGCCGCATTGCCCGCGCTCGGAGCCGACGCGGACCGCTACAAGTATCGCTACATCATCGCGGTCACGGTGTCGCTCGCGTCCGTGCTCGAGCTGTTGGACACGAGCATCGTGAACGTGGCGATCCCCCACATGATGGGGAACCTGGGCGCCACGCTGGACGAGATCGCCTGGGTGTCGACCGGCTACATCGTGGCGAACGTGATCATCCTGCCGATCACCGGCTGGCTGTCGGCCTTCTTCGGGCGACGGCGCTACTTCGCGGGATCGATCACGATCTTCGTCATCTCGTCGTTCTTCTGCGGCAACGCGCACTCGCTCGTCGCGCTGGTGTTCTGGCGGATCATCCAAGGATTGGGGGGCGGAGCGCTGCTCTCCACCTCGCAGGCGATCCTGTACGAGGAGTTCCCCCGCGAGGAGTTCGGCACCGCCATGGCGATCTTCGGCGTGGGCGTGATGGTGGGGCCGACCCTGGGACCCACCCTCGGCGGCTACATCACCGACGCGTTCGGCTGGCCGTGGATCTTCTACATCAACATCCCCATCGGCATGCTGGCGCTCGCCCTGTCCCTGAGCTTCATCCAGAACTCGCGGTACCAGCAGAAGGCCGAACGGGTCGATTACGTCGGCCTGCTGCTGCTCGCGGCCGGCGTCGGCACGCTCCAGGTCATGCTCGAGCGCGGCGAGCGGCTCGACTGGTTCGACTCGCGCGAGGTCACGACGTACGCCGTGATCAGCGTCGTGTCGCTCATCGGCTTCGTGTGGCACGAGCTCACGACGGAGCATCCGGTCGTGGACCTGCGGATCCTGAAGAGCCGGCAGCTGGCCGTGGGCGTCGTGTTCGGCGGCGTGCTCGGGATTTGTCTCTACGCCACGGTGTTCGTGCTGCCCGTCTACCTCCAGAACCTCCAGAACTTCACGGCGGAGCAGACCGGCTTTGTGATTCTTCCCGGGGCGCTCGCCAGCGCGTTCACCATGGCCACGATGGGCCGCACCGCGGGTAAGTTCGACGCGCGTCTATCCATCCTTGCCGGCGTGTCGATTTTCGCGCTCTCCATGTGGAAGCATGCCCATTTCACGACCGACAGCGGGATGGCGGACTTCTTCTGGCCGCTGATTTTCCGCGGCGTCGGGCTCGGGCTGATCTTCGTGCCGCTCACGAACCTGGCCCTCGCCGACCTGCCGATGAGCAAGATTCCGAACGGCACTGGGCTCTTCAACCTGATGCGCCAGCTCGGCGGCAGCGTGGGGATCGCCGTCTCGGCCACCTTGGTCCAGCGGTTTACGGCGATCCACCGCGCCGACCTGATCGCCAACGTGACGCAGTACAGCGAGGTCGCCCGCGAGCGGCTCAGCGCCATCGTGGCGCGGCTCATCGCGACAGGCACGCCGGCGCCGCTCGCCGATGCGAAGGCGCTGGCGATCCTGAACGGCCAGGTCACGCGGCAAGCGCTGATGCTCTCGTTCGAGCAGCTGTTCCTGCTGTTCGGCGCGGTCTTCGTGCTGTCGTTGCCGCTGCTGCTGTTGATGCACAAGAGCAAGGCGCTGCCGGGCGGGGCGGGGGCGCATTGACCTGACGTTACACGACGCCACGACGCCACGTTGCAAGACACTTAAGAGGGGAGCCATGGTGAGGAAAGAGAAGAAGGTGTGCGTGGGAGAGGTGGCCCCGGATTTCACGCTGCCCGATCAGACTGGCACGCCCGTGCGCCTGCGGGATCTAGTCGGCCGAAAGACCGTGGTGCTGTACTTCTATCCCAAGGACGAGACGCCGGGTTGTACGATCGAGGCGCGTGCGTTCCGGGACAGCTACGAGCAGTTCAGCGCCAAAGACGCAGAGGTCGTAGGGGTGAGCTCCGATTCGGTGCGGTCACACCGGCGGTTTGCCCAGCGACTCCACCTGCCGTTCCTGTTGCTCTCGGACTCCGACGGAGCGGTACGGCGGCTGTACGGTGTCGAGAAGACGCTGGGGCTCCTGCCGGGCCGGGTCACCTACGTGATCGACCAGACAGGCGTGGTGCGGCACGTATACTCGTCGCAGCTGCGCGCGACGCGCCACCCGCGGGAGGCGTTGATGGTGCTCTCCGCGCTGGGAGGGGACCGGGCTTAGACCACCTCCGCCATCGCCGCGGTCACGAGGAGCGCCCGGACGATCCCGAGCGCTCCTTCGATGTTCTCATACCATTCGGTCGCGAGATGCGCGTCGCCCGCCTTCCCGCCCGCGCCCAGCGCGATGGCGGGGATGCCGAGGGCGATCGGCACGTTGGCGTCGGTCGACGCGCTGGCCAGCTCAGCGTCGCGGCCCAGCGCGCGGTTCACGGCGACCGCCGCCTGAACGAGCGGATGGGCGCGCGGGGTCATGCCGGAGGGCCGGTCCCCCAGGAGCTGGATCTCGACGCGCAGCGGCGGCGAGCCGGCCGTACGGCGGCGGTTCTCATCGTCGGCGGCGCGCTCGAGCGCCGCGCGCACCGTGACGTCGAGCTGCGCCAGGGCGCGGGGATCCTCGCTGCGGAGATCCAGGTCGAGCCACGCCTCCTGCGGAATCGAGTTGAGGCCGGTGCCGCCGCCCAGCCGGACCACGGCGCAGGTGGTGCGCGGTGCCTGCTGGGTCGGGAGGTCGGCGAGCAGCGCGGCGGCGCGTCCCACGGCATTCGCCGGGTTCGCGACGCCGAACGCCGCCCACGAGTGGCCGCCCGGCCCGCGGCACGTCACGTGATACCGCTTGGAGCCGAGGGCGCGGTGGATCACGCGGTCGAGCCCGGCGCCGTCCAGGGCGATGAAGGCGACGGGCTTCCCGTTTCCCGTTTCCCGTTTCCCGTTGAAGAGATGTTTCACCCCCCGCAGATCCCCTGAGCCCTCCTCTCCGACGGTCGCGGCGAACAGGATGGGCCGCGCGCCGGACACGCGTGCCGCGACCATCGCCTCCGCTACCGCGACGAGCGCGGCCAGGCCGCGGGCGTTGTCCGAAATGCCCGGGCCCTCGAGCCGCTGGCCGCGCCGCTCCACGGCGACGTCCACCTCGGCCCCGAACACGGTGTCGAGATGAGCGGCCAGAACGACTGGCGCCGACCTTTCCCCGTTTCTTCCGAGCCACCCGTGCACGTTCCCCGCGTGATCGACCGCGACGTCGGACAGCCCGATCTCGCGGAACAGCTCCGCCACGCGCGCGGCGCGCCGGCCTTCGGCGCCGGTGGGCGCCGGGATGGCGGAAAGCGCGGCCTGGCGGGCGAGCGTCACCTCGTCGGTACGCTCGACGTGATGGCGCGCCGCGCGAATGCGCTCGTGCGCGAGCAAGCGAGAGACGGCGTGATCCACGGCTCTTGACACTAACCCGCTTGACGGTGGGGGGCGAGTGGGTGAACACTTGCTCATGGACGAGCGCGATCTGATCTACGACTGGAACCGCGCGGGCGAGGGGGGGGCGGCGTTCGACTGGTCGCGCGTCCGCGTGGACCTGAACGACGAGACGCTGCGCGACGGCCTGCAGTCCCCCTCCGTGCGCGACCCCGCACTCGACGTCAAGAAGCGGCTGCTCCACCTGATGGCCGACCTGGGGATCGTGGCGGCCGATATCGGCTTGCCGGGGGCGGGCCCACGGGTGGTGGAGCAGGTCCGGGCGCTGGCTACCGAAATCCGCGACGCCAGGCTGCCCCTCGCCCCGAACTGCGCCGCGCGCACCGTGATCGCGGATATCGAGCCGATCGTGCGCGTGGCCCAGGAGGTGGGAATCAGCATCGAGGCCGCGACGTTCATCGGCTCGTCGCCGATCCGGCAGTACGCCGAGGACTGGACCCTCGACCGCATCGTGCAGTCCACGGTAGAGGCCGTGACGTACGCCGTGAAGCACGGCCTCCCGGTCATGTACGTCACCGAGGACACGACGCGCGCCAAGCCCGAGGCCCTCAAGGCGCTGTACGGAGCGGCGATCGACTGCGGGGCGACACGCATCTGCCTGGCCGATACGGTCGGGCATGCGACACCGGACGGCGTCAAGTCACTGGTCACCTTCGTCAAGCAGGAAATCGTCAAGCAACACCGTGTGAAGATTGATTGGCACGGCCACCGCGACCGCGGCCTGGGGCTGATCAACTGTCTCGCGGCGATCGAGGCGGGGGTGGACCGCGTGCACGGCACCGCGCTCGGCGTGGGGGAGCGCGTGGGGAACGCCGAGATGGATCTCCTGATCGTGAACCTGAAGCTCCTGGGCGCGCATCGCCACGACATCGCGAAGCTGCCGGAGTACTGCCGCCTGGTGGCGGACGCGCTGGGCGTGCCGATCGCCGTGAACTACCCGGTGATGGGCGAGGACGCGTTCCGCACCGGCACGGGCGTCCACGCGGCGGCCATCATCAAGGCGAAAAAGAAGGGGCACGCGTGGCTGGCCGACCGCATCTATAGCTCGGTGCCGGCGCAGGAATTCGGGCTCGAGCAAAAGATCGAGATCTCCCCGGTGTCGGGGCTCTCCAACGTGAAGTACTGGCTCGAGACGCACGGCTACGACCCGGAGGATGAGACGGCGTGCCGCGCCTTGTTCGAGGCGGCGAAGCGCACCGACCGCGTGCTGTCCGACGAGGAGTGTCAGCGGCTGCTCAAGCAGGCCGCATGGCGGTAGCGCCGTTCCGGGAGATCGAGCGGTCCTACTTCGATCTGCGGTGGCACCTCGATCCGGTGGGCGCTACCCAGGCGGGGGTGAAGACATACGACGACCGCTACGGGCGGTTCGGTCCGAGCGCCCTCGCACCGCACCTCGCCGCGCTCAAGGCCCTGGCCGCCGCCCTCGAAGAGACTACCGCCGACCAGGTGGAAGACGAAATTGACCGCACGGCGCTGTTGAACGAGATCCGGGTGACGCTGCAGCGCTTCGAGCGCGAGCGCCCCCAGGCGAAGAACCCCGGCTTCTGGCTGTCGCACCTGCTCGGCGGGCTGCACTTCCTGCTGGGGCGGCGCGATCGGAGCCCCGAGGAGCGAGCGGTCTCGCTGGCGGGCCGGTTGGAGGACGTGCCGCGGCTGCTCGACGACGCGCGCGCCGCGCTGGTCGAGCCGGTGCGGGTGTTCGTGGAAACGGCGCTGCGCATCAACCAGGGCGGGTTGGCGCTGGTGCGGGAGGTCGGAGCCGGGCGGGGAGAGCGCGTCGCGGCAGCGGCGGATACGGCGGCGGCGGCGCTGGCCGCGTTCGCGCACGACCTGGAGCGCTGGCTCGAGGGCGCGTCCGACCAGTTCGCGCTGGGTGAGGAGGACTTCAACTTCCATCTTCACTACGAGCACGCGGTGCGGGACACGGCGCCGGAGCTGTGGCGTTACGGGCTGCATCTCAAGGAAGAGCTCGAGGCGGACCTGGGAGCCCGGGCGGCGCGACTGGATCGAGGCAAGGGGTGGCAGGACGTCGCCGAGCGGCTGCGCGCCGACCATCCGCCCGCGAGCGCACTGGTGGACGCGTACGCGGGCGAAATGGCCCGGGCGCGCGACTTCGTGGCCACGCGCGGCCTGGCGCCGATCCCCGACGCTCCGCTCGACGTCGTGCCGACGCCGGCGTTCATGCGCCCCATCATCCCGTTCGCGGCCTACGACAGCCCCGGTGCCTACTCGCGCGACCGCACCGGCTGGTTCTACGTGACTCTTCCCGATCCGACGCTGCCGCCGAGCGCGCAGGAGCGCATCCTGCGCGACCACTGCCGCTACGAGCTCGGCGTCACCGCGCTGCACGAAGGCTATCCCGGCCACCACCTCCACCTGGTGCACGCGCAGCAGCAGGCCTCGGACACCCGCAAGAACGTGTGGACACCGCTCACCGTCGAAGGCTGGGCGCTGTACTGCGAGGACATGATGGGGGAAGAGGGGTTCTACCGCTCCGAGGAGGAGCAGTTCTTTCAGCGCGTGCACCTGCTGTGGCGCGCGGTGCGCATTCTGCTCGACGTCGGACTGCATACGCGCGGTATGACGTTCGAGCAAGCGGTGGAGTACCTGACGACGCACCTGCGGGTGGACCGCGCCAATGCGGAAGCGGAGGTGCGGCGCTACTGCGCCGAGGCGGCCTATCCGCTGTGCTACGCGGTGGGCCGGCGCGAGATCCTCGATCTGCGGAACGACTTCCGCGCCGCGCAGGGCAAGGCCTTCACCCTGCGCCGCTTCCACGACGCCTTGCTGCGCTACGGCGGCCTCCCCGTCACGCTGATCCGCTGGGGCCTCGGCCTCAATGAAAAATAGGGACGCCCCCAGTCGGCTCCCGCGGCAGGTCAAGCTGTTCGGTTGGGTCTCCCTGCTCAATGATTTCGCGAGCGAGATGATCTACCCCTTACTCCCGGCGTTCGTCACGGGCGTGCTGGGCGGCGGGGCGCAGGTGCTCGGCGCGCTCGACGGGGTGGCCGAGTTCGCGGCCGCATTTGTGAAGCTCGGGGCGGGGCGGCTGGCCGACCGGGCGCGCTTGCGCGGGCCCATGATCGTGCTCGGGTATTTCATCGCCGTGGTGGTCCGGCCCGTCATCGCCGTCACGGGCGCGGCGTGGCAGGTGATCGGACTGCGGGTGGTGGACCGGCTGGGGAAGGGACTCCGCACCCCGCCGCGCGACGCCCTCATTGCCGACGTCACGCCGGCGGAGTTGCGGGGGCGCGCCTTCGGACTGCAGCGCGGTATGGACCACGCGGGAGCGGTGCTGGGGCCGATCCTCGCGTGGTGGCTGCTCGCGTCGGGAAGCGCCAACGTGCGGACGGTGATCGGGGCGAGCATTGTGCCGGGGGTGGTGGTGCTGGTGCTGGCCGCTTGGGCGGTGAGAGACGGGGCGGCAACAGGCGGCAGGGGGCGGCAACCGGCGGCAAGTGCATCCGACCCAATGCCGCCCTCTGCCGCCTTCTACCGCCCTCTGCCGCCCGCTCTTTTCGCGATCTCATTTTTCTATCTCCTCCGCATGCCCGACACCCTGATCATCCTTCGTTCCCAGGAGCTGGGCGTCCCGCTGGCGATCGTGCCGCTGCTATGGGCCGCGGTGCACGTGGTGCGGTCGTCGTCGAGCTTCCTCGGCGGGGCCGCGAGCGACCGGCTGGGGCCGGGGCGGACCATGTGGGCCGGGTGGCTCGCGTACGCCGTGCTCGCGGCCGGGATGGCCGGTGCGGGCACGGCGGCGGCGGCGTGGGGGTTGTTCCTGGCGCTGGGGCTCGTGTCGGGATTGACGGAGAGCCCCGAGCGGTCGCTGGTGGCGCGGCTCGCGGGCACGCACCAAGGGAGCGGGTTCGGCGCGTACCACGGGATCACGGGGTTCGCGGCGCTCGTGGGCGGAGTGGTGTTGGGAGGAGTGTTCCAGCGGTACGGGGCGGGGATCGCGTTTCTGGCGAGCGCGGGGGGAGGATTGGTGCTCGTGGCTGCCTGGCCGCTGTTCGGACGTGCGGCGGGACGGGAGGACGGTTGATCGCGCGTTGACCTCCCCCTCAACCCTTGTCGTCCGCCGCCCGCCGAGATGATATGTTACGCACTGTGAGCGCTTCGCCTCTCCTGACTGCCGCGGACGTCGAGCGCATGTCCATTCCGGACAAGCAGGTCGAGCTTGTCCGGGGACAGCTCGTGGTGCGCGAGCCGCCCGGGACCTGGCACGGGGCTGTCGCCGCGCGGCTTACCTGCGCTCTTGGTGAGTTCGTCCGTGAGCACGGGTTGGGCTTGGTGTTCGCTCAGGACACGGGGTTCAAGATCGGGTCCGATCCCGATACGGTGCGCGCGCCTGACGTGGCGTTCGTCGCACGCGATCGGACGGGACCGATTCGGACCCGGGGCTACGCCGAGCTGGCGCCGGATCTGCTCGCCGAGATCCTGTCGCCCGACGACCGACCCGCCGAGGTACTCGCCAAGGTGGCCGACTGGCTCAGGGCCGGGACGAAGCTCGTGTGGGTGATCGATCCCGAGCGGTCCGAGGCTCGGGTCTACCGGCGGGACGGGAGCCTCGCCCTGCTGCGGGAGCACGATTCGCTCGATGGCGAGGACGTGCTGCCCGGATTCTCCTGTCCCCTGCGGACCGTTCTGGCTCGCTGACTGCCTTCGCTGTTCCCCGATGGTGGCCGTCGTCGTCGGGGCTGCAGCGGGTGATCTAGTCCTCCTGGCTAGTGCCCGCTCGGCGTGCGGGTGGACATGTAGAGATCGTTGCCGCCCAGACCTGGCCGGTTGGATGCGAAGATCAACGTGCGCCCATCGAAGGAGAGGCTCGGCGTGACGTCGTCCAACCCCGAATTCAGGGCCGTCCCGGCGTTCACCGGTGGCGACCACGCATCATGGATCGTCTGGCGCGTGGACACCCACAGATCATTCCCGCCAAGGCCGCCGCCGCGCCGCGACCAGAACATCAGCTCTCGGCCGTCAGCGCGGATCGTGACGGCGGCGTCGTTGGCGCTCGGGTCGCTGAGCTCGACGACGAGCTGGGCGGGCCCGAGGGTCTCCCCGTCGCGGGTCACGGACGCCACGTAGATGTCCGCCAGGTTCTGCGCCAGGGCTCCCCGATTGAAGTACAAGTTTGCCGATCCGTCTTCGGCGTTCTGCAAGTACATCGGCGCCTGTTCTGCGGCCACGGTGTTCACGCCGGGACCCAATGGCACCGGGTCTTCCCAGGCGAAATCGTCGTTGGGGTCGGCTCGATGCGACACGAAGATGTCGGTCGCGCCACCTCCTCTGCTGCTCGCGAAAAAGAGCAAGTGGCCGTCGCGGGACAGATTGGGTGCGAAATCGGTGCCCGCGCTGTTGATCGGCGAGCCCAGGTTCGCGGGGGCCTGCCAGGCGCAGGCGAGGTCGTCCGGATCGGTGCAGGCGCGCTGCGCCACCCAGATGTCGAGCGGCCCGGATCCGCCGGGTCGGTTCGACGAGAAGTAGAGGCTGAGACCGTCTCGCGCGAGCGTGGCGTTTTGCTCGTTGGAGGACGAGTTGACGACGGGGCCAAGGTTCACCGGCTCGGACCACTCCGAGTTGGCGAAGGACATGGCCTGGACCTTGACCGCGACGGGATCGGACTCTACCCGACAGGCTGCGAGCAGGACGAACGGCGCCAGCAAAGCGGCTCTGCAAATCGCTGCGGTTGTCATACGGCCTCCTCTCAAGCGTCTGTGCCTTCACACCCCCATCGCCCGATGCACGACGACGACCGACGTGCAGCGCCGGCCCTCACTCGTCGCGGTGATCGTCGTCGAGCCCCTGGCGTGTGCCGTCACGAGCGCCGTGGCCGAGACTGTTCCCACCCCCGGATCACTGTGCGCCCACGTGACCTCCCGCCCCAGGAGGACCTGGCCGTCGGCGTCCCAGATTGCCGCCCTCAGCTGCACGGTCGCGCCGACCACGAGGTCCGTGGTCTCGGGCACGATCGTGACGGCTGCGACGGGCTGAGGCGGTGAGGTCGACGCGCACGCGACGAGCAGCAGGGCCGACGTGAGGAGTGAAATCAGTCTGCGGGTGGACGGGGCGGTCATGGAGCCTCCTTGCGCGATAGCTCGGGTTTCACGGCGCCCTCAAGAGAGCGAAGGGGGACGCGCGCGGACCGAGCGGCCGTAGTCGCACTCCCGGGGTGCGCCGGCGCACCCGCGACGCGCTCAGCGGACCCGTCGGCGTCGCGGCCGCTTGGCCGGCGACTTGCACCGGCTCAAGGGCGTCGGCCCCTGTGCCATCGCCGACCTGACCCCAGCCGTTGAAGCCCCAGCAGTAGGCGACGCCCGCGGTCGTCAACCCGCAGCTGTGCCATCTGCCGTAGGCGCTGAGTCCCGCGAAGCTGAGACCGCCCATGATCGGGACCGCGGTCGAGCTGGCCGTCGTCGTGCCATTGCCCAGCTGGCCGTTGGTGTTCGAGCCCCAGCAATACCCTTCCCCCGTCGTCAGGACACCGCACGTGTGGAAGAAACCGGCACTCACGCTGCCGAACGTGAGGGTGCCCTCGACAGGCAAGGGCGTGGTACTACAGGCCAGCACCGCGTCAAAACCCGCGCACGTTTCCGTCGTCGTAGCCCCGAGCTGGCCGTCGCCGTTGTTGCCCCAGCAATACGCCGCACCGTTCGACGTCAGGCCGCACGCATGCCAGTAGCCCACGGTGAGCGCGGTGAACGTGAGCCCGCCCGACACGGCAACCGGCGTCTTGCTGCACCACTCCCCGCTGCACGCCTCGGGGCCGTTGGGACCGGTGCCGAGTTGGCCGAACGAGTTGTCTCCCCAGCAGTACGCGGCGCCGCCGGCGGTGAGGCCGCACGCGAACGAAATCCCCGTGCCGATGCTCACAAACGGGGGCGCGTTGGTCACGGCGACAGGTGTTCGGCTGCTCGCGGTCGAGCCGTCGCCCAGCGTGCCGTAGGTAGCGTCGCCCCAGCAGTAGGCGGCCGCGCTCGTCAACGCGCAGCTCTGCACCCACCCCGCGCTCAGCGACGAAAACACGTGGCCGCCGGCGACCGCGAGTGGCGTGGTGCTGCAGGGCGCTTCCTCCACACCGCACACTTGTGACCCAGGTGTGCCGGCGCCGAGCTCGCCGTAGTAGTCCGCTCCCCAGCAGTAGGCGGCCCCGCTCGCCGTGAGGCCGCAGTTGTGGACCCCGCCCACGCTGAGGGAGACGAGGTTGGCGCGGTCGGAGGAGACCGCCACGGGCGCGAAGCCGTTCGCCTTCGCCCCATTCCCGGCTTGGCCGTAGGTGCCACTGCCCCAGCAGTACGCGCCGCTCGCCGCGAGGCCGCAGGAGTGAAACGCGCCCGCCTGAACCGTCGAGAAGCTCACGACCTCCACGTCGACCGTGGCCGTACCGCTCCTGGTTTCCGCGGTGGCCGTGATCGTCGCGGATCCGGGAGCCACGCCGGCGACCACGCCCGACGCGTCAACGGTCGCGGCCGCCGACGGGTTGCTCGTCCACGTAACGGTGGGCCCGACCCGCCGGCTCCCGCTCGCGTCGATCAGTACGGCGCGGAGCTGCGTGGTGGCACCCGCAACGATGGAACGCGTGGACGGTGACACGGTGACCGACGCGATCGCGCCGCCTCCGCGCACCGCCTCCCAGCTGCCGTTGCCCGACGGGCAGGTGACGGCCCCGTTGATCATGCGATCGGGGGGCGTGCCCGCGACCTCGGCGGAGTACGAGCAGGCGCCGACCGTCAGATTGATGTGCACGCCACCGGCGGAATACACGGTGCCTCCGCTGATCGGCCCAGACGCCGAGTTGTCAATGGAGCCTGCCTGCCGATCGCACGTCCCGATTTGATCGTTCGTGCCCGCAATGCCGGCCCCGCTCTCCGTGAAGACGTAGGAGCCGGTGTCGATACAGGCGAAAGGCTGCCCGACCCGTTCGACGTAGTTCCACACGCCGCCGAGGTCGGCGCGCTGCAGGCAGGTGACCTGAAAGGTGATTCGCATCGTTTGCCCGGCGGTGACGAACACGCTTCGCGGATTCGCGCCCACGACGGGGCAGTTCCCCGCCGCGCCGTCGAGCAGCAGCGAGTGACTGCCGGGGCTCAGCTCTGAGAACGTGACCGTGCCATTGACGGCGATCGGCGCCACCGCGCCGGTCAGATGCGTACTGTCGCCCACGTCGAGCGTGACGGTGTAGCCATCGGCGTCCAGGTCCGCGCCGCTGGTGGAAGCCGCGACCTGAACGCCCCCGGTGGTGGGGGCGACGGGTTCGGACCCCTTGCACGCCAGAGCGATCAGAGTGAGCGCCACGCACCATCCGGCGGGGCCGCGGTACGACGTGACGTGAATCGCGTTCACGATGCCCTCCATGCCAAGAGCACAAAAAACCGGCCAAGCGGATCCTTCCGCCCAGTCGGTTTCGCGATTCGCTCCCCTCGAGGCATTGGCGAGCCGCACGACATCGCGCCTCGGGGTTCACAGCATCTGAGTGGGTTTCAATCTGCACCTGGGGCGGAGTCTGTCAAGCACGCGCCCCGCCGCGTGCCTACCGCACCGACGCCAGCAGATAGATCGCCGCTCCCAAAATGAGCGGCGCCGAGTACAGCCCCGGCATCGCCCTCCTCAGGTAAACTGACCCGGCCAGGTGCAGCAGCCCGTTGCCCGCCATCACGACGCCGAACACGTAGGCCGTCGGCCGCATGCCGGACTCCCCGCGGAATGCCGCCGGCGAGAGGGCGAGCCCGCCGAGCCAGACCGGGAACGTGAACGTCGGCAGAGGCAGGAAAGGAAATCGTGCTCGGATGGCCCGCACTGCGGGATTGTACACGGACAGGAAATCGGTCAGGGCCTCGTCCGTTACGTGAATCGCGAGCGCGACGCACAGGGCGGCCCAAGCAAAGCCGAAGTGGGGATTGGGGGCCGCTAACAGCAGCGCAGGTCCTTTCCTTTCGCCTGGAAGAACTCCGCGACGTACTCCCGCTCGCTCAATCGGGGCTCGTGCTCCGCCCCCCGACAGTGCTCGAGATACGCCTCGTAGTCGGGGGCACCGAGAATCCGACGCAAGACGTGACGCCAAGCCCAGCCGCCCTCTGCCGCTCGCTGCCGCCCTCTGCCGCTGTCAGTCTCCTGTGGCATATCTCGTCTCGATGTATGGTGCCTCATGCACGATGGCGGTCTTGCGACGCGACAAGACCAGCCACCATTCCCGGAGCGACGCGACGATCAAGATCGTCACGACCGTCATGAACAGCAGCGCCACCAACGTATTCAGCCGGTCATTGAAGATCAGGCGCGCCGCAGCGGGGTCGGTCGACCCGACGAGCGACGCCACGTGCGCCAGGAAGCCGAGCCGTGGATCGGCCGAAAACACCTTCTGCCACCCGGCGGTCATCGTGACGGTCACGAGCCAGGCGAGCGGCGCGGCCGTCACCCATGCGAATCGGGCTCGGCCCATCTTGATGAGAATCGTCGTGCCGAGGCACAGCGCCACCGCGGCGAGCAGCTGGTTCGAGATCCCGAACAAGGGCCACAAGGAATTGATCC
>WNGP01001943.1_pt1 | contig 21145 bp, 16 predicted proteins | sample 5407671 | NCBI WGS metagenome assembly WNGP01 (sample SAMN13153381, study PRJNA577476) | soil metagenome | isolation source: 40 cm soil or saprolite under Garry oak tree replicate 2 | place: USA:California | collected 2016-06-15 | reverse complement strand
GGAGCATTACTTTATCATGATAAGGAATATGGACAGTGGGGATTCAAATTATACAGCACTCAAGAGCTATTTTTAGCTAATGTGAGGAGAAGAAAGCCATACGGAAATGCTTGGCCGACGACATATCTCATATTTGCCGTAACTGCCCAGGTCCGCTGGGGACTTGCCAAACGGTGTCAAAGCCAGTAAAGTACGGGCATGACGATTGAAGAAGAACTGAAGCAGCTGCGAGAAGAGAATAAGGGTCTGCGGGAACAACTGGCACAGCGCGATGAACTCATCCAGCAGCAACAAGCGTTACTCGCGGAGCACAACGCCGTGATCCAGCACCAGGGTGAGCAGATGAACAGCTTGAGTGAGCAAATGAAAGCCTTGCAAGACCGGCTCGCGAAAGATAGCCACAATAGCCACCTGCCCCCGTCCTCGGATCGGTTTGTGCGCAAACCGAAAAGCTTGCGCCAAAAGAGCGAGAAGCCATCGGGAGGACAACCAGGACACCCGGGAGCGAGCTTACAGTTCTCGTCGACGCCAGATGAGATCATCCAGCAGCAGGTAGAACGGTGTGAGGTCTGCCAGCACGACCTGCACGCGGTTGCAGCCTGTGGAGCAGAGCGTCGACAGGTGGTGGATCTGCCGTCGCCTCGTCTGGTGGTGCGAGAATATCGGGCGGAGCAGAAACAGTGTCCCCACTGCCAACAGATCACTATAGCCGCATTTCCCGCCGGAGTGCAGGCTCCTGTCCAATATGGGCCCAACGTGGGAGCGACGGCGGTGTATCTGGTCGAACAGCAGTTGCTGCCATTGGCCCGTGCCTGTGAGGTGATGAGGGACTTGCTGGGAGTCCAGATGAGTGAAGGCACCATCTGTGACCTGATCACACGGTGCGCACTTCGGTTGGCCTCGGTGGAGCAGCAGATCAAAGCAGCTCTGATGCAGAGCGAGGTGATCCATCAAGATGAAACTGGTCTGCAAGTGGCAGGAACACGGCACTGGATGCATGTGACCTGCACGCCAACCCTCACCCACTATCACGTGGATAAGAGCCGAGGTCAAGCAGCCTTGGAAGCCATCGGGATCTTGCCGCAGTTCGCAGGGATCTCGGTCCATGACGGATGGGGATCGTACTTCTTGTACGACTGCCAGCACGCCGCGTGCATCGTGCATCTGCTGCGCGATCTCGTGTTTCTGGCAGAAGAACAGGAAGCGGTGTGGGCCGCAGACCTGAAGGAGCTGCTCTTGGATATGAAGCAAGCCACAGACCAGGCACGTGAGCAAGGAAAGTCCTGGCTTGACCCGCTGGAAGTCCTCGATTGGGAAGCGCAGTTTCTCCGTCTGCTCGATGATGGGGATCAGGCTCACCCTCGGGCCACGGCTCCCCCTGGGAAACGGGGTCGATGCAAACAAAGTGCCGCCCGCAATCTACTCGATCGCTTGCGCAAACAGCAGCAAGCCGTCCTCACCTTCCTGGAGGATCTGCGCGTGGATTTTGACAATAACCTCGCCGAGAGAGATCTTCGCATGGTCAAGGTGCAGCAAAAAGTTTCCGGCTGCTTCCGTAGCGAGGCTTTCGCTCAAGCCTTTGCTCGCATTCGCGGCTATTTGTCCACCCTGCGCAAACAAGGTCTGCCCTTGTTGTCGTCTTTGCAAGCCACTCTTTGTGGCCATCCCTTCCTTCCCTCACTCAAGCAGACCTAGGCAGTTACGATTATTTATTAATTAGGAGGGGCGAGGTAGAACAAAATTTCAATATATACAAAAGTACTTCAGTATATTATTCTAGAGTATTGTACCTTGTTCGTCAACTTTTACATATTTTCAAATTACATATTTCATATGAAATTACCCACATTCCGCAGTTTCAGCCAGAGGGATGATAGATTTTTTCATAAAGCGGCCCTAAGAGAGTGAGAATCAGCCGATGGACGGGTTGCAGGCGTAAGACGAGGACGAGCGAAGTTGCGGCAGTCTGCACCTGGAGCAACTCAATGCCCTCAAAACATTGAAAGACCCAACGCATCGTTGGGCGCGCCGTGGGCTTCTGCACTTGATCAGGGATCGTCTGCTGGGTCTCAGCCAGACGGGAGCGCAGCCGAAACTCGGCTAAGCGATAGATCAGTAGGCAAAGCACCATGATGAAGCTCAGCGCCATGATGGTCGGTAATGAGAGCACATTTTCGGGGGAAGTGATAAACGAGGGTCCTCGGTCCGAGGCCCAGGCGGTTTTCTAGCTAGCGTACTCCCATTGGAGCTTCCCTGCCGTCAAGCACCTCCTGGATGAGTTCAAAAGCCTCCTCACGGTTCACTGGGTGGGGAGTGTAATGTTTCCTCTCCCGATTATTTTCCTGGATCATTTTTGGGTAGATCTCCGTGATCATTACCTTCCTTCTGTCCAAGGAGTTCCTGCTCGTACTCCTCATGATGTTGCAAGTGAAGAGGCGTCAGTGATAGCGATTCCTCAAAAATCCAGATGATAAGCAGAGTTCGATCGTCCAAAAATCAGGAACTAGCGATGCTCAATTAGAACTTCCCTTAGATCAAAACTATTGAATACATGAACTTACTAGAATAGATGCAGGCGAAAATACCGCTTTGCGCCTGTTACTACGATCATCACACCGACCTTCCCCAATACATAGATGTGTAGAGTTCAATCTCATCTTGTAATGTTTAACTTGATTCGTAAACTATTCAGACCCTCAGGTAGTGGGAAGAGGATGATCGGCAAAAAGTGCATCAAGAGCAGCAAGCATGGGATGATCTTTAGGTGAGGATCAGTTTCCAGCCCTCAGGTATCTGGTGGCTGTAGCTGATCGTCGTTGCGCCCAGAAACGCTGCCAGTTCCTCGATGGCCACGGCTAGCGCTTGCCCGGTCTCTCCAGTGATCGAGGTAGTAGGTTCGGCATGAACGGCGTTGATCATCAATTGCTTGCGCCCACGATCAAACGTGGGATCGATCCGGCCAATAAGTTGATCGCCAGACAGGATGGGCATCACGTAATACCCGAACCGACGTTTGTCTTTGGGGGTGTAGATCTCGCTCTGATAGGTAAAGTCGAAAAGGCGGGCTGTTCGCTTGCGATCACAAATCAGATTGTCGAAGGGAGAAAGCAGCGTGGTCCTGGGTTCCCATGCCTGCTGCTCCAATTGTTCCAGAACTGGTAGCAACTCCGCATGCACAAACCACGGGCCTGCTAGTTCCTTGCCCTGCTCCTGGACGCGGACCCGCAGGATGCGTTCTGTGGCTTCCAGGTGGCTCAACACTTCAGACAGGCCGGGGTAGCGGTGGCGCGTGAAGTGCTCGGTCACCTCTCGTGCGGTCGCCACACCCAAGGCGTGCAACGCCTTTTGGGCAGCAGCACGCACCACCTCGTGCTCGGCAAGCGGCTCCTGTGAGATCCAGAGCGGTGGAAGGCAGCGTTCCGCCAGGTCCCACCACTTTTGTCCGCCCACGCGCTTGGCGACCAGGATGTGCCCCTGGGCCCAGAGGAAGTCGAGCATCCTGCCCACCGTGCGGCCATCTGTCCACCCGGAGGACTGCCAGGCAACCTGGACAGTATCTTCGAAATCGCGGGACCGCAGGGGACCACGCTGCTGCAGCGCGCTGAGGATGGAGACGCGCAAGGTCTCATTCTGCTGCATCCAGGCGCTGACTTGCTGCGACCAGGAGTCGGACTCCTTACTGTAGCGCCGCATGCGCATCTGATGGAGGGGGTAATCTTGCGTCAACACAATCGAAGCCGCATGCGCCCAGTACTCGAAGAGTCGACGCTCCTGCCAGAGCAAACTGTCCAGGAGCCCTTGATCATAGCATCCGAGGCGACTCCACAACACGAGCAGAGGACTGCGGGCGACGATGGTGATGGGGTCAAGTTGCAGGCACCCGAGCCGACCGATGACATCCATGATGCCTTCGATGTCCGCGCGCGGACGCGGCGGGTGTTGAACCAGGCATAGGTGTCTTCATCGGTCCCCCTCCTTCACCATCAGAGGCTCCATGTGCGATGGGGCACCCCATCGTACGCTGGCAAAGCACTGACTCACGCTCGTACAACATGCTTGACCACCAGTCAGTCTACCACAGAAAGCGGTCGGAAGAGGCCCTGATTGATCGGGTTCTCACCAAAAGCCGGGGTTGATTGAGCGACAACACGAATAATCTAACAATGCGAATGAAATTTCCGGAGATACACCATGCCGGAGGTGGACCGCCTCGTTACAACGATCAAGAAACTCACCTCGCCACTCCCGCTATTCGTATCACTTGAGCAGCGTTGAAAAGAGACTGATAGTGTGTAGATTATCGGCAATGTTACGATGATTTAGGTGTACCACGCTGCTGATAAGGCCAGTAACCAGCATCGTTGTGAGGAGGTCGTGTTTTTGACCGTAGACTTCCAGATACGACTGAAAATCTGTTTCCCCCTGAAGAAAGAGAATTATGCAGGTACAAGCCAAGTTTCTGCCATATGTCAATACCCCATCATGGACGCTCTTTATCGGAACGGATATCCTAAGCAGCTATTACAATGGTATAGCCGACACCAAAGCCCCGACTAGGGTATAGAGCTTGAGCGGCGCGCAAGAACAACGTATAACGCAATCCCCGCTTTTTTCTGCCATATTGGCTCAAGTGTCACTGCTCTATCCCCCTAAATTAATGAGCCCTGCCGTCACCAGTTGCGCCATGTCGTCAATGGCCTTTGGGTCCAGTGGCGCACGCAACGCGAATACCAAGCGCTTTTCGTTGTGCATGATAACGAACGGAGCAGAACCTTCGAGTGAGACACGCTCCACTTGTTGAGCAATGATGCTGTAAGCAATGCCAGCAGTAGTAAGCATCTCATCGATATGATAGCGTGCGCCTTCATCCTTGTCAGGATGCAGGTAGACGATGAGCAGGGTTGGTGTGTGCTCACCCATTGGTTGCTGCCTTCCTGTTGTTGCGTGCTTCCTCCAGCGATCTATCGAGCTTTACTTCAATCTCGTCTTTGGTGTAGTACCTCTCGAAGAGCTTTCCCTCCTGCTCATCAAGCCATGTGGCTTGTTCTCGTGCAAGTGGGCGTGACAACTCAAAAACCAGGTGGCGCTCTCTCCTCTTCACCCGCAAGGCAATACCCAGTTGCTCTACCTCAAAAGCGGCCTGGCACTCGAGATCAGTTTGCAGGCGTTCTTGCGGGTCGACAATCTCACCGTCCCCGTCAACGTGTTGATCGACGAAAACCAGGATAAGATAGCGAGTTGTGAGATGCCTGACAATATCGTGCAAGGTGATATTGAGCGCGCTATCGAGCGTTGCGGCTGTCTTCGTTACACCAGTTTCTGGTATGGTCACTTCGTATTGGTATTTGCCTGTCCGGCGAATATGCAGGGTATAGGTCTTGTCTTCCATTGCTCATCCTTCCATTGTCCAAAGGAGTTGCGCCATTCGGTCTTCGCGTAACCACCCTGCCGACCATGGGTAACTCGCCGCTCGCCTATCCAACGTCTGCCGCTTCAATGGAGCAGCTTATCATTATCCAAAGCAAAGATGCGCTCTACAATCCCCTTGAAAATTGGATGCGATTGCTCCGCCCCAGGGGCTTCCTGCCCTTGAAATTCCCAGGTGTTCATTTCCCGCTCTTGCACTTTCTCAGCCGCCCGATTCTCACGCACTTCGCTCAGCCTACGCTGAGCCTCTTCAATAATGCGGTCCCGCATCGCACGATGCTCTATCTGCAGTTGATGGATCCTCGTTTTAGCAGCTCTCTCGCTCATGTGACGTGCCATCATGTCCTCTATGTCGAACCAGTTGCAGCCCTCAAATTCTACCTGGTCCTTTTCAAGCAGCTTGCAAATCTTTAACGGTTGGTCTCCTTGAAGACACAAGTAGATTTGGTCCACAGTGCTGGGATCATAAACGACGGGAATACTCGATCTCCTCTTGTCCCCTATATGTGCTTGTTCAAACCACTGCTCCTGAATGGCCCTGTCACACGTGTAAAGCATTTGATGGAAGTAAATACCTTCGCGTGTCACCAATGCTTCTGCTTCAGGAAGGAGGTGGCGGCGCACGACATCTATGGGGAGCCTACGGAGCACACCTAAGCGGTTTTGGAGACCCCATTTCCATAGATCACGAGGATACGGTTCAACACTATCAGCGATCATATCTCCATCCAAATAATCGTCGCTCAAACGGTGTGCTATATTGTGTTCGACGATGCAGTTGATCAACAGACGACGGAAATCATAAAGCGTCAGGCACGCATCGAGTCGATGACCGTTGCGCCCAGGTTCAGGAAGATTGTTAACAGAACCAGGCACCCAATGAATCATCACGTCATCAAGAACTGGGAAGCTGCGCTCAATAAATTCTTTCCAATCCAAACGATATGGTGGAGTATTGGAGATCTCGATGTCTAAAGCGCCCACCAGGCTGTTAGAAAACTTGGGGATGAGTCCATCTCCGACAAGAATAGCCTTTGGAAGATGGTGACTCGGCCAATCATCTTCGGTGATATCAACGCCATACTCTTGACAGAAAGTAACTTTATCGAGAGCCGCATTTTCTAAGGCGAGCATAGCCCCTTGCCAACTTGGCCCTTCGAGGCTAACGCTCATCCCAACGATCAGATCAGAAAAGACATCGACAATGATGTAAATGATGGGCCGCCCGATGATACGGCGACGATCAAGCATACTGACGAGGAAAATGTCTCCGACTACCACATGGATTTCAAATAGGTAGCCAGGACCAGGGATCATCTGCCGTAGATGCTCAAGACTGGCTCCTCCTCGTATTTCGCATGCGTGTAAGCCGTCGCTCAGAGCAGTGGAGCGCGTGAGATCACGTTCCTTTGTGTACCAGTATCGATACTGATTGAATGTAGGCAGTTGAGCGGCAGGCGGCAATAGAGGGACAAACACTCCATTTCGTAGCTCCTTCCCCTGATGAAAGAAGAGAGTCAGAATGCGCTCGAAGGCTTGAGTCATAGGCATCTTTTCGGCATTCTCGTAAAACAGCTTGGTGCCACGCCGGAAATATTCTTTAACAGTATCATCAATATTCATGCCAGTAGAAACTCCTGTACGTCTTGCGACTCTGCTAAGCCTGCCTTTCTTGGGAGCTAGGCGGTCGGTACTCTTGCGCTCCTTGCCTTGTGTGCCACAACGATCAAAGTCGGGAAGAAGCGCGTTTTTCATCTGCCCTCCTTGCCAGTAACAGCGCAGGCAAGTGCGAATCCATTGTTTTGAACACCCTGTTTTTTCTATGGCCGCTTGGACAAGCGGGCCAAGTATTGATGAGTGGAAGATCGCTCCATCGTCAGGCTCTCCTATACTCTCTTCCTGAGCAGCAATAATATCTTCAATTATCTCCCACGCCTTATCTCTCCGTTTAATGTGGGATAGGGTAAATGCATTGTCAGGCTGGCGTAGATACCCGTACATATCCGAATCCAGAAGGCGGATAGCGCCACTTGCAATTTGGTGCTCGATGTATGACCGATCTACGAAGGAAGGCCAAGCTTTCTTGTCTGCCACATCAATTGTGACAAGACGCTGCCCTTCATGCCCGATCCATAGTATTCGTTCGATGCGGGCTCTTTCATCACACCATTGAAAGAGTTGGTTGATGGCAAGGTCCACGAAATCCTCCTAACGCTTATAATCATTGAAAGTGATATTTCCGTTCAGCATTCGCAATGCATCGTCGATAGTATTCTTCAAGCCTATCCATCGAGCTTGTGGTCGCCAGAGCCGCCCCCTCCTCAGGAACTGCCCGCGTGTCGGATTAATGTCCTCTTGCTGATAACATTGTGCCAGCCACTGAACTCGTCGTACTGCATATTCTTCATCTGTTTCAACAAGTTGAGCTAACATATTAGCTGTGAGAGGAAGCTTATCAAGCTGTCTCAGAGGATTGTAACCACAGCCGACATCATTGGCGATGGCAAAAGCTGTTATCTGTACAGGACGTCCTTGCTTATTTTTTATACGTAATGCTGCGGCTCTTACCTCAAGTGCGAGTTGCTCGTCCCGCTGTTTCCAATTTATATAAGAGGATAATGGTCGCTTTCTGGGCCGTTTTTGCTCATGTGTTGGCCTATGAAGCTTAAGCCATTCAGTATCATGGCCATAGAGCCAGGTATATACCTGCGGTACTTTGTTTCTGAGCTGCTTGACACCATCTGTGGGATTTTCCTGCATAATGGAAAGCCATTTGATTCGGTACTCCTCTCGCACTGCCTGTTCAGGCACTTCAACAGCTTCGAGCTTGTGTCTTCTAGATATTTCTCGTGAGAGCATTGTTTTACCCGGTACTTCACGCCGTGGCAGCCCAAGTCGCTTAGCATTGAGCCTAATTGTCAAGGGACCAACTCCAAGCATAGAGGCTATTCGCTTAGTGCTAGTTGTAGGGTCTGCCCATAACCTCTGTAATGCTGCCTCCCAAACAGGACCAAACACTTTCGTTTTACTCGCTCGAAAATGGTCTTCATCTGAAGTGTCAGGGCCTATGCGCGAATAGGTAAACCCACATGTGCAGGAAAACCTGCCTCGTGGTCGTCCATCCATATCATGTCTGTACGTCACCTCGCAAACCTCTATATACCTTTCACGGTAATGTTCACAGACGGGATTGAGACAAGGCCAAGGTCCGGCTCCAAAAGGCTTTCTTTCTGGAGGCAGGTTGAGGAATGTATCTATTGTATATCCTAAAAAGTGAATAAAGAGGAAGTGGCGAACGGGATGCTGTACTCCCTTTGATTGTCGTGGAATGCGTGCGAGCCAATTTTCATCTTTCTCTTCGTCCAACTCACAATGGAGATATTTTAAGAGGTCATTGTTATAATGTTGCTTAAATGCTTGCTGTAATCTACTTGCATATATTTTTCCGCCTTTCGTTGCTAAACCACGACTGGTCAGAAGTGCAAGATATCTTTCTCGCATAGAAATAGAGTTTGCTAAAGGGTCGTGGTGCTGAAGGAGCCAGAGAGCGTCTTGCGCGATTTTCAAAAGTTCCTCTCTAATGATACCAGGTGGTTCTAATACAGGAATGAGCTGTTCATTTATCATCTTCTCTGCTGAGAAGAATTGATATCGGGCTCTCATATCTCGCGTACGTACACGACTGTTTTGGAGATAGATATTGTGAATGGGGCATATCTCCACGCCTGGCAGTTGATGTAGTCGGTGCCAGTAACACTCCTGGAATTGTTTTCGATCTTCTTCAATACAGCATGAACAGAAGCGTAACCATTCTAATGGAGGAATATTGCCTCCGAGTCCTACTTGTAGGGAAATCGCTTTTCCTCCGCCCACTTCCATCTTCCTCCTAAGAAGGTCCAGTCGATTTGAAGGGAGAAATGGTGCATAGAATGGCAACAAGGTATGCTTATTGATGATTCTATCTACGGTATAGTGGTGTCCAGGAGGTAAGTTCGAGACGAGGTTTCCGAGATAACCAGGAAAGCCTACTATTGCGTTAGCTTCGCTGCTCTGAAACAAGTCGCTTACAATAGCCTGAGCCGATGAATATTGCATTCGATCACTATATCGAGCGCATACGCTGTACAACAATTCATCTGGATGTGGTTTAGGGAAGTTGCAGATCATCTTAGCTTTTCCATTCTTTTATCGGAAAGACCAACATTTCTTTTCTAAGCCTCACCAATGTGCCGTTCTTCTAGCGGAAGCATGCAAACTTAGCTGTTGTAGTGCAGCATCTACAGCTTCCTTCACTTGTGGTACCGCTGCTACCCGCCCCACTCCTGCATATTTGATAAACTCCCACCGTCTCGGGCTAAGTTGTTTGTCTTCGTACCGTTTTGTCACCCACTGAATGCGCCGGATCGCAAATGCCTCACGAGTCTCAACGAGAGCCTCCAATCGCTGCCCGGCCATCGGAAGCTTATCCAGATGTTGCTGCAAGAGTGATAGCTGATCAATATCTCTCCCGATTGCTGAAATTGTAACTTGGATAGGGCGTCCTTCCTGGTTTCTGAGACATTTAGCTGATACTTCTACCTTCTCAGCAAGTTGTTCGTCGCGCTTTCGCCAATCTATATATGATTCCCGGCATTTTGTGGCTGCTATGGACGATGGAAGATGAGTTTTTAACCAGACGGTATCGTTTCTATATAACCAGGTGTATGTGTTGGGGACATTACTCCTTAAAACCTTTACACCTTTGTCCGGATATGCTTGGATCGCTTCAAGCCACCTCGCCCGGTGCACCTCTAACGAAATCGGATCAGTAGTCCGTGCTAAAGGGGAACGAAGCTTTTGCGCCTCGTTGATCTGACACGTTCTGCTTGTAGGCCGAGGGAATGGTAAATCCAGTCGAGAAGCATGGCGTTTTACTGTTAGCGGGTCCACTCCAAGCCGGCGAGCAATCTCTCGCAGGCTGATAGCTTTATCTTCCCATAATTGGCCCAATCTCTCTTCCCAGACATGCCCAAAAGTTTGCACTCTGCTCATTTTAAACCGATCCTCTGCTGAGGTATCAGGTCCTGCGCGTAGGTATGTGAAGCCACAGGTGCAAGAAAAGCTGCCGATGGGCTTCCCGCTCAGATATGGACTATGTGTAATGGAGCATTCGCTTACTTGAAGTTGGCCATAGTGATGGCAGACCGGATTAAGGCATGGCCACGGCCCATTCCCAAAGGGCTCGCTCCATTTAGGAAGGCGAAAAAATGCTTCTGCAGTTTGTCCCAGGCAGTGGATGAGTAGCAGATGATGAAGCGGGTGCTGGGCATTATCAGGCTTACGTACTAATCGTTCAAGCCAGGTGGCTTCAGTATGCTCGTCCAACTCGCAATGAAGCATTCTCAATAGCTCAGGAGCATACATATTCTTGAATCTTGAAAGTAGCGCATTCCGATCAACCCTGCCACGATATGTTGAAAGGCCTAGATCAGCTAGCAGCCTACGATACCAATGCTGAAAAGTTGAGAGGTTTTGGGAGAGGCCTCTCTGTTTCAGAAGCCACTGAGCATCAAGCGCAAGAGCAAAAAGTATCTCAAAGAATTGTTCATTTTCGTCGATTTCTTCAGGTAATGCTTCATAGATTGCGCTTTCTGCCGAGATAAACTCGTACCGGGTGTGCACATTGCGTGCAGGAGCAGCGCTATTTCTCACCCATACTTTATGCAACGGGCATATTTCTACGCCCGGCACTTGATGAATACGGTGCCAGTGGCATTCGCCAAATCTCCTGCGGTCTTCTTCTACACATTGAGGACAAAAGCGCAGCCATTGAGGAAGAGGTACATGGCTGGCCATAAGACCAGCGCGCATATGGATTGCAGGGCCATTGCTACTATACATATCCTGGCGAAGACGAAGGTGCCGTTCTGGAGGAAGAAATGGCGCAAAAAAGGGAAGAAGCGTATACTCATCTATAATGCGCTTGGCATCCAGGTTGGAGCAAGGCGGCAACTGCGCAATGAAATAGTCTAGATGACTTGGTAAACTGATGCATGCTATTGCATTTTCTGTGCCGAAGAGCTCTGTTACAACAGAACGCTTGCTTGGATAGCGGACTCGCTCTGAGAAACGAGCACATATACTATAGAAGAGTTCACCAGGGCGAGGATCAGGCCAGCTACCTATCATCGATTCCCACCTCTGACCGGTTGCTGATCTCCAGAAGCTAGATATCCGGTTTGCCGCAGGAGGTCGTATACTGGCATATCAAGCTTGCCTCCCTGAATAGCGAGTTCTGAGAGTGAATCTGCCACTTTCGTCTCGGTTTGTTCTGGAAGAGCGTCTGTGGCCTCTTGTGTTGGCGAGGTTAGGGAGGCTGATTCCAGTCCCGAGGAGGTCTCTTGTTTAGTGGGGGCAACTTTCCCCTGTGATCTCTTTGTTTGAATAAGAATAGGCTCTAACTGCTTGGAATTGTTCGTTATCACTCGTAAGAGGGTTTCTATGTCAACAGGCAAGACATCATCAACTTTGTAAAGCTCCTGGATGTTCCCGCTTTTCAAAGCATCTAAGATGGGTCTTGCCAGTCGAAAACTATCATGCGCCACTGAGCGAATAATACTCGGTGTTATAGCCTCCTCTCCTCGCGTAATAGCTCTAGCCTGGGCGAGCATATAGACCTTAACAGCAAGGTCTGTGATTCCTTGTGTGACATCGTAGAGCGTGCGATTGAGCTGGGGCGTAAGACGACAATCCTTTTGTGTGTATTGATATCTCCAAAGCGACTCAAGAAAAGTGTTCCATGTATCATCTCTCCTCATGCTGTCCCATACGAAGTCCCCTAGACCGGCGCTCCTGCGCGCTAAGCGAAATTCGGTATTCAGCATGGCCATTGCTTTATAGGTCCCGACAAGAATAACAGGCATGCCAATTTTGTTGACCAGTTCAACAAAAAAGCTGAGCATCTTTTCAGATCCGCCACTCTTAGCATTGCTTAAGTGTTGGATCTCGTCGATTACAAGAACTCCTATCGTATGAAGCGATGCCAGCCGGGCCATGCTTTTTATCATCTCATCAGTTGTCGCACGGCCGTGACGGGCATAGTTCTCAACATAATTGGTATCGAAAAGGTCGTCGAGCGCTTGAAAGAAATTGAGGCACAGACCCTTGGTGGAGCCGTCAAAGGGACACTCTAGCTTCAGCCATACAAGCTGAACAAGGCTAAAATCATTCCCTCGATGGTTATGATGGAAAATGACCTGGGGGTAAAGCGCAAGGAGGTGACCTAGCGTAACGCTCTTCCCTACGCCGCTGAGACCCACTACTGCCAAAGCAATAGCGCTGGATTGCAGGTTGCTAATCAGGGGTTCTCTAGATAGTAGAGCGTCGACTTTCTTGTCAATATCGCGGTAATAATCGTGCAAGCGAGGATTTCTTGCCTGGTATCCGAGACGGAGCATCGATGAAAGCCGTTGCTCTAAATCGATATGTCTCGGGATGACCTCGAAGAACTTAAGCACATTGCGTATTAAGTGTAGGCGTAGTTCCGGAGGCCACTCACGATGCGCTTTCTGATATTCGGGATAGTACTGAAGCGTATCGATCACTTGTTCCTTCGACCAAATTGGGGGAAGTGCCTCAATAAGAGGGTTGCCCTTATAATCAGGGATCAGGGGATCGTTATACTCTGCCTCAACTATGCGCCCTCTCAAGAGAGGTGCAGGCCTCCAGGTGCTCTTATCCATTTGTCTTAACATCCCTTTCTTGTGATCTAGCCCACTTCTCTTGCCGCAGCCTTCGAATATCATCAAGGGGTTGATCTGGAGGAACATAGTTGCTCTCCGATTCCTCAACCTGGCCTTCTGGCGCTATTGTGTCTGATTGAGAAGCTGCTGCTTTCTCTTTTCCAGGCCGCCAGACATCCTTTTTTCGCTCATCGTCCCTTTCGTCTTGTCTGTTTCCTCGGCCGTTTTTCAGGTGAGCAACGTTGCTCAGCCCTTTCGTCGCCTGTTCCGTTTTCTCCTGGGCATCCCGGACGACGCTATCAACTTCGGCGTCAAACTCGGCCTCGGCCTGGTAATGTCTTGTCCGTGACGCTTCTTCAGCCTGCTTTTGCAGTTCGTAATAATCGAGTATTTCGAACCAATCACGCCCTTGGTAATTTGCCCGTTCTCTTTCCGTCAACTCACAGGTTTCCGGTTCACTCTGCCGATCGAGGGGAAGGTATATGATATCAAGTTGTCGGGGATCGTAGGCTACAGGCACTGTCCATCTTTTCTTGCGTGCCTTTACATACCATTGCTCCTTGACGGCACGTTCGCAGGTATAATACACGCCCTGAAAACAAATACCGTAGGGAGTAACTGATGCGGTGTCATCGGGAAGAAGATTTAATTGGATCACTTCAGGAGACTTTACCCGCTGGTGACCGCTTCGATGGGTCACACCCCAGTTCCATAAATCAATGGGATACGGTTCGACATGATCTGTGATTATAAACTCGTCCATGTCATACCAGCCCATGCGATGGTGATTATTATGCTTGAGGATGCAGTGGATCATCAACTTCCTGAATTCGGGGAGTGTCAAGCAAGCTTCCAGGCGATAATCTTTGTCTCCGCGCTCACGCTTTGTATATGTCGCCCCTGGCTTCCAGTGGATCACTTCGTTACTGATAAGGCGAAAATTCTGCTCGACAATTCCCTTCCAATCGCAACGGTAGGGAGGCGTGATCGCTATATCGATATCCAAGTAATCGACGAGTCTCGTGGAATTGTACCCTTCGAGCTCGCCCCTATCTCCCAGAATCGCTTCAGGCAAGCGATGACTGGGCCACATATCTTCAGTGATATCGATACCATATTCCTTGCAGTAGGCAACTTTATCCACTGTAGCATTGTACAGAGCAAGCATCATACCTACCCAACTCGGTCCCTCCAGACTCACACTGAACCCGACTATCAACCGCGTGAAGACATCGATAATGACGTAAATGACCGGTTTGCCAATGAGGCGACTGCGGTCTCGTGAACTGACGAGATGAATATCGCCAATCGTCGCGTCGCCTTGGTAAAGGGAGCAAGGACCCCAAGCCATATGTGTTGATTCACCAAGAACGGCTCTATGACGAAGAGCAAACCTCCGCTCACCTTCACGTGAGGTGAGCAAGCGTGTGAGATCATCATATTTCTCATGGATATACCTAAACTGAAGAAAGCTCGGAAGTTGATCGGCAGAAGGTAAAATAGGGACAAATTCTTTCCCCTTTGGGCTATCTTGCTCGTCAAAGGGGATACTAAAATATGTTTCCAGTGTTCTCTGGTGCGCCTTTGGTAACGTTTTCTCCTTGCCGCTCACGTAGTACTCTTTATAGCCACGCAAAAGTTTTCTGCGTACGTCATCGGTCAAGATTATCCCAGCAGGAGTGTTTCCTATTCGCGCCAGAGCACTTGGGCGGCCCAATTTGTGATCTTTTCCTACTCGTTCCTTCCCCCTTGCTCCGCACTCATCAAAGAATGGTAAAAGAGCGTTTTTCGTTTGTCCTCCTTGCCAATATTGTCGCAAGGCGTCATAAATAAAGCCTTTTCTCTCCTTCTTCTTATCCTCCTCACCTTCCTCTATCTTCTTCCTCGCTAGATCTGCAATCAGCGAGCCGCGCTGGCTTGGGTCAAAAAGTCTGCCACTTTTATCTTTTACAAGGGGCTCAATGGCTGCCCAAGCCCTATCTCGATGATTTTGACGCATTATCCGGCGCTTCTCTAAGCGCTTATCATCGTGGAGCAGTAAAGCTGCCCAAGGATCAGCAGCGACAATGCTCGCGCTCCCCGTCTCCAATGCGGATTCAATCTCCTCACGCGTTTTCCATACGGGAAGAGCATGCTTATTTTTTCTGTCAATATCAATCGTCACGAAGAAGTCTCCTGAAGGGTCTATCAACAGGATGCGCTCCGTGCAAGTCTTACCGTCATCGAAGCAGTACTCCAGGAGCATATTCGTATACAAAGCTGTGCTGTGCATGTGTAGCTCTCCTTAATGGGTTTAATGGGATTCATTCAAAAGGATCAGTCTGTTACCAGGTTGAATAGGAGTCAACATATCTATCTTCCATTGCCGGGTTGCCAGGAGGTGGTAGGCGATGGTAAGGCATATTCCAGGTTCAAGACGCAACCGCTTATCACACTCCAAAGCAATATGGCTCAGGGAATATGTGCTTTGCAGGACTTCCGAGGTCATCATTGCAGACGCCTCCCGAATAGTTGCCTCAGGGAGAGCAACACGATCCTCGATCGTCAAATGTTTGTGAAGTATTTGAATGTTCCGGGCAAGAATGCGAGATATTTCGCGCTCTGTGACAATAGCCCAATCGATATTCCGCCTCGCCCAGTATCTACGCTCTATCTCCAGTTTTTCCAGAGCACGTTGCGATTGTAAATCCTGGGCATATTTCAGCGTCCGAGCCTGATCATAGCTATTGAGTCCCTCGGATATTGTTAGTAAGAAATCCGTTGTCATTACGACTGGTATGACAACTCCTCGTTTCGTCGGATGGCGAACGTTAGGATGGCGAATGTTACACTCCTCCGCTAGAGCCAATGTTTCTTCAAGCGGTAATAAGGGGTACTGTTCTCGAATATCGATCACGGAAGGATCCCAATCCTTTATGAGAAAGTAATCATATTCAAAGTCGCTTAATAGATGATGTGGCCTTCCTGTCTTCCACCCCTTGGTTCGCCAAGCCCGACCTTTAGAGGGTACATCGTGAATATAAAGCCATGGCTTATACTTGGCGCCCCTACCTTGTCCTCGTCCCTCTTTGAGACGTTTGTCAATAGCCGATGCACCGATTATTATTCTGCGACGTTTAGCCATGAAACACCTCTCTTGAGGCGGAAAACGCTCTGTAGGTACAATGTAACGCCATTTTCTTTCGAAAGAACTTCTATGCGATCTTCTCAGACGTATATTCGACCTATCCGGTCATTTCTGTATGTGTAACGTCGTGGATCTCAATTGTTTCATCAGACCGTTCTCTCGGATTTAGACAACTATGGACAAGCCATACTTGAAGCCGAGTTCCTGCTTCGACGAGAAGAGTTTCACCTGTTCTTACGAGTGAGCCAGCACTCCTCTCCACAGGCGTCTGCAGGCGCTCGGAACTCCCTCTAGGTGCCTAGACTGCTCGCCAGCTCTCATCAGGGTTGGTTTTCACCTGACGAGGTGGGATCAGAAACGAGGGCATTGCAAACGCGGGCGCTCATGCTTTTACGCAAGGGAGCGGCTCCCTTGCAACCCGCAAACATGATTGAGTTGTTAATGTAGTACAGTACTCTTCTCTCAGAACCGACGAAAAACGGAAAGGAGAGGAATGTCTGAACATGAACAGAAATATCCACGTTTCAAAGAACCAATTTCAACCCCAAACAATAAAGTAAGGAAGAATCGCTTTGTAGATGTTTTCTAAGGTGGAGAGGCAACTTGCGGGCAACTTTCCAGAGGAGCAACCTACGCCACCTGAGAATTTGCGTATCGGCGCGGATCCCGAGCGCCTTGCACATAGCCCTGACCGGGATGCAGCGAGTCCCATCTTCTACTATAAGCACTAGACCTCACGAGAGTGTACCCTGAGACCAGCCATACCACAATGAGCCTGAACACTCTCAGCTCACTTGCCATTTTGTGAACTACCCTCCTCGCTCGTTCCAAAACACTTGTAACTCCTGCCTCCAGGCTGTCAGCTGCCCCATCAATGCAAAGAAATACTCGCTATCTTCATCTGGCACGATAGGTAGCAGCGGCATGGAGAAGGTATCAATCACGTTCTTGTTTGCATCGATCTCAAAGGCATCGATAATCGGTAGGTCTCCTTGATCGTGCAACATTTTTCGGGCATGCGCTGATGTCTTCTGAAAGAGGGAGCAACCACACTCGATCAGGGTAGCAAGCGCGAGAGACGATTCGTCATCGAGTGTGGGTGATAATGTATCTGCATATTGCTGGAGAAGCACATCGATATCCGCGAAAGTGATGAGGAATGTGAAGAGCGCATGGCGCATAGCTTTATACTGCAGCTGCATCTCCTGATAGGCCAGGTTTGCCAGCTTCATCTGTTCTTTGGACGCTTGACGCAGTTGGAGACGGCGTTCGGGCGAAACAAGCTTCCAATCGAAGAGGCTGTACAGGAACGGTACTTCTGAGATCAGCAGGCACCAGACCAGGCGCTTGCCTCGTTTCTCCGTCTGGAACGGCAACTTTCGAGCTGTGATCCACAACACCAATCTTCGCCAGCGTCGGATGTGCTTGTCAGCGCGAATACCTAGCGCATGACAGACCGCAAATACCGGGATATACAGCCTTCCATCTGCCAGGGAGAGAGCTGGGACTACATCGTCCAAGAATGGAAGGGGCACCGTCGTTTGTCCGATGACTTCTTGTTGGCTCTCTTCCATTTCTTCATGCTCTATAGCGTGATGGTAAAGCGTTGATGATGCTCGACAAGATAGAGCATCATTTCGTAGGGAAGCTCCTTCGTTTCCCCATCTGCCTGCGATTGAAGCTGTTGATACAGAGCTTTTGCCCTTGTTATCGGCCTTCCTTGCCTGATCGCATTGATAAGTGTTTCCAGATTTCGCTGGGCCTTTCCTGGATCACGATAGGCTGCAAGGAGCTCCCATGGCCCATCATCCATCATCCAGATTTGCCACAGATTCGTCTCGGGGTGTTTGACAATTCCCCCCGATACTTCTCTGATGCCACGTGGGATGTCTTCCCCAAATGGAGTGTATGCCTGGAAAGAGCTGGAGTAGTCTCCTTTTGCCCTTGTGCCTTCTCTGAGTTCCTGGAGGGTCTCCTCAAAAGTGAACGGATAATCTGGACCGGGCGTGTAGTAGCGAGCTTGCCAAAGTGCCATGACTTGATTTGCGATGGCTGTGATACTTTCGGCGGTGAGTCGAGAATCACCAGTGGTAAGCACCTGGGCATATTGTGCAAGCAGAGCCAGCGCTGCTCCAGGACCCAGTCTCATTTCCTTGATGGTCGGAAGCGCTTTCTTCTCAGCACGACGAACATAGACAACGAGCTCCTCTGGTTCCATCTCTGCTAATGCTGTCTTTGGAGATGGTCGGTATGCCGTGATTTTGAAACGGTGACCTGTCTTTTTCTTTCGCCTCTTCATGCAGTTTCTCCTTTGTCACAAAGAAAACTGTCTACGGGTGATTATTTTGCCACTGTGCGGTGCAGACTATAAAAATAAACGTCCGTTAACAAAAACAATGTCGTTCATCAAATGATCCTTTTGATTGTGATGCCATACTGGTTCAATCTACACCCAACATTTTAGAGAGATCTTTTACGAACGCTATCGGGTACTTCTTCGATCAGCTCTCCTGGCTGAACTCCTAAAGCTCTTGCCAGCTTGCCAAGCGTCTCCGTAGTTGTGACATAGTACGGATCTTTGAACATCCGCTTAATGGTGTTATAGGCTATATCAGCATCGCGCTGGAGTTTGCCCATACTAATCCCTTTCTCTTTAGCGACTTCTTTCACACGCAAACGTACAGCCATCAACTACTACTTTCATATGTGCTGCTCAGGATTGTAACAGGTTTTATTTCCTCACAACACTAGCCAGCCACCATGCTCACTTATATATACTCTACTTACAAGTGGGGACCATATACGTCATTCATCGGGTGAATTATTGAGAGTAAACATCTCTTCACTATGCATAACTTTTCAAGTTCCTTGTAGATAAGACATGTTGCTTGGGATAGGATTTGTCCCTCTGTTCACTCCATATCAAAGGAGCGAGACATGTACCTGTGGAGACAAGTATACTAGGGTTTGCACTCTTTTTGAATAGCACATAGCAATTCATTTTCTAATAATAGCACGTTCTACTACACTGATTGCATGGATGACAGTGTAAATTCTCCGCGTATTCCGGGATATGTTTCTGTGAAAGAAGCTGCTGAGATGCTAGGTCTCTCCCCAAGGACCGTGTACGACTACATTGAAGAGGGGCGTCTTCCTAGCGCTCGGTTAGCTGATGTGATCGCGATTTCAATAGAAGAGATCAGGAAATTCAAGCGTGAACCTTCCGGTCGTCCGCGCAAAAATACTCCACTTTGGCACATCTCTTCGGGCGACAACACGCAGTTCATGTCTATCATCTCGGTGCAGTTGCGTGCTGGTCAACGCGATGTATTGCAGCAAAAATTGGAAGTGATCAGGAAAAAGAAACAACACCTCTTTCCCGGAACGGTAATGCGTTATGTTGCAGCAAGCAGTGATTCTTTAGAGCGAGTGCTTCTTATTCTCGTTTGGCGAGGAACTGTCATACCGGACGAAACGACACGTGAAGAAGCACTAGAAGAATTCCGGCTCTCACTAGATGACGTGTTAGATTGGAGCACTGCTCAGCACGAATATGGGCAAGTGCTGATGCACACGTAAATTTTTTCTTTTCCCACAGGAGAGAAAACTATTGAGGGATTTCCCTTATTAATTACTATACAGCATCTATCTTAACAGAAGTATATTCCACGTCTAGCTTATGCAACTCGTCCCTAACTCGTTGGCGTAGCTCGATAGCCGGTTCCACGCAGTAAGCACGAAATTCATGTTCTGATGGCTGTAAGTTGGGAAACAAGAGTTTCAGATACGCAGAGGCAAGGCGTGAGATGGCTTTGCGATCACGTAGATCATTACTACCCTCAAGACGCATATGAATCTTTACATAATCTGCGTAGCGAACCTCTCCTCGCAAGCAGTGTAGCACCTCCGAAAAGAAATCGCCTTTAAAGCCTAAGCTGCGGGAAGGAGTATCTTTTGATACACGCGGTAGTTCCCAACCAGGAATGATACCATGAATCCGATCAATAAACGCAGTCTCCTGTAGAAAGTTAGGAATCTCTTTAAAGATGCTTTCTTCGATGGAGATAGGTTTGCGGTCAGCATCAAGCGTGATATTTCCAAGCATAACGAAGCCAGCCTCTGCTGTTGCTTCTGTCTTACCACGACTAAATTTACCGGCTTCTAGATAGACCTTTAAACCTGCAACAAGTTCTCCTGTAGAGTCGCCTGTAATGGATTGTACTTCATCAAAAACAACAACATCATAGCGAGTGATCAGGCCCGGCGTGTTGGTAGTTAAGTTATGGAAGAGCACCGCCGGACTGACTTTTCCTCCACCGACGACGCGTGCATATCTGGAGAGATTATCGTACACGAAAGATTTACCAGTACCCTTAGGAGCTAATTCTACCAGGTTCACTCTTGATTCGATGAACGGAAGCATTCTGGTCACTAATAACATTTTCTGACGCTCGGTGTATATCGAAGGGTTAAAGCCCATGCTTGATATCAACAGATCGCGCCATTCATTGAGGGTGAAATACTGGCGACATTCGACATAATAATCGATGTCAAGAGCGCCAACCTGAAAAGGTTTAAAATTGCGCATCCATACTTCACCCTTTTTTCGCTCATCCCCATCAGGTGGTACATAATAAAGTTCTCCAACACCCCATACCCCGCTGGTTAGCAATAACGTATGTTCGTCCACGATGTACCCATCAATAAAGGCATCATTCATATCAAGAAAAGGGATACGTAATTGACGCTGACCGGTTTTGAGGTTCACAGAGACGCTATAGTCATCCAGAAGCTTTACTGTCTCCTGTCTGAGCAAGGCATCCTTAATGGCATCCTTCTGTCCCTTCTCGGGCAAAAATTTCGCTATAAA
>WNGP01004429.1_pt1 | contig 21150 bp, 14 predicted proteins | sample 5407671 | NCBI WGS metagenome assembly WNGP01 (sample SAMN13153381, study PRJNA577476) | soil metagenome | isolation source: 40 cm soil or saprolite under Garry oak tree replicate 2 | place: USA:California | collected 2016-06-15 | reverse complement strand
GCCGAAGGTCTCTCCGGGCGTTCGCTCATCGCGCCATAGAGCTAGCAGAGGACGTACCGTGGCCGCCAATTCATTGAGACGTACAGAGGGAGCATAGAGCGTGTTCAGGCGCGTATTGAGCAGGTCGCCACCGAGGTAGATATTGTAGATATCTTTCGTGCGGCCTACAATGCCAATATCTCCCATGTAGGGTCTTGCACAACCATTGGGGCAACCCGTCATGCGTATGCTTAAAGACTCATTGGCAAGGCCAAGGGCCTGAAGATCCGTCTCAATCTGTTGTACCACTGCGGGTAGTGCACGCTCGGCTTCGGCCAGTGCCAACCCACAGGTTGGCAGGGCGGGGCAGGCCATGCTCAAACGAAGGATACCCAGTTCGGCAGGGTTTGTGGGTATACCGTGACTGGCGAGCAAGGCAGTCAATGGTCCACGTTGTGCTTCAGTGATGTCGGTCAAAAGGATGTTTTGCTGTGCAGTCAAACGGACGCCAGGTCGAAATTCCTCGATGGCCTGTCGCAGGCCTGAGCGCATACGCATAGTGCTGCTATCCTTGATGCGGCCGTTCTCGACAAAGAGTCCGAGGAACCAGCGTCCATCTCCCTGAGCATGCCATCCCAGGTGATCCTCAACATCGTGCCATGTTAAGGGGCCAGGGTCCTGTACGCTGTGACCTAATCTTTGTTCCAATTCAGCGCGGAACCAGGCGATGCCGCGTTCCTCCACGACATATTTCATACGTGCATGCTTGCGGTTCTGGCGATCGCCGTAATCGCGCTGGATTGTCACAATCGTTTCGACCACCGCTAAGACCTCATCGACTGTCGCATAGCAGAGCGGCGTAGCCAGACGAGGGTATGTATCAGTTTTGCCGTGGGTCATGCCCATACCGCCACCTACCAGCACGGTGAAGCCATCGAGCTGCTCTCCTTCAAGGCAGGCAACAAGGCCAATATCCTGTGTATATATGTCAATACAGTTGTCGCCTGGGAAGGCAACACCCATCTTGAATTTGCGCGGGAGATAGGTAGGGCCATAAATAGGCTCAGTTTCTTGTTCGAGCGCTACTGTGTCCAGTTGTTCACCGTCAACCCAAATTTCGTGATAGGCATGGCTGTGTGGAGCAAGGTGCATAGCGATACGATGAGCTATTTCTTCCACCTGAGCTTGCGCACGATCGGCGGCGGGCGCGGGGCAGGCCATTACATTGCGGTTCACGTCGCCGCAGGCCGCCAGGGTGGAAAGGAGTGCCTCGTTAATGGTATGGATAGTTGAGTGTAGATCGCCTTTGAGGACGCCGTGCAACTGGAAACCCTGACGTGTGGTGATACGCAGCGTGCCATTGGCGTAACGTCCAGCCAGTTCATCCTCGGTAAGGTACTGCTCAGCGGTCACTACGCCGCCAGGGATACGCGAACGTATCATAAACTGGTATGCTTTCTCCGAACCGGCAGCTTTACGCTGTTGACGAGCGTCGCGGTCCTCCTGCTGGTACATGCCATGAAACTTGATGAGTTGTACCTGGTCTTCAGAGAAGTGCGAGGTGTCCTGGTCCAATTCCTCTCGTATGTGGCCACGCAGGTTGTTGCTCTCGACTTTGATACGCTCGACCTTACTACCCACCCCTTCCCCAAGAGCAATCAGGTTATTCTTCGAATCTTCGTATTCGGGCATACAACATTCCCTCCTAAAAAATACCTTCGTTTCGTGTAAAACCGAACCTGTTTATAAAGGATGATCCTGGGACCTGGATGGTGAATTTACCTTTCACGCCAAGTGAAAAAAACGCGAAAAAACCCCTCTATTCGCATCTAGTCCTGAGGTCAGTGGTGGAGGGCAACGAGCGCCGTCGCTTTTGCTTCATCAACCAGGTATATTGGCGTGAGCGCAATTGAAACAGCTATCTCACCTCGTTGTGGCAGTAGAATTGGCTCATGGTACCAAGTATTGTTGATTTATTAGATCAACATACATTACAATATTAATTACAATAGTACTGTCTATGGTGAGGTGTTGTCAACCCTCTATCCAAAAAATAGACCATTGGAGATAAGACTTCCCGTGAGCAGCCTTGGGAGGTGCCCTACCTGTCATCCTGAGCGCAGCGAAGGATCTGGCGAGACTACCGCAGAGATCCTTCGCTGCGCTCAGAGCCTGTCCTGAGAGAAGCGAAGGGGTGACAGGCATTATCTCCAAATGTCTACCCAAAAAATCTCCTGATTTTCCACTTGACAAATCTCGCACCTAAGTGTAAAATGCATATAGATGCAAATCTACCACCTTTAAGAAGCTGTAAGTGCCCTTGCGGGTAGGCTTACAAGAAGCGAAGACACATGGTAAGAGTCATGTGTCCAGGTAATTGAAATGAGAGAAAGGGAAAAACAATGGCAGAGAACAAAGTAAATAAAGCGGTGTCGAATCTTTCCGATTCGCTTCGTGAGACAAATCAGGCAATTGCAGAGAGCGCTGTTGCCACGCAGGAGCGCAATTTGCGTTTTGCCCAGAGTATCTTTGAGAATGGAATCGAAGTGCTCAAGAGCAACGCGGAAGACACCCGCAACTTGATCCATACGGTAGTGGACCGCCCACAGAAGCCGCAAGATGCATTTCAGGCAGTGGTTAATACGGCCATTTCGGCTCAAGAGCGGAATGTGCGCTTTACTCAGAGTGTGCTCCAGGATGGTAACGAGGTGCTCCAGCATAATGTGGAAAACGCACGTTCTTTGTTGCAGACGGTGGCAGAGCAGTCGCAGAGACAGCAAGGGGCGTACCAGAGATTAGCTGGCAACGTAGTGAATGCGTATGTTGATTTCATTCGTTCTCCGTTCACCTACTTCCAGGAGACATTGGAGACGGCCGGGTCGATAGTCCGGCAGGGAGTGGAGACTTCGCAGAGGATTGCTTTGCAGGGCGTAGAGACTTCGCAGAGATTTGCTCGCCAGGGACTGGACGCCGCGCAGGATACCGGTCGTCAAGGGTTAGAGGAAGCTCAAAAGGCGACTCGCCAGGGACAAAAGGCCGCTCAGTAAGCTGACTGAGTAATCCATACATCCGGCAAGTTAAGAAGTTGAAGAGAGGGGTGGCGCTTGAGCGCCGCTCCTCTCTTTGTGTTTGTGTTGTAGAAAAATCTTGATAAAGGGCGATGAGCGCAAAGGATGCGATTACAGGGCGACGGTATCCCGCAGGGTGACGGTATCCAGCAGGGTGACGGTATCCAGCAGGGTGACGGTATCCAGCAGGGTGACCGCAAGGGTCACCCCTACTATACACGAACTGGCTTGAGTAGCGCATTCGTAGTATAGTAGGGGTGACCCTTGCGGTCACCCTGGAAAAGGTGCTTAGATCAGCTCACAGATACTAAAAAAGTTCTTGAGCATGATGCTCGAGTGCTGGGCATAGGTTGGGAAGAGTTCGATGGCCTCTCGTTCAACTCTCTGGAATTCATCGACACCGTATGTATCGATGAATTCCTTTTTCAAGGAAGGGTCATGTAACCAGGTGTCGAGCATATCCTCGGTGAGTTCGACATGATACTGCAGCCCATAAGCGTGCTGTACATAGCGAAAGGCTTGATTTGAGCCACCAGTGTGGTGAGCCAGTGAGACAGCACCCGCTGGCAGAAGAAAGGCATCTTCATGCCATTGAAAAGCCTGCTGGTAGCCTGGCAAACCTTTGTAAAGGGGATCATCGAGGCCCGCCTCAGTAAACTGTACCAGTAAAAATCCAATGTGGACTTTTGGGAGCTTCTTCACCGTCGCTTGAAACGCATACGCAAGTAGTTGACCGCCCAGGCACATGCCGAGGTAGGGGATACCTTGCTTGATCGCTTGATGCAGGTAGGTCTCCTCATGAACGGTGTAGGGATACCTGTGCCTGTCATAGACATGCTGCGTTCCACCCAGGGCCACAATAGCTTGATATCTGGTGGGATCAGGTAGATGATCCTTACCGACGTGAAGGAGGTGATAGGGGATTCCGTATTCGTCTAAAATGATGCCAACTCGGCCAGCAGGATTCTCCACGATGTGTTGCAGTACAAGCACGCGTTTTGTATCTGGCATAGCATCTCCTTGTCAACCGCTGGACAGTTCTATACGAGTACCTTTAATTTACAGATGAGAGTTTGTAGCTCGCCTGTGCATGTGCCTGTCCATCCACAAAAGCTCTCAAAAATTGTATCCTCACATCGAGATATTGTCAATTTTGATGATGAAAATATTGCTTGACCATAACGTCACGTCATGGTTTAGAATAGGGCCAGCGCTCTGGGCGACATGTTCCAGGCCAGGTGTGTTCGGTGGCTATAGCTTAGAAAGGCTGGGAAGAGAGAATGGCACAAAATTATAGAGAAGAGCGGTTTATGCTTGAGGCAGAGGGGGCACAGCTTCCGGCGGCTCTGACACTGCCGGAGGGGCAGGAAGTCAAGTGGAGTATTGTGCTCATTCCCGGCTCGATGGCTAACGATGTCAACGGCAACTATCCCTCGGCCGGCATGAATCCACATACATACGCGGATTTAGGGCGACAGCTTGCGCAGCGAGGGCACGCAGTGCTGCGTTATGCCAAGGTTGGGCCGGATACCGGTTCGGTGGTCGTGGATGAAAAGAAGGCAGCGGAGCATCGCATTTTTCCACAACAGCAGTATATTGCTGCTGCCGCGAGTAATAAGATCGGGGAACTGGTACCGCAGGCGAAGGGATTGGCAATCGCGGGACATAGCGAGGGGAGCGTGCATGGACTCGTGCTTGCGCAGCGCCGCGATCTTGATATCGATGCCTTTATCAGCCTCTCGGGTCCGGCGTATCGTTACATCGACCTGTTCATTCACATGGCACGCAAGCTGGCTGAAGAGCAGGGAGAGATCATCGACTTTGGCTCATTCAAGGTCAATGCCGCGAACTATATTCATGCCTTTGAATTGATGCGAGAAGGGAAGCCTTACACGGACGAGATCAGGGCCGACCCGACGATGGAGTTTTTTGTGAACAACTGGGATAGTCAAAGTCCACAAGCCCAGCAGTCGCGACAATACATGCGCGATTATGACGGGATTGATCCATGTGCGGAGATTGTGAACGTGCCTTGCCCGGTGTTGATCGTACAGGGAGGGTTGGACCAGTCGGGCGTCATCGCCGACAATGGTGAGCGGCTTTACCAGGCGCGCTACGCTGCTCGTCCCGACGCAACGGCGAAAGCGTTCTTCCCCGATCTCCAGCACTTTTACAAGCGTGCAAAGCCAGCAATGACTTCACATGAGTCGATGATGCTGGACGGGGAGACCGATGAGCGGGTGAGCGATGCGATGAGTGAATGGTTGGAGGGCTTGAAATAGCCTTATCGTGGCCTAGTTTCTTTCAGTCGCGCTGGCTTTCTCCTTGCCTCATTCTGTGTTAAAAGACCGATGGCGCAGCAGGCGGCGCTGGCTCCGATAAGATACCCTGCAAGGAGATCAGTTGCGAGATGACTCCCTGTGTAGACAAGCAAAAGGCCGCCACCGAAGGTAATGGCGAGAGTTACAACTAGCAAGAGCCGGCGCAACAGGCGCTTTCTCACATGCCTCCACACGAGCCAGCTGAGAATCAGCCCCAGAAACATCCAGCGAATGGCATGCCCACCTGGATATCCATATTGATTAGCGGTTTTATCAAGCGTGAATGGCGTGTTTGCACTGACAAGTGTCTGGTGAACACGCCAGGCGGGAGAGTGAGGAGCTTCCCACCACATGCCAAGTATCAGCCTCAATTTTAGCGAAAGCGGGCTTTGCTCGCTCATTTGTTGACAGCCTAAATTACCCATCCCCGATTCAAGACTGACCGGTACTGGTTGGGGAAAGATTTGTTTTCCAACAGTCTCGCTGCCTATGCAAAGTAGCATTAAAAGGAGGAGGTAAGGTAGCATGCGCCGGCGGTATCCGAGCCATAAGCAGCCCATACCCAGCACGAAGGTAAAGAACAGGCTCATTGGTACTTCTCCGAATGTCTTCCACTGGTGAAAAACACAGTCAATCCCTGTCAGAGGTCGATGCAGGAGCCATTGTTCCAGGTACAAGGTGGGAAGGAGCAGCACTCCGGTCAAGAAGATAGCGGTGTACAGCAGGAAAAGGACGAGCAGCACAACAGACAGTCCAAACCATTTGTGGGCCGGAGGGATAGTTCTCAAGCGGACATGAAAACCACTCTTTTTTAGCAAGAGAGGGGACGCGCTTGATTCTGGCTTCTGCACGACTATTCCTTCCTTCGCATATGCATTAAGTACTACTCCGATGCCAATATACTATAATAGATGTTGGTTGTTAAGAGATATTCTTTGATGGCGCGAATCGGTTAGGCGTGATGATGTGTTTACAATTATCTCTACCTTTATTGCTCTCAACTAAGACCCTTTCTGCGGTCTGAGGATCAAAGGAGAAGAAACATGGCGACACAAGAACCGATCAATACGCAAGACTTTATGGCGTCCTTCAAGGGATTTATGGACAAGGCAGTAGCACAGGCGCCTGACGAGGAACCGGTATTCTTACGTTCTCTGCATGCCCATTTTGGAAAAGAACCGAAAGATTTGCCTAGGGTCAAATCAGAACCGTATGAGATTTATACCGGGTTGGCAGTAGAGTTTGAAGACCCATTTGGGAATAGGCTGGGCATCACTGGCTATTCGAAGCAGGCAAATCGTGTTAGACGGCCGCCCCCCACCGCCCCAAGGGTGACCGCAAGGGTCAACCCCACTATATACGCTCCACCACCCCACTCCACGCGCAATGCGCAGCATCGTACCGTGTATAGTAGGGTTGACCCTTGCGGTCACCCTTGGGGTGGGGGCTAGACTGGGGGCTTGGGCTGGGGGCCGGATGTGGGGTATCGGATGGGCATATCGTAATCATTACTCCAACATATGCTTGACAAATACTGAACAATTTGATACCGTGCATTTGCTGCACAATGCATTCAATAGTGGGTTGGTAAAGAAAAGAGGTTGGTTGCGGATGGCTCTCCTGGAAGATCTCACGCCGGGGGTATTGGTTAAGGGTCTCCTTCCTGGCGGTAATGTGACGGTGATCAGTGTCAAACGGCATGGTTCTACGAGTGTCGAGCTGGTTTATAAAGATGCCAATGGCCACCTGGGAAACGAACTACTGTATAGTGATGGAGTGGAGAACCTGGAGATCGCCGCAGCTGGTCTGCCGTGGAGTTTTGATGCTGATGGTTCCCTCTTTCGCCTGACCTCGGAGGCGTATCGTATCCGCCTGGCCTACCTGTTTGACCCCCTGATTGCCGTGCATACCTCGCTGATTGAGCCGCTGCCGCACCAGATTACCGCCGTCTATGATACGATGCTTGCTAAACAACCCTTGCGCTACCTGCTGGCAGATGATCCCGGCGCCGGCAAGACGATCATGACGGGCTTGCTTATTAAGGAACTGATGATTCGTGGGTATTTACACCGCTGCCTTATTGTCTCTCCCGGCAACCTTGTGGAACAGTGGCAGGATGAGCTGAATCGTCGCTTTCATATAGTCTTTGACATCCTTACTAATGACCGGTTAGAGGTTTCGGCCTCGGGCAATGCCTTTACGGAAATGCCACTGTGTATTGCGCGGCTTGATAAGCTTTCGCGGGACGAGTATACGCAGGAGAAGCTACGGCAGACCGAGTGGGATTTGATTGTGGTGGACGAGGCGCATAAGATGTCGGCGACCTTTTTTGGTGGGGAGGTAAGGTATACCAAACGCTACCAGCTTGGGGAGGTGTTGGGGAAGATTACGCGCCACCTTCTGCTGCTCACGGCAACGCCGCATAGTGGAAAAGAAGAGGATTTCCAGTTGTTCCTGCGTTTGCTCGACGCGGACCGCTTCGAGGGCAGGTTTCGCGATGGCGTTCACAAGGTGGATGTCTCTGACCTGATGCGTCACCTCGTCAAAGAGCAACTCTATACCTTCGAGGGCACGCCGCTTTTCCCCGAGAGGTTGGCCTACACGGTCAACTATCACCTTTCAGGGTTGGAAGAGACGCTCTATGAAGAGGTCACCGACTATGTGCGACAGGAGTTCAACCGCGCCGAAGCGCTGGAGAGCAGCGGCAGCAAGGGAACGGTGGGCTTTGCTTTGACCACCCTGCAGCGCCGGCTTGCTTCGTCACCGGAGGCTATTTACCAGTCGTTGAAGCGCAGGAGAGAGCGGCTTGAACGCCGGCTGCACGAGGCGCGGCAGGTCAGGTATGATGTGGATACACCGCTTGAACTTTTCCAGGGCCTGCCTCTCATCACAGACGAAGACCTTGACGACCTGGAAGATGCTCCCGACGCGGAACTTGAGCAGACCGAGGAACGGGTTGTTGACCAGGCCTCAGCGGCGCGCACCATTGCCGAACTGGAAGTCGAAATTGCTCTGCTGGCCCGTTTGGAAGAACTGGCGCACCAGGTACGGCGCAGCGGTACCGACCGCAAGTGGGAGGGGCTGGCCAGCCTGTTGCAGAACAACGCCGAAATGTTCGATGCTGAGGGGCATCGGCGCAAGCTGGTCATCTTCACCGAGCACCGCGATACGCTCAACTACCTGGCAGAGCGCATTCGTACTATGCTGGGACGGGCCGAGGCCGTTGTCACCATTCATGGTGGCATGGGTCGGGAAGAGCGCGCGAGGGCGCAAGAATCCTTCACACAGGATAAGCAGGTGCAGGTGCTTGTGGCGACCGATGCCGCCGGGGAAGGTATCAACCTGCAACGCGCCCACCTGATGGTCAACTATGATCTGCCGTGGAACCCGAATCGCCTGGAGCAGCGTTTTGGGCGTATCCATCGTATCGGGCAAACGGAGGTCTGTCACCTCTGGAACCTGGTCGCGTCACAGACGCGCGAGGGCGAGGTCTTTCACACCCTGCTCAAGAAGTTAGAGGAGGAGCGCGAGGCCCTGGGAGGCCAGGTCTTTGATGTACTGGGCAAAGTCCAGTTCGACAATCGCCCCCTGCGTGACCTGATTGTGGAGGCCATTCGCTATGGAGACCGCGCCGATGTGCGGGCAAAGCTGACACATGTGGTTGACCAGGCGCTTGACCGCCAGCACCTGCAAACCCTGTTGGAAGAACGCGCCCTCGCTCGTGAAGTGATGGACGTGGTGCGCGTGCGTCAGATACGCAAAGAGATGGAACGCGCCGCCGCCCACCGGCTGCAGCCTCATTTTATCGCAGCATTCTTTCTGGAGGCATTCAAGCGGCTCGGTGGCATATATTTTGAGCGCGAGCCACATCGCTACGAGATCAAGAATGTTCCTGCCGCTATTCGCAATCGCAGCTCTCGCCGCGATGCCAGGGCCACAATTCTCCGCCAGTATGAGCGTATCGTTTTTGAGAAAGAGCGCATCTCTGTTCCAGGCAAGCCACAGGCCGCGCTCATCTGTCCCGGCCATCCACTACTGGATGTGACACTGGACCTGGTGCTTGAGCAGTACCGCGACCTGTTCTACCTTGAACATACCATTCAGGATGCCAGCATCGATACAACGGGCAAACGCCGCGAGGTCTCGCGCCAGCTGCAATTCATCGAACGTGACGCGCCAGGGAATATCCACGCGGCAGGCTACGCGCCTTTTCTCGACTACCGCCCGCTAACAGAAGAGGAGTATGCCCTTATTCCAGGAGTACGCTCCGCTCCCTGGCTGACGGGCGACCTGGAGGAGCAGGCGCGCAGCTATGCCATTACGCAACTGGTGCCGCGGCACCTGGCGGAGGTCAAGCAGCGACGTGAGGAGCAGATTGACAAAACCACCGCGGCGGTCAACGATCGCCTGACCAAGGAGATCAGCTACTGGGACAACCGCGCTGCTATCCTCAAGGCGCAGGAGACGGCGGGCAGGCCCAACGCGCGTCTCAATTCGCAGATTGCTCGCCAGCGCGCCGAAGAACTGCTGGGTCGCCTGGAGCGGCGCTTGAGTGAATTAGAGCAGGAGCGCAAGCTCTCGCCGCTACCGCCTGTCGTCGTTGGCGGCGTTCTCGTTGTCCCACAGGGACTTCTCGACAGGCTCGCAGGTCAGCATGAGCCTCCTGACAAAGAGCAGTTTGCCCAGGAGACCGCCCGCGTCGAACGCATGGCAATGGAGGCCGTGATGCAGGCCGAGCGCCAACTCGGCTACCTGCCGCGCGATGTCAGCGCCGAAAAATGCGGCTACGACATCGAATCCGCCATCCCAGGTACCGGCAAGCTGCGCTTTATTGAAGTCAAGGGGCGCGTCAAAGATTCCGCAACTGTAATGGTCACAAAGAATGAGGTTCTAACAGCGCTCAATAAGCCAGACGACTTTATCCTGGCCGTCGTCATGGTGGAGGGTGATGCGACAACGACTCACTATATCACGAAGCCTTTTCACCGCGAGCCCGATTTTGATGCGACAAGCGTTATGTATGATCTTGTCAGGTTGATGAATAGAGGAGTAATCCCGGTATGACTTATCGTAAGAAGTTGATTGAGGTTGCCCTTCCATTGGAGGCGATTAATAAGGCCTCGGCACGTGAGAAGTCGATTCGTCATGGGCATCCTTCGACGCTGCATTTGTGGTGGTCACGTAAACCTCTGGCAACGTGTCGTGCTGTCCTATTCGCGTCGCTGGTGGATGATCCTTCTAGTAGACCTGAGAAGTTTCCTACAGAGCGGGAACAGGAGCGAGAGCGGCTGCGGCTTTTTCAGTTAATGGAAGTGTTGATTACCTGGGAAAACTCTAACAATAGAGACGTGATAGCAAAAGCGCGGGCCGAGATCAACGAATCAACAGGGGGTAAATTACCGCCGCTCGTTGACCCTTTTTGTGGTGGAGGATCTATCCCTTTGGAAGGGCAACGGCTTGGTATGAATGCCTATGGTGGGGATCTGAATCCTGTAGCCGTGTTGATTAGCAAGGCTCTGGTTGAAATTCCGCCGAAGTTTGCAGGATACCCACCAGTCAATCCAGGAACGGCCAAATCGCTGATGAGTCGTGAATGGCGTGGCGCTCAAGGACTTGCCGATGACATCCGCTACTACGGTAAATGGATGCGAGATGAGGCTGAACGGCGTATTGGCCACCTTTATCCAAAGGTGGCATTACCTAAGGAATATGGTAATGGAGAGGCAATGGTCATAGCGTGGTTATGGGTGCGTACTGTGACCTGCCCTAATCCTGCTTGTGGAACGCGTATGCCGCTTACAAGCAAATGGTGGCTCTCTAAAAAGAAGGGAAAAGAAGCCTGGGTAGAGCCAAACATCGATTATAGCGTTACGCCACCTCTTATTTACTTCAGAGTGAAGACAGGAAAAGGTAGTCCACAGGATGGTACCGTCAATCGGCAAGGGGCTATGTGCATTGCTTGCAAAACATCTGTACCGCTCGATTATATACGGTTTGAAGCTCAAGCAGGACAAATGAAGGAGTTACCTTTAGCAATTGTTGTAGAAGGCAAAAAAAGCAGGGTGTACCTTGCACCAACTAGCGAATTTGAGACAGTAGCGAATAGTGCTAAACCCCAGTGGAAGCCAATGGAGTTAGTAACTACTCCAAGTCACGATGTTGATCGACTTCCAATGTATGGCATGTACACATGGGGTGATGCATTTACTTCACGCCAGCTCGTAGCACTTACCACTTTTAGCGACTTGGTGCAGGAGTGCAGGGAAAAGGTGCTGGCTGATGCCAGTGTTGTGGGCTTGCCTGCGGATAATGTTTCGCTTAACGATGGTGGTGTTGGTGCGAATGCTTATGCTGACGCGGTGGCAACGTATTTGGCAATTGCTGTTGATCGATTAGCTGATAGGAACTCAACCATTTGCTCGTGGGACACTGGTTATGTAAAAGTACGCAACACTTTTGCCCGGCAGGCCATCCCGATGGTGTGGGATTTTGCCGAAGCAAACCCTCTGAGTGATTCGACAGGCAATTTTCAGGGAGCAATTGACTGGGTAGCAGAAGTCATCGCGTCATCTTCTTGTAATGCTGCTGGTGTGGTAAAACAACTCGATGCCACAACCACCATCGAAGGCGTTACGCATCCGCTTATTTCAACCGATCCTCCATACTATGATAATATTGGTTACGCTGACCTCGCGGATTTCTTCTATATCTGGCTGCGCCGTTCGCTGAATACCGTTTACCCCGACCTGTTCAAGACAATGCTTGTCCCTAAAGCCCAGGAACTGGTGGCGACACCTTACCGTTTTGATGGGAGTAGAAGGAAGGCTCAGGAGTTCTTTGAGGCGGGCCTGGAAAAAGCTTTTGAACGCATGAGGGAAGTTCAACATCCCGAGTACCCGCTGACTGTTTACTATGCCTTTAAGCAGGCTGAGTCAGAGGCTGCAGGAGATGAAGAGAGTGAGAAGAGAGGCAATGGCTCAAACTTAAAGGTCACGGCTTCTACTGGTTGGGAGACCATGTTGGAGGGTCTGATTCGATCGGGGTTCACAATAACAGGCACATGGCCTGTGCGCACTGAGATGGTCAATCGTAGTGTTGGGCAAGGTACCAATGCTCTTGCCTCTTCCATAGTTCTTGTCTGTCGCCCACGACCCAACGATGCCCCGATAGCATCCCGCCGCCAGTTTCTTAACGCGCTGCGAGCAGAGTTACCGCTTGCGCTCAAGAATCTGCAGCATGGCAGCGTTGCACCTGTAGACCTGGCCCAGGCGAGCATTGGCCCTGGCATGAGCATCTACTCGCGCTACAGTAAGGTTGTTGAGTCGGATGGGACGCCACTCGGTGTGCGCACTGCTCTGCAATTGATTAATCGTGCTCTTGATGAAGTTTTGGAGGAGCAAGAGGGCGAGTATGACGCGGAGACGCGCTGGGCTATCGCGTGGTTCGAGCAGTACGCTATGGATGCGGGGGATTACGGTGTTGCCGAGACGCTCTCCAAGGCCAAGAATATGTCCGTGCAGAACCTGGAGCACGCGGGCCTGGTGGTATCAAGGGGAGGGAAGGTGCGTTTGCGCAGGCGCGACGAGCTTTCGGAAGCGTGGCGTCCAAAGCTGAATCCGCGTCTGACAGTGTGGGAGGTGATGCAGCGGTTGATTTACGCGCTGGATCAGAAGGGAGAGGTTGGGGCTGGTGATATCTTGCGCCAGGCGAATTCACAGGGTGAGATTGCCAGGGACCTGGCCTACAGATTGTATACGGTGTGCGAACGCAAAGGCTGGGCGCAGGAGGCGCTAGCCTATAACAGCCTGGTGGCATCCTGGTCTGAGATTAGCCGGCTGGCACAGCGGGAGGCGAGCGATGGGTTGTTGTGGGGAGCGTACTAGGCTCGACCCCACCGCCACCCCACCCGCCGCCCGGCCCCGAGAGCCCCACCCGGAGACCGCCCCAGCCGCAGCCGTCCCACCCGGAGGTTGACCCTTGCGGTCAACCTGGCGGGGGGTCTGGCTGTACACGGTGCGATGTACGCATCGTGCGCGTAGCGGGGTGGTGGGGACGTATATAGTAGGGTTGACCCTTGCGGTCAACCTCCGGACGTGACTCGTGGCATGGCTCGCGTGGTGTGGCATGGGTGCGGAACCAGACGTTCAATTCGGATAATAAAGGAGATCTACAATATTGACGAAAAAGTACGATCCGGGATTCGCATTTCGTAACAAACGAAAATCGATCCGCCTTCCCGACCATAACTACGGCTGGTCTGGTACATATTTTGTCACAATACGAGCGGAGACGCACGATCCAATATTTGAGCATCCCGCGTTGCGCACAATCTTGACCGAAACATGGGAGGCATTACCGGACAGATACCCTGGCCTGACTCTCGACGAATTTGTCATCATGCCCGACCACATCCATTTTATTATCCACCTTGAAGGTAACGTGGATAAACCCGCCACTTTGGGACAGGTCGTAGGGTCGTATAAATCAATCGCCGTCGTTTCCTGGCTACATTATATTGAAACCAACAAAATACACGCCCATGGTCGATTCTGGCAAAACTACTATTATGATCGCGTCATCCGGAACGACGAAGAACTGGAATACACACGTCAATATATTCGCAACAACCCAACCAAAACAACAAACAATATTCCAAACATGAACACATAAAATTTTATGTCGCAAAATCGGACACATTTTCCCAAAAATCTATCGCATTCGGGCATATCGTATATGGCAAATTAGAGGGGAAGAACCATCATGGCACAGAGCAACCTTGAGCGCGTTGGCAAGGCGTTGGAGCTATTGAATAAGGGACTCAAACCATTTGTTGAGCGTGAGATGCTGGCGAAATATGGTGCTCGCTGGCGCTACGAAGCCGTCAAATCACTGCGTGACCATCACTTGACGGAGGATGGCCAGGATATTCACCTGGACACCCAGGCATTGTTGCTAATCATATGGGATCAATGGCAACTGGCGTTCCAGAATGTGCTAGGACATGCAGAGCGGTCGCTTGTAAGCGAATTACGGACAACTCGCAACAAGTGGGCGCACCAGGAGGCCTTCAGTACCGATGATGCCTATCGCGCATTGGACAGCATCCAGCGATTACTTATCGCCGTCTCTGCCGCCCAGGAGGCCAGCGAGGTTGAACGACAGAAACAGGAACTGCTGCGCGTACGCTTCGAGGAACAGGCGCGCAATGAGTCGCGCAAAGTCGCGGTTGCGCCTATCGAGGGCAAGCCTACCATGGGCCTGCGTCCCTGGCGCGAGATTGTAACGCCACAGCCCGACGTTGCCTCTGGCCGCTATCAACTGGCCGAGTTCGCCGCCGACCTGGCGCAGGTACATAAGGGGGTAGGCTCCGACGAGTATCGTGTCCCGCGCGACTTCTTTCAACGGACATTCTTGACGAACGGGTTGAGGAAGCTGCTGGCCGGAGCGCTGCAACGCCTGGACGGCAGCGGAGGTGATCCTATCGTCGATCTGCAGACGAACTTTGGCGGTGGGAAGACACACTCGCTGCTCGCGCTCTATCATCTCTTTTCAGGCGTACCAATCAGCGACCTGGTGGGGATCGAGCCTGTATTGGATGAAGCAGGTATTACCCGGCCTGCGCTGGCCCAGCGGGCCGTTCTCGTTGGCTACGAACTTTCCCCGGGCCAGCCACGCACTAAACCAGATGGCTGCGTCGTCAATACGCTGTGGGGTGAACTGGCCTGGCAACTGCTTGGTAGAGATGGCTACTCGCTTGTCGCTGAATCTGACCGTCAAGGCGTCAGTCCAGGCTCCGAAGTGCTGCGCGAACTTTTTACTGCCGCCGCTCCGTGCCTCATCCTTATCGATGAATGGGTAGTCTATGCGCGCCAGTTGTACGGCGTCTCCGGTCTGCCTGGTGGTTCCTTTGATGCCAATCTGAGCTTTGCCCAGTCGCTGACAGAGGCGGCAAAAGCCTCGCCACAAACCCTCGTCGTCGCCACCATTCCAGCCTCTGATGCCGAGACCGGGGGCGAAGGTGGCCGGGAAGCGGCTGTGCGCCTTAAGAATATCTTTGGGCGCATCGAGTCTCCATGGCGACCCGCTGACGCGGAAGAAGGATTCGAGATCGTGCGGCGGCGGCTCTTCCAGCCTATCTCTCAACCGTCTCTCTTTACCGCGCGCGATAGCGTGGTCAGGACCTTCATAGACCTCTATCGCAGTCAACCACAGGAATTCCCTGGTGATTGCCGGGAAGCGGAATATGAACGGCGTATCAAAGCGGCGTACCCGATTCACCCTGAACTCTTTGACCGGCTCTACAACGACTGGTCAAGTATTGAGAAATTCCAGCGCACTCGTGGCGTCCTGCGTTTAATGGCGGCTGTGGTTCATACCTTGTGGGAACGGCAAGATGCGAGTTTGCTCATCTTGCCTGCGAATGTGCCAATTGACGAATCTAGAGTCCAGTTTGAACTGACACGCTATATGGAGGATAACTGGGTACCAGTCATCGAGAAAGATGTCGATGGCCCGCATTCGCTGCCGCTGCGCATCGACCGCGATAACCCAAACCTTGGCCGCTACTCTGCCTGCCGGCGCGTCACCCGTACCATCTATCTCGGCTCGGCTCCTAATTCGCGCAACCCGAATAAAGGTTTGACCGAAGGCCAGGTCAAACTGGGCTGCGTGCAGCCGGGAGAAAGCGTCGCGACCTTTGGTGATGCCCTGCGCCGCCTCTCGGACCAGGCGACGCACCTCTACCTGGATGGTCAACGCTACTGGTATGCCACCCAGCCAAGCGTGACACGTCTCGCCCAGGACCGTGCCACACAACTGGATGAGGAGAAAGTGCTTGAAGAGGTTGAGAAACGCCTGAGGGTTGAGCAGAGCAATCGAGGCGATTTTGCCAGGGTACACGTGTGTCCCACCTCTGGCGCGGATATCGCCGATGATGAAACCTCAGTACGGCTGATTATCCTCAAGCCACATCTCACCCATGCGTTGCGTGACCAGAACAGTAAGGCTAAGGAAGCGGCAAACGAGATGATGAGCCTGCGTGGGAACACGCGCCGTGGCTATCGCAACACCCTGGTCTTTCTCGCGGCTGACCGCAATCGATTGGAAGACCTCAAGCAAGGTGTGCGCCAGTTCCTGGCGTGGGACTCCATCAACCAGGATAGTGAAACGTTGAACCTGGATGCGTTTCAACGCAGCCAGGCCAGGACGAAGCGCGATGAGGCGAACAAGAGCGTCGATGCGCGTATTCCCGAGACATATACCTGGCTTATCGTGCCTGAACAGCCTGATCCACGGCAGCCCGACGAATTGCAAGAGTTCAAGCTGCAGCCACAGCCGCTAAACTCCCTGGCGGTCAATGCCAGCCGCAGGCTCAAATCCGAAGACCTGCTCATCACCCAATACGCCGGGACACTGCTGCACCGTGAGTTGGATCGTATCCCGCTGTGGCGCGGCAACCATATCGGCATCAAAGAGCTGTCCGACTACTTCGCTCGATATGTTTACCTGCCACGCCTCAAAAATGCCGATGTACTGCTTGCCGCTATACGCGATGGCGTTCAATCGCCGCTGTGGGAGCGAGAAACCTTCGCCTACGCGGATGGTTGGGATGCCGAAAAGAGCCGCTACCTCGGCCTCAAAGCAGGCAAACCGGTGCAGGTAACGCTGGACGCGAACAGTCTCGTTGTCAAACCAGAGGTTGCCGCAGCACAGATGGCGGCAGATGCAATTCCTGCGACGCCTGTACCACAGCCAGAACCAGAAGTACGACCAACGCCAACAATATCCTATACACAGGGTCAAGATCGGCCACTATCTGCCGTCATCGAGCGCGATGGAGCTATGGTTGTAGAGATACAGGAATTGCCCATCCCGGCAGTCTTCCCTCCAACGCCACCAGGAGTACAGCAACAGGGGCCAAAGTATCGTCGCTTCCATGGTTCAGTCGCCATTGACGAGCGCAGGATGGGCACCGCCGCTGGCAGTATCATGGAAGAAGTGGTGAAGCACCTGACCAGTCTCTATGGCTCAAAGGTCAAGGTGACGCTGGAGATACAGGCCGAATTACAGAACGGGGCGCCGGAAGAAATCGTGCGGACGGTGTTAGAGAACTGCCACACGCTCAAATTCGAGAGTTATGGGTTTGAGGAGGAGTAGCCTATGGCACCAACTTAAGGGAGAGGTGGCAGCGTGGGCCAGGCCCTGGCAGGTTGACCCTGGCGGTCAACCAATATCCATCAAGCTAAGGACCGCAGAGCTTAGGATCGCCCAGTTGCTGGAAGGTACTCGGGGAGTGCTGCCGCCTGTCGGTCCAGCAATTGGATCCCATCGAGGAACACGTCCAAGCCAGCACCACCTCCCAGGTGACCTCGCCTCGTATCGCCAGAACCAGCCAGGACACCGTCCACTGGATGACTTGCCTCGCTTTGACCAGGCTGCGACGCGGATCAGCCCAACAGCCTTCCAAAGTCACCCAATGCTCAAGCAGCAAGCCCAAGAGCTTGGCGTACAACTCGGTCAAGATGCGCTGGGGCTTGCTGCTTCTCCACGTGTCTATTTTGCCTTCCTGCGCGCCACGAGTTTCCACAACAGTTCGATAGGCCCTCGCAAGCGCATGAGCGCCACGACTTGCTCAGCTGAAAGCACGTGGCTCTCGACGTTGGTCAACACCAGTAGCCACTCCAATTGGCGCTGTTTGCTCGCACTCACCTTGTGGCGAGGGCCAAGCTCGCTTGCGCGGATGGTGGCCTGCTCCTCGCTTGGGCCGTCGTCCACATCGCTGGACTCCAAGGCTCGCGGGGACGGCGTTCCACCTCGCGCTTGGCTCGTTGCGAGGCAAAGTCGGATGGCCTCTTCAGGCAAGCGCAGGGCAATCAAGCGCACCGGCACGCGGCTCCCGCTTGCCTGCTCGCACCCACACCTCGACCACCTGCTCACTCTCCGGCAGACTGCGCAACCACTCCGTCAGGTTCCACAGCCGTCCTTGCTTCTCGCTGAAGAGCATGTCCGCTTTGACCCCGGTGATCCAGAAGCGTCGGCTCTGGCTGGCCGCTCGCATGTCCGCATAGCTGAGATAGGCGGTGTCCACGATCCTCAACGAGTCTTCAGGATACGGCGAGTCTTTGGCCGGTCCTTGCCGTTCGGAACGGCGGGCATCTTGCATCCACAGGCCATGCAGTCCCCCGCCTCGCATTTCCCAACGGGCTTGGATGCGCACCCCACTTTCATTGGATCCCGACGGGCCACCAGAGCCACGCCAACTCGTGCTCAACTCGTTAGGCAGGCTGACCACCGAGCCGTCCTGCAAGAAGACCCCGAAAGCTTCGGGCTCAAACAGCGGCGTTTCCACCCCTTGCCCCTGCAAGAGCTGACCCGTCGCTTCTTCCAACAAGTGCCGCAAAAGCGAGCTTCCAGCTGGCCCAAATCGCTCTTCGATGGCCTGATTGCGTACATGAAGGCCCAAGGAGGCCACGACATGATTGAGTTGAGAAGAACTGGCCGACCCGTTGTTCATCCAGCCCAACACGCACATCTGCACAAACGCGGGTCCGTCTAACCGCGCCGTCCTGCGCTTGACAAAGCCACTCGTTCTCTCCAATTCTTTGGGTCGCTCGACCAAAAAGCGCTGGGCCAACTCACTCAGGCGTGCTCTACTCTCCATTATCGGCTCCTTTCGGTGAGAGATCTCACATGATCTGTTTCTGCAAGATTCTATCACCGGAAGCCTGTTGTTCTTTGCTTCTCTTTACCTCTTCCTTTCTTAGCTTGATGGATATTGGTTGACCGCAAGGGTCAACCTGGAGCGGGCTCTTGCAAATGTTGAACACTTGTGCTATATTGCCCGTAACAAAGTTGGTTGTACTCTTAATTTCTGGGGGGAAATTATATGGCAACTGGGAGCAACTACATTGAACGGCATATGAATGTGTAAACGCTTATATTGGACAGGCGAATACCTTCTATGTACTCGAAAACTATCGCGAAGCAGGAACAGCCTGGTCGAGGAGCTATTATGTGGGTACGGTGGGAGACATGACCGAAGCCGTCGTCAAAAAGCACATCGAATGAGGGCAAGGCTAATGCGCAAGACGTACAAGTACCGTATCTATCCAAATAAGGAGACTGAGCAGAAGTTCAACTGGGTGCTGACTCGTTGTAGAGAGTTGTACAACGCAGCCCTCTCTGAGCGGAAAGATGCCTACAAGTATGCAGGCAAGTCGATCACGTACTACGATCAACAGAACGATCTGCCTTAAATCAAAGCAGAGATCAGGGAAGAGTACCAGAATATAGCTGCTCATGTCCTACAGGATGTGTTGAGACGACTCGATAAGGCATTTCAGCATTTCTTTCGCCGCTGCAAGAATGGGGAAAATCCTGGTTTCCCCCGTTTTCAGGGCCGCCGTCGCTATGACAGTTTCACCTACCCTGATGGAGCTGGTTGGAAGTTCGATGGACGCTCTCTCCATCTCAGCAAGATTGGCAAGGCTAAAGTCAAGTTGCATCGTCCGATAGAGGGCAAGATAAAGACTGTCACCATTAAGCGCGAAGTTGACGAGTGGTATGCAGTGTTCTCATGCGAGGTGCCTGAACCTGAGAAGTTGCCTCTCAGTTATGAGGATATAGGGGTTGATCTGGGCGTAACTCACCTGGCAACGCTGTCCAACGGGGAGATGATTGAGCATCCACGCTACTACCGCAAAGCGAAGAAGGTTCTTGAGAAAAGGCAGCAAGCCTTATCACGCAAGAAGCGGGGGAGCCATCGCAGAGAGAAGGCCCGTAAACTGGCTGCAAAGGTACACCGCAAGATAGCCAGGCAGCGCAGGGACTTCCAGCAGAAAGCATCCAAGAAACTGGTAGAGCGCTATCAAGTCATTGTTTTTGAGGATATCAAGACAGGCAATCTCACCAGGAGACCAAGGCCCAAGCAAGACGAAAGTGGGAACTATCTTCCTAATGGGGCAAGTGCAAAGGGCGGCTTAAACAAGTCCATTTTGGACGCGAGTTGGGGAACCTTTGTAGACATGTGTTCTGTCAAGGCAGCATGGGCCGGTCGGACATTGATCAAGGTTTCCCCTCAGTTCACCTCACAAATCTGTTCAGGCTGTGGACAAGTCCGCAAGAAAGACTTGTCTGAACGCTGGCATAGTTGCGATTGTGGAGCGGAATTAGATCGCGATGTCAACGCTGCCATCAACATTTTAGAGCGTGGAAGACGCCAACGTGGGGCAACCTGCGTAGAAGCTCCCTGCCCTTAGGCGGGAGAGCACTTCACTAATCAAGAGCGGTCTTAAAGAGCGCTGGTCCTGGGATTGTGGGCATTAGTCGCTCCAGGAGAGCGTCGTCGACAGCGACTCGCGCGGCTTCTAGCGCAGTGAAGAGCACGCCAATAATTGGCTCAAAGCGGCAGCGTGTGGGCCGAACAGCAGGAGAGGTCGTGCGAACAGTTTCGATGATCGCATTTGCAAGCAGTTGAGAGGGATGGCGAAAGACGCCGCCAGCCAGCACCAGGGTAAATGGTGTTCCCTCTATGCCCACTTTTCGCGCAGCGGCAAGCGCGTATTTACCGAGCATGGCGCCTTGTTCTTGAACGATATGTGTCGCCGCGTTATCACCGGCTTGCGCTGCATCAAGGAGCAGTGGCGTTAGTTGATCAATACGGTACTGGTGCCGCTGCAGCCTGTTGGTAAAAAGATGGAGCAATTCCTCGACAGTCTCCAGTTTGTAAAAATCGAGGATACGCGGGGTCAACGTTGTTGGGGGATCGATGCCCAGTTCTGAGC
>WNGP01004377.1_pt1 | contig 21151 bp, 17 predicted proteins | sample 5407671 | NCBI WGS metagenome assembly WNGP01 (sample SAMN13153381, study PRJNA577476) | soil metagenome | isolation source: 40 cm soil or saprolite under Garry oak tree replicate 2 | place: USA:California | collected 2016-06-15 | reverse complement strand
CTCTGTTAGGTGGAATAATCGGATTTTTCCTTCTGGCGAGCAGGTCAACGTTTTGGCTAAGTCTGTTTATGGCCCACGTCGGTGGCGGATTTCTCTATCTGGCCGCACACGCGCTTCTTGGAGAAATGTTGAAACACGGCAAAGGATTGGTCCTGAAAAGCTTTTCGCTCGGCGTCGGATTGATCGGCGCTCTCAACATCTGGTTGCGAGTGTCCGCCTGACAGCAAAATCCGTTGATTTCAGGGCAGTGACGTTGTAAATCGGTCTCCCGATGAAATTGCCAATCGCCTTTTCGATTGTCGCCCTTGCGATTGGGATAATGTCATACGCATTCGCGGATCCGGGCCCGGTGAGTGGCGCCCCTGGTGGAGTAACCACACAGCCAGTTATCTCGAGCCCGACGTCATCGACTTCGGATCATTCAACCAGTGGAATCACACCGCCCGGCACCGGCGCTTACTCCAGCGGGACGGGATCGAGCAGCGCAACGTCCGCTGCCACACCCAACGAAAGTAACACTGACGAAAGCGACGACACACTGTATCGCGGCAAAACGTCCGAAACGGAGAATCCCATGATGCGGGATGAAGGACCTTTGCATTTCAAAACTCGGCCCAAGGAGAAAATCCAGGAAGTGGATTCGCTGAAAAAGCTGCCGAGCAGCGGGACCGACCCGAAGTTTAAAGGCAGCCTTCTCCATTCTGGCATATCTTCGATCGAGAGCCTGGGCGAAACGGCAAATGAAGCCGACGCAGCAGATGAGGTCGATCCACGTTTCAAGACAAAGCGGTTAACTTTCACGCCTGCTCAGAGCGACCAACCCAAGAAAGCCCAAGCGGATTCCACCCCCTCGCCTACTCCTTCGCCGACTGCCTCACCAACCGCGAAGGATTCAAGCAGGTCAAAGGAATAGCTTCGTCGTCCACTAAAATCGGCCTTAGTCGCGCTTTGGTTTCAAAAGCGGGAATAAGATCACATCGCGGATAGATTCAGCGCCCGTAAACAACATCGCCAAACGGTCGATCCCAAGTCCAAATCCTCCCGCCGGCGGCATTCCGTGTTCGAGCGCCAGCAAAAAATCCTCGTCGATTTTTTGCGTCTCTTCGCCCGCCTGTTCCAGTAACCGCTGCCGCTGCACGTCGGGATCATTGAGCTCGGTGTAACCAGGAGACATTTCCACTCCGTTAATGATCAGCTCGTAAACATCAACCAGCGACGAATCGGCCGCATTCTGCTTCGCTAACGGCACCAATTCCTTCGGACAATGGGTCACGAACAGAGGATCGAATGTTTTTTCTTCGACCAACTTTTCGAAAACGTGCTGGGTTACTTCGAAATCGGCCAGCTGCGGCAGGATTTCGAGCTTTAACTCGCCGCTCGCACGGGCGCGCCGTTGCTCGCTGGAAATGTTGAACCAATCCTTGCCCGCCACTTCGCGGACAAGATCGACATAACGCGCGCGACGCCACGGCCGCTTCAAGTTGATCGTGCGAACCACCTTTCCCTCCCCGTCGCGGTGCTCGATTTCGAGCGAGCCGCAAATCTTTTCGGCCACATTACAAATTAGTTCTTCGATCAAGTCCGCCATTTTTTCGAAATCGACGTAGGCCCAGTAAACTTCAAGCATGGTGAATTCCGGATTGTGCTTCCGTGAAATGCCTTCGTTCCGAAAATTCCGGTTCAGTTCGAACACTCTGGTGAACCCGCCAACCAAAAGCCGTTTCAAGTAAAGCTCCGGCGCGATCCGCAGATAAAGATCGAGTCCGAGCGCTTTGTGGTGCGTGCTGAACGGCGCCGCCGCCGCGCCGCCGGCGACCGTTTGTAAAATTGGCGTCTCCACTTCCGCAAAACCGCGATCTTCCAGGAATCGGCGAATTTCGCGCACGATCGCGATCCGTTTTTGAAATGTCTCCCGCGATTGCTCGTTCGCGACCAGATCGACGTATCGCTGCCGATAGCGTGCTTCGACGTCCTGCAGGCCGTGCCATTTTTCCGGCGGCGGCCGGAGCGACTTAGCCAGGACTTCCAATTTGCGCACTTTCAACGTCGGCTCACCGGTTTTGGTCAAGAAACAGATGCCTTCGACGCCGATGAAATCGCCGAGATCGAGCAGATCAAAAATTTCCATCGCGGCCGCGCCAATTTCTTTCTCGTGGAAGTAAGCCTGAAGGCGGCCGGTCGCATCTCGAAGATCGACAAAGTGACTTTTGCCCATGTCGCGGTGTGCGGTGATTCGCCCGGCGGCGCGAAGCGATTCGCCTTCCTTGAATGCGTGCCGGACTTCCGCGATTGAGCCCGATGCTTCGAAAGCGCGACCAAAAGGTTCCACCCCGCGGGCACGAAGCGCCTCGAGTTTCTCCCGGCGTTGCGCAATCAATTCGTTTTCCGGCTCCATGCTGTTGGAATGATTATGGTGGAGAGGCCTCGTGCCAAGTGCCTGTTTTAGTTCCCCTTTGCAACGATGTAACGCTTTAACCAAACGCGTCCCCAATATTGGTTTGCCAATGGAAGATTACCGATGTGATACTCGCCGGTGGACAAGCCCTGTAGGGGACGCTGTTAGCGTCCCTCTTTGGGAAGCGGACTGCTTCCCCTACAGATAGATTTTCTTAAATGCCACTCGATTTACCCAAAACGACTTCCAAACGTGACGGGCCACTGGTGAAACAGTTTTCCGTTTTTCTGGCCAACAAAGTCGGCGCGATGCTCGATGTCGTGAAATTACTGAACGCACACAGCTGTGATGTCGTCGCCATGAGCGTTTCCGAATCGACCGATTCCGCGATTGCCCGCGTAGTCGTAAGCGATCCGGCGGGCGTGGAAAAATTGTTTCGGCAAAACAATATCGCTTTCGGAATGTGCGAGGTCTTGGTGGTCGAAATGCGCGAGGTTGCCACCGATTTGGCCAAACTCCTGGCGGCGCTTTTCATGGCGGAAGTGAACGTCCATTTCACTTATCCCCTCCTCATGCGGCCGCGTGGCCAGGCCGCGCTCGCTGTCCACGTGGACGATAACGACTGCGCGATCTCTGTTTTGACCGGCGAAGGTTTTCAGCTGCTGAGCCAGTCCGACATCTCGCGTTAGCAGGTGAGTTGACAGCGGCGCAGAGTTATCTACCCGCCTTGTATCTCGGCAGTTTCCCAACTGCGCTCGACCGCTACCCTCGCGGCTTCTCCGGCCATGTCGCTCGTCCCCACTCGCTCCATTCACTAAAGTTCCGGCGTGGCGAGCAGATATCGAAAAAGAGTCGCGGGTTGACAGCGCGGCTACCCCGTTTACAGAAATCAACTGTCCATGCCGTCTCTCTCCTTTGTTTCCGTGTCGCGATCCGACAAGAGCTTTCAGGTCGGGCTTATCCTGGTCGTTCTTTTTGCGGTCGTCGAATTTTTTGCGGCCGGCGTTCATTACATCGGCCGCACGCGTCCGGCGCAGCCGGCCGTCGCCGCTCCGCGCGCGGTGCCGGCGCCCCTCCCTTCCGTCGCGCCTTCCGCGCCGCCGGTTGCATTGGCAGTCGCGTCTCCGACCGCGGCGCTCACGCCGGCAACGTCGACAATCTCAGTGGCGGACCGATTGCGGAAGCAAGCCGAAGCGGCCCGGGAAAGCGGCGACACGGTGAGTGCGCTCGCTCGTTTAAACGACGCCGCGCAACGCGATCCGAAAAACCCCGAGGTCCTGGCGGAGATGGCGATGATTTACGAATCGATCCAGAATTTCGACCGATCCGCCGACACTTGGCGCAGAGTGCAGGAAATCGGTCCGTCCGCCGGACCGCTCTACGAATTGGCGGACATGAAATTAAAAACCGGCGTCCCAGCAGCTCCGGGTCCGACTACCGGCTCAGCGCTTGACGCGGGAAAGCCAGCCAGCGCGCTTGATGCCTCGAGTGTTCGCACCACCGCGGAAGGAATTCCTGCGGGATCGACGCTCGGTATTAGCGAAGTGACTGCATCGGAAACGCCCGACCCGGATTCGGAAACCAATCTGATGTTGCGGATCGCGGTCAAGAAGCGCCCGAATGCAGTGATCGACCACACCAAAGTGAAGATCCAGGTTTTCTTTTACGACACCGTGGGAGACAACGAGATCAAACTGACCGACGCCGACGTCAGCTACGAATGGCTCACTCCAAATCACGATTGGGCCAATAGCGACAGCGAAACCCTGGCGGTGACGTACATTCGTCCCAAGTTAAAGGCCAAATCGGCGGAGTCCGACCTGGCAGCGGCCGCGGCGGCAATTAATCCGGCCAAGAAAGGTAAGCCGGTGAAAACGAGCCCGCCTTCCGACGCCGGCTCGCGTAAATATCTTGGTTACATCGTGCGCGTTTATTATAATGATCAGCTCCAAGACAAACGCGCCGAACCGACCAAACTCTTAACTATTTTCCCCGCGCCCAACACCGCTCCGCCGCAGTAATGCAATTGCTCATCGTGCACCGCGACTCTGAGATGGGGGAAGCGCTGGTGCAAATGGTGAACAGGTACACGCGGCACCAGTGTGAGCTCGTCGGCAGCGATGTCGCGGCGCTGAATTGGGCGCGGCGTCATCCCCAATGTAATCTTCTCCTGACCCAACTCGAAGCCGAGGGGATCGATGGGCTCGCGCTCGGTTCGTCGCTCAGCGAAATTTTTCCGGCGCTTCAGGTTTTGTTTTTTCCAAATTATCCCGCGACCGAACAACGACTTGAAATTGCAGACACCAAAGTCTTCCCGGAACCAATCGAGGGTGACGATCTGCTGGCGGCGATCGAGCGCGCTGAGAACACGCCGCCCCATGCACCCGATCTTTTTCACATCGCGGATGTTTTGCAGATGTGTTGTCTGAGCCGGCGCAGTGGCGCGCTCCAATTGGTCAAAGAAACCAAGAGCGGACTCGCATTTCTTCGGAACGGAAAAATCGTCCATGCCGAAACAACCGCTGCCCGCGGAAGCGACGCACTGCTCGAGATGGTGAGTTGGGAATTTGTCGAATTCGCCTACGAACGCAGTGTCCGGCCGCCGCTCGAGACGATCTCTGTGGCTTGGCACGAGATTCTGATCGATGCGATTGCAAGCCGGCAGCAAGAAACCGCGATCAAATCGCAGCGCCGATCTGCCTAGCCACTTTTCTATGCAACCACGCGGGTTTGCGGTAGTTTACGTTTTGATGAAGTTGCGTTGGACGCTGGTTTGTCTTTGCTTCGCAGCGGTCCCCGCCTTCGCCCAAATCCAGGTCGAGCTGAAATTCCCGCGGCTGCAATACATCGCCTACGAGCCAGTCGTCGCCAACCTCGTGATCACGAATCTCGCCGGCCGGGATGTCGATCTTCGCGATGCCGATGGTCAATCATGGTTTGGTTTTGAAGTGACCGGAAATGAAGGCCGCTCCATCGCTCCGATCTCAAATGCGGGGACCGAACCGCTCAACATTGCCGCCGGCAAACGTGTTACTCGAAAAATTAATCTGAGCCCGCTGTTTGCCGTCCACGATTTTGGGACATACCGGGTTCGCGCTCATGTCTATTTTGGCGATCTCAACAGATTCTTTTACTCCCAAACCAAAGTTTTCGAAGTCACCGATGCCCGGCCGATTTGGCAGAAAACGGTAGGGGTGCCCGAGGGCGAGAGCGCTTCCGGAAACGTGCGGACGTATTCGCTCATGACTAATCGTTTTCCCGATCACACTTCGCTTTATGTGCGGGTTGAAGACAAAGATAGCGGGATCGTTTACGCGACTTACTCGTTAGGCCAAGTCATCGCGTTCGATCAACCGCAGGCGGAATTCGATCGGTCCAATCAACTCCATGTTCTTTATTGTGCCGCTCCGCGCAATTGGTCGTACGCTCGCGTCGGTTTGAATGGCGAGCTTCTTTCGCGCGCCAGTTTCGCCGAGACCAGGACCAGGCCCCGGCTTGTGCATTCTGAAGATGGCGTGGTAAAAATCTCCGGCGGCATGATGGACACACCGGTTACGCAAGCAACGCGCGACACCGCTCCAAAACTTTCAGCGCGACCGCCCAACGCACCGAAGGACGATTGAGGAATGCGAAAATATTTTTTGAGTTTGCTCGTCGCCGCCCCGTTCGTCGCCACGGGCGTTTGCGGTTTACCTGCTCCAAGCTCTCCCTCCTCGCGAGAAAAACGCGCGGTCGCGCCGCGAGCAACTCCCACTCCCGGAGCGCAACGAAGGGCAGTAGCCGTCTCCGAAGCTGACCGTCCCTCCACAGTGGTGGTGATCGACGCTGGCCATGGTGGATTCGATCGCGGCGGAATTCCCGGTCAGCGCGTCGCGGAAAAAACCATGACTTTGGACGTCGCCCAGCGGCTCAACTCCGTGCTTACTGCCTATGGGTATCGAGTCGTGATGACCAGAGACAGCGACGTCTTCGTGCCGTTGGGAACGCGCGTCGCGATCGCCAATTCCTATCGGAACGCGATTTTTGTTTGTATCCACTTCAATGCCGCGCGTCGCGGGAGCGCGAGCGGCATCGAAACTTACTTTTACAGTTCGCAAAGTCTGCCGCTCGCTTCCGCGATTCATTATTATGTGGCCGGCGGCGCACCCAGCTCGAATCGGGGCGTCCGACGCCGCGGCTTTTACGTCTTACGAAGAACGACGATCCCGTCGGTGCTGGTGGAATGCGGGTTCCTTACCAACGCGGCCGAAGCGAATTACGCACAGAGCGCGGACTATCGACAGAAACTCGCGGAAGAAATTGGGCGCGGCGTTCGTGAACGTTCGCTTGTAGCCAGCACGTCGGCGGCGAACCGGCTCGCGGCCAACAATACGGGAGTCCCGCTCCAGCCGTTCATCGATCAGACCCATTATCGCGATCCGGACCTTTCGCGTTCCAAGCGCGGTAAAAGAAGCTCCAAGAGTTCGTCTCGATCGACATCGTCGAAGCGCAAGCATTCTTCCGATTCAGATTTGGAGAAAAAGACGACAAAAAGGAAATCGGCCCCCGCCCAAACGGAGGATTAATTGGAATCGCCCGTGTTGAGCTCGGCGCAAATGCGCGCTGCGGAGGAATCCGCGGTCGCGCGCGGCGTGACTATTGAAACATTGATGGATCAGGCCGGGGCGGGAGTGGCCCGTGCCGTCCGGCAATTTTTTCCAAAGCCTGCGAGATGCCTCGTCTTCGCCGGCAAAGGCCACAATGGCGGAGACGCCTTGGTCGCGGCCGAACAGCTGCAACGCATTGGCTGGAAGATCGATGTCCGATTGCCGTTCGCAGAGGGGAATTGCAGCGACCTCACTCAAAAAAAACTGAAAACGCTCCGCGACGCCGCGACCAAATCGGCTGACAGGATCGAACGCGGAACGCACCTCATCATTCTGGATGGTTTACTCGGCACCGGCGCGAAATCATTTTTGCGGGAACCGCTCCGGACAGCCGCCCGCGAGATCAATCGCCTCCGGCGGGAAGAAAATGCCTTCGTCTTCGCCGTCGACCTACCAACCGGACTCGACGCGGATTCAGGCGAGAACGATCCGGAAGATTCGGTCATTGCCGATTTCACTGTCACAATTGGTTTTGCTAAACACGGCCTGATTGTCGATTCAGCGCTCAATCTTGTCGGGCGCATTCAAATTGTTCCACTTCCCGGGCTTTGTACGGAGGCCGGCGCGCCAAACGAGCTGGCCGCCAGCCCGTATTCGTTAAGTCCGCTTCTTCCTCGGCGGAAGTTCAGTGTCTACAAGAACGAATTCGGCCGCATCGGAGTGGTTGCCGGCTCGAAAGGTTTCGTCGGTGCAGCGTTAATGACGGCCGAAGGCGCGCTCCGCGCCGGCGCCGGCTTGGTAGAGGTTTTTGTTCCCGAAGAAATCTACGAGGTCGCCGCCAGCGCGGCACCGGTGGAAGCGATGGTGAAGCCCGTTCGTAGATACCGCGATCTCCTCGACGAAAAGGAAATCGACGTTTGGGCGCTCGGGCCCGGTTTGGGAAAAGCACGCGCCTCCGAAATTCTGAATTTAATCGAGAACGCGCCACAACCGATGATTGTGGACGCGGATGGATTGAACATTGTTGCCGATAAGATCGACATCCTGCGCAGTTGTCGCGGTGCCCGGCTGCTTACACCTCATCCCGGCGAGATGAAACGATTGATGGAAGTCGGCAAAATGGCGCGCGCCGGAATTGCACGAAATTTTTGCGATCAATTTCCGATTACGCTGCTGCTCAAAGGAAGTCGCAGCATTGTCTGCGAGCGCGGGAAACCGATCAGTTACAACACCACCGGCAATCCGGGAATGGCCAGCGGCGGAATGGGCGACGTCTTGACCGGCGTGTGCGCCGGTTTGGCCGGACGCGAATTGTCGATCTACGACTCGGGTCGGGTCGGAGCCTGGACCTGCGGCCGCGCCGCCGAGATGTCGATCTTTCAAGACGGCGCAAGCGAAGAATCGCTCCTGGCGAGTGACGTGCTCGCTCATTTGGGCGCAGCATTCAACGAACTGCGCAATCCGTCGGTTTAACTGTCGCATTTGTCATTCCGCGCCCTTCGACGTCACTCAGGACAGGCTCCGTAAAGGAATGGAGCGGGACGAGCGACATGGACGGTTGCCGCTAGGGCAGCGGCGAGAGAGTCGGGAGACGAAAGAGTTCAATCTCTTACTGTTTCTGAATCGGAAATATCTTGAGATGTCTCGACTTCGCTCGACATGACAATGAATCTGCGCGAACAGACAAAATACGAGTTCATGAATCCTCCATCCGAAAGCGCGCCAATCGAAGCTACGCCTGAGTCGCGCGACAATTGGTGGAGCCGCCTGAAGAAAGCGCTCGGGCCGGTCGCAGTCGTCGGCGTCGTGATCGCGAAGTTTTTTGCGAAACTGAAATTCTTCATCCTTCCCGCGCTCAAGTTCCTGCCGCTCCTGCTCAAGTCCGGCGGCACGATGCTGTTGATGATCTGGGTTTATACGATGATGTGGGGTTGGAAGTTCGCGGTCGGGTTTGTGATGCTCTTGCTCATCCACGAATGTGGGCATCTCATTGTCGCCAAAAAATTCGGACTCAAAGTCGGCGCGCCGGTTTTCATTCCGTTCATGGGCGCGTTCATCGCTTTGAAAGAAGCGCCGCGCAATGCCTGGATGGAGGCGTGCGTCGGAATTGGCGGACCGATGCTCGGCTCGATCGGCGCGCTCGCCTGCAATTCGATCGGTGAATTTACCGACATTCCAATTTTCTTCGCGCTTGCCTGGTTCGGTTATTTCTTGAACCTGTTTAATCTGACGCCGGTGGGCATGCTCGATGGCGGGCGAATCGTTACGGCATTATCGCGCTGGCTTTGGCTGCCGGGTTTCGCGGTGCTGCTTTGGTTCGGCTGGAAGTATCCGAACTTTATTGTCTGGCTAATGGTGATCGCGTCGCTGCCGCGCGTTTATTCGCTTTTCCGAAAACGAACCGAAGAAGAGCGACGTTATTATGAAGTGACACCGGCCCAGCGCTGGACGATGTCGATCTTGTATTTCGGTTTGATCGCGGTGTTAATTTTCGGAATGCACCTGGCCACGCGCGACTTGCATAACTATGGCGTCCGTTCGCACGGACACGGTCAGGATGTGATCTTCCAATAGGTAGGGGCGATTGACCTCAATCGCCCGGGCGGTTCGGGTGAATGGAGCCGGCGGGAGCGGAGCGACGGAAAGCCCGAGAGGGTGGGCGAGCGGGAAGCCAGCGAATCAACCGCCCCTACCCGCCGCGAAGACTTTCGCCGGTTCGAGGCCGATCTCTTTCAGGATCGACAAGAAACGTTTGTCAGCGCGAAGCGGTGCGAATTCGGGCGCAATGCCGATGAAATGAAGCGATGAGGACCGTTCGTCGCACGCGCGTTCGAGCTCGCGAATCGCATTGTCGTGGGTACCGAGCGCTACGTAGACATGCGCAATGGCGTCGCCGGGCGTATAACTCCCGCGACTGGCAATAGTTTTGGCAAGAACTTGATGCGCTTCATCCGGCCGATTCATCCGCGCGTAAGTAATAGCCAAACCGAACGCCGGTCGACCGCCGATGTTCTGCGCCTTTTGATAGAGCGCGATCGCTTCGTCGAAACGTCCCATCTCGCGATAAAGCGCGGCCAGCAAAGGCTCGCCATAGACAAATGCGGGGTCGAGTTGCAACGCTCGTTCGCCAGCCGCCATCGCTTTATCGAATAAACCGAAGTAACGGTACAGCTCACAAGCCGAATTGTTCACCCAAAGCGATGCCGGATCGATGGTGGACGTGCGCTCCAAATAGATTAGCGCTTCGTCGCGCTCGCCGCGGGCAGCCCAAAACGCGGCCGAAAAATAGTTCGAAGACGTCGACTTCGGATCGAGCTCGACCGCGCGGCGAAATTCACGGGCCGCTCCGTCCATGTCCCAATCGAGAATGCGCTTTGTTTCTGCCAGATAGACATGTGCCTCCGCATCGTCATTGTCGATCTTGAGGGCATTGATCGCGGCCTCGCGCACTTTTGAATAAGCTTGGCGGGGTGCGACGTAAGCATCCGCCAACCACAACCACGCCTTTGCCATCCCGGTCCAGGCCCGACCGAATTGGGGATCTTTTTCGAGAGCGCGTTCGAAATATTCCAGGCTTTTGCGCAGATCTTCTTCGGTTGTCCTGTCGGAATAAAACAAGCCGTGCAGATAAACGTCGTAGGCAGCGGTGCTCCGGACGAGTCGCGACGACAAAGGCCCTGAGATATCCAGCTTCAATTTCAGCGCATCGACAATGGCCCGTGCAATCTCGTCCTGAAGCGCAAAGATTCCCTGCATCTCGCGCTCGAATGTTTCCGACCAAAGCGTGAAGCCATTGCAGCAATCCGTCAGCTCGGCACTGATGCGGACGCGATTCCCTTCACGACGCACACTGCCTTCGAGCACGTGGTCCACATTCAACTTGTCTGCAATTTCCTTCAGGTCCGCTTTTTTGTCTTTGAACCAAAACGAAGAACGGCGCGCGGCCACGCGCAATCCGTCAATTTTCGCCAGCGCTGTCTGAATTTCCTCCGCGATTCCCTCGCCGAAATAATCGCGCTCTTCGCCGGGACTCAAATCTGTGAACGGCAAGACCGCAATCGACGGTTCGCTTGAAGAGACAGCCGGTCCGATGTCGATCTTATCCTTCATGTCAGGCGTGCGCACGATCCCGTAGCGAGTGAAATCGAAAAACCAGGAGAGTACGAGCGCGACCGGAAACCCGAGCACGATCAGGAGAACAACAAGCCGAACGACCCAGATCGGAATATCGAAGACCGGCAACAACTGCGAGATGCCCTGGGCGAGTGCCCAGCCACCAACAACGTAAGCGATTGCAACGGTGTAGACCTTTCTGCGCTTCAGCTCGGCGAAGAATTTCTTCAGGTTCACGGCGACGAATGCGCGATCAATTGCTGAAACCGCGAGTCGTTGCGGATCGGGTCCCATTCCCAGCGATGTTTCAAATCGTTCACCGTGACACTGTAATCCGCGCTGTCGACTGCGCCGGGTGTTTTCAGCAAACGCTCGATCAACGGGATGGCCAGATCATTTTCGCCGCAGCGCGCGTAAATCAGGGCGAGATAGCAATTCATCAATACGCCATCGACCGCGTCGAGAGATTCAGGTTTGAGCTCGACCGCCCGCCGGCCCTCGCGAATCGCATCCTCTTTCCGGCCCATCAATGCGTAGGTCAATCCAAGATTCGCGTGCCGCTCCGCGCTGTCAGGTGATTCCATGACCGCCGCCTCGTAACGAGCACGCGCAGTCTCAAAAAATTTTCGGGCACCATTCACCGATGCACCCGTAAAAAAAATCTTTCGGGGTGGTGCCGGCGTTGGTGTAGGAAAATTCATTGAGCTACGATGCGTCGATCACCCGCTTCGCGGTCGCGTAATCGCGCTCGATCATCGCGACATCCCATCGGCAGGTCGTCACCACGCCGTCCGGATCGACATTCGCCGGGATTTCCGCGATCAGCGACTTCAATAAACGGGTGTCGCCTTTCCACCAAAAATCGACGTAACCGCTCTGGGCCTTGGCCACGAGCGAAGCCGGCGCGAGAGCGCGCATTCTCTCGACCAGACGCGCGGCTTCCGGCCAACGCCGCAACGCGGTATTCGTGAACAAGAGCGTTCGAACGACGTTTGGATTTTGCGGATCGAGTTTGCTGATCTTCTCGTAGCTTTCGAGACACTCCTGCCATTTTCCCTGACGCCGCTTGATCGCGGCAATCAATACTGCGGTCTCGCTGTTGTTCGGCGACAGTCGCAACGCGGTATCGAACTCGGCCAGCGCGCGATCGTAATCCCGGTCGATCCAGTAAATGCATTGACCGAGAGCGAGATGCGCCTCGGCCAGATTCGGCTGCAACTGAAGGGCAACATCGGCTTCGACGCGGGCTTTCGTCTTCCAGGCATCAAGCGGCTCATAATAATGAAAAATCGCCGCACGCGTGGAAGCGAGTCGCGCATGGGCGAGGGCGAACTTTGGGTCGAGCCCGATCGCGGTCTGGTAGAGCTGCTCTGCTTTTTTGTAATCTTCAAGCAACGTGTCCGGATTGCGTTCAATCTGGTTCGCCTGGAGATAAACCAGGTAAGCATCGGTATTTTCGGTCGGTTTGGTTGCGATCCGCGCTTTTTCGTTAGGGCTCAACGTCACTCGCAACGCCTCTGCGATCTCTGACGCGAGTTCGCCTTGCAGGCCTAACGAGTCTGCCAGCGTCCGTTCGTAGCGATTGGCCCAGAGATGCCGATCTTTCAGAGCGTCGACCAACTGCACATTCACCACCACCCGATCGCCTTCCCGCCGCACGCTTCCTTCCAATACGTTGGCCACTCCGAGGAGCCGGCCAATTTCGCGCAGATTGTGCGCCGCCGGATCGCGAAATTGCATCACCGACGAACGGCTGATCACGCGCAAGTCGGCGATCTTAGCCAGACTCGTCAGAATGTCGTCCTGGATGCCGTCCGCGAAAAATGCGTTCTGCTTGTCGTCGCTGAAATTGGCGAACGGTAACACCGCGATGCTCTTGTCAGGGATCAGTTCACCGCTTGAGCTGTAAGATGGAAGCCGCTCGTAAATCAGCACCGCGATCAGCAGCAGAAGAACACCGATAATTGTAAAATCGAGGAGACGCCCCGCGCTTTTTCGGACACCTGGATCGACATCTTCGTCCCGAACAAATCCTGCGCCTGTGAATTCGTAGAGCCACGCCAGCGCCATCGCGATTGGAAATCCAAGAAGTAGCACGACGATGACAAAGCGAACTGCCGAGTTCGGAATGTCGAAGAACGGGAAGACTTGAGTCGCGACCTGGGTCAACAGCCATGCCGCCATCCCATAAGCGACGGCCGCGCGATAGACGTGGCGGCGCTTCAGCTCGGCAAAGAATTTCGGCAGATTCACCCTGTTTCGCTGAATTAACTTTCGGAACCGCCTTTCACAAGCGCAACGTCTCTTGCATGCTAAATTGCCCGATGCCGTTTCAGCTCGAATCCGACTATAAACCTCGTGGCGACCAGGGGCAGGCCATTGCCAAGCTGATCAAGTCGGTCGAAGCGGGCAATCGGCACCAGACCCTGCTCGGCGTTACTGGCTCGGGCAAAACATTCACTATCGCCAACGTCATTCGCGAGTTAAACCGGCCGACCCTGGTGATTTCGCACAACAAAACCCTAGCGGCCCAGCTTTACTCGGAGTTCAAGCAATTTTTCCCAAAAAACGCGGTCGAATATTTCGTCAGTTACTTCGATTACTACCAACCGGAAGCATACATCCCGCGGACCGACACGTACATCGAGAAGGACTCGTCGATTAACGAAGAGATCGAGCGGTTGCGCCTGTCGGCAACGAGTGCACTGCTCACACGGCGCGACACGATCGTGGTCGCGAGCGTTTCCTGCATCTACGGCGTCACGTCGCCGGAAGATTACGAGCGAATGCTGCTGACGGTAAAACGCGGCCAGCATACTTCGCGCGAAGCAGTGCTCAGTCGGCTGGTCGATATGCTCTACGAACGCAACGATATCAGTTTCTCGCGCGGCAAATTTCGGGTCCGCGGCGACGTGGTCGAAGTCTATCCCGCCACGGCGGACGAAGAGGCAGTTCGCCTGGAATTTTTTGGCGACGAAATCGATGCCATCACCCGCTTCGATCCGTTGACCGGTCACGCCCACGAATCGCTCAGTGTGATCACATTTTTTCCAGCGAAACAATTCGTGACGCCGGCCGACAAATTGAATCGCGCGTTGCAAACGATCCGGGCCGAGCTGGAAGACCGAATCAAAGTCCTGGAATCGCAAAACAAATTGCTCGAAGCGCAACGACTCCGCATCCGCACCGAATACGATCTGGAGATGTTGCAGGAGATGGGTTTCTGCAACGGAATCGAAAATTATTCGCGACATCTCTCCGGCCGGCCTCCGGGGTCAAAGCCCTATACGATCGTCGACTTTTTCCCGAAGGATTTTCTGGTCGTGATCGACGAATCGCACGCGACCATTCCACAAATTGGCGGAATGTACGAAGGCGATCGTTCGCGCAAGACCGTGCTGGTGAATTATGGTTTCCGTTTGCCGAGCGCGCTCGATAATCGGCCTCTGAATTTCGATGAGTTCATGAAACTTACGAACCAGCTCGTTTACGTGAGCGCGACACCGGCTGAGTTCGAAATCCAAAACAGCGTTGTTGGAAATAAAGGCTACGTCCCGCATCGGCGCCAGCGCATCGGCGAAGACGAGCCGGTTCCGTTCGTATTACCGGGTGAAACTGTGGCGGCGGTCTCAGATCGTCGATCCAGGGCAAACGGCGCTCGGAGAGCGCCGCTCCAGCAATCTCAGGTGCATATTTCGCGGACAGACGAGCCCGCCGCGAAATTCGAGGTTCGCGAGCCCGGAGCGCCGCTGGTTGTCGAACAAATCATTCGTCCGACCGGACTTCTCGATCCAAAAATCACGATCAAACCGCTCAAAAACCAGATCGACGATACGATCGAGCTTTGCCGGCAACGTGTTGAGAAAGGTGAGCGGGTGCTGATCACAACGTTGACCAAGCGCACCGCTGAAGATCTGGCCGATTATCTCCGCGACGTCGGATTAAAGGTGCGCTATCTCCATAGCGACATCGACACGATTGAGCGCGTGGAAATCTTGCGCGGCCTGCGCGCGGCCGATTTCGATATTCTCGTCGGCATCAATCTGCTCCGCGAAGGACTCGATCTTCCCGAAGTTTCGCTCGTCTGCATTCTCGACGCCGACAAGGAAGGCTTTTTGCGCAGCCAGACTTCGTTGATCCAAACTGCCGGCCGCGCCGCGCGCCATATCAATGGGGAGGTCGTGCTCTTCGCCGACCAGATGACGCAAAGCATGGAAGCGCTGATCTCGATCTCGGAATATCGCCGCACGAAACAGATGGAATACAACGAGAAGCACGGGATCACGCCGCAAACAGTCCGGCGCGCGGTCCAGGAAAGTTTGCACACGATCTTGCGCGGCCGCGAAATCGCCGCATCGGTCATCCAAGAAGCCGGCGGCAATTTTGATCTCACTGAATTGTTGCGCGAGCTGGAGGAAGAGATGCAAACCGCATCGGCGAATCTCGAGTTCGAACGGGCCGCGCTCTTGCGCGATCAAATCATGGAAGTGAAAAGCGGCACCGGGCTGACCAAGATCGAGCCGAAACGCCGTCCAGTGAAATACACCCGGAATTCGGGACGCAGGCGTTCGCGCGTTTAGGTGCAGCTCGCACGGAATTCGCTTCATCAGCAGCCATGCGCTGGTTGTTGATCTCTGGTTGCCGCGCCGTAGCCTTCGGCATAGGCGGGTCGATCCTGGGCGCGATCTCAACCCTCGCACAAATCAATGAATCGAGCTCGTTGCCGGAAATTGAATTTTCGCAGTTGAGTCAGCGCGATCCGAATCCGCTCGGCGAGAAAGCGCTCGCAATTCATCCCGAGCAATGGAAACACGCCGAAACCGAGCATTTCATTTATCATTTCGTTCACGGTTACGTTGCCACGCCGGTTTCAGTCGAAGCCGAGTTTCATTATCGCGTCATCGCGAAAGAGCTGGAGCGCGCACAACCCGCCGGCGACATCAAATCGCACATTTATATTTTTGAGCGCCCGGAAGAATGGCAGGAGTTTCAAGCCTTCGGCAAACTAGAGCCGTGGAGTGGCGGAATTCATTCGGCCGGCAGTCTCTTCGTTCAGCGAAATCCGGCGTATAAGTTCAGCAACAATCTTTTGGGTCACGAGATCGTTCATCTCGTTCTGCATCGCTTTTACACGGATGGGATCCCGTGTTGGTTGGATGAAGGCTTTGCCCAATTCATTTCGAAAGACGCGCGCGCCAGTTATGAGCGCGCTCGCGGTTACGCGGCCAAGCCGCACTCGGAAGCAATTCCCTCGCAAGACTTGATTCCCCTCAGTATCCTCACCGCCACAACGCATCCGCCTTCCGATCGCGTCCGCATTTTTTATGATGAATCGGAACGCCTGGTGCGCTTTCTGGCCGCCACCGACAAGCCGAGCTTTTTAAGCTTGCTCGATGCGCTCGCCCGGCACCAACCGCTCGAAACAGTTCTCCCGCGACTTTATTCCGGAAGATTCCCAAACATTGCGGCGCTGGAGGAAAAATTTCGCGAGTACGCCTCCAAAGATTTCGGAACTTCTTTGCAACAAGTAAATAATTAGAGGGTGGATCGAGCAGTCCCTTGCTCGATGCTATTCAAGCGGCCTTCGGCCGGATTTATTTTAACATCGCCCGACGAAGCGGACGATCCACCTTGTCGATCTTCGTTGAGCATGCGAGAAAATGTCACCGATGCCAAAAACAAAAGCAAAACCTGCCGACGCAAAAATCTACGCCGTCGTCGGTTCGGATGATGTCGAGGTAAAACAGACCGCGGCGGAACTGGCCGAGAAATTAAAACCTGCCGACGCGGGCGACTTTGGCTTCGAAATAGTCGACGGCGCGGCGGACAACGCCGACCAAGCTGCCACGCGGATAAGATCGACAATCGACGCGCTGCGAACTTTGCCATTTTTCGGCAGCGAAAAATTGATCTGGCTGAAAAATGCCAACTTTCTCGGCGACGATCAGAAAGCGCGGTCGGCGGCAGTGCAGGCGGCGCTGGAAGAATTGACTGCAACCATGAATGCCGGGCTAGGACCCGAAATCACATTTCTGTTGAGTGCGACCGAGGTCGATAAACGGCGCTCGTTTTACAAGGCGCTCGCCAAACGCGCCGAGCTCCAGGTTTTCGAGAAACTCGATTCGAGCCGCGGTGGTTGGGAAGAAGAAGCGACCGAGATGGTCAAGACGCGCGCGAAAAAGCGAAAGCTCCAGTTTGATGACAATGCGCTCGAGCTGTTCGTTCTTCTCACTGGCGGCGACACGCGCGAGATCGAAAATGAATTGGAAAAGATCGACATCTACCTTGGCCAAGAGCGTCAGGTGACTGTCGATCTCGTTCGCGAGCTCGTGCCGCTCACCCGTGCCGGCGTCATCTTCGATTTGAGTAACGCTCTGGCCGAGCGCGATCTCGAACGCGCGCTCGAATTGGTCCGGCAACTACTTGATCAAGGCGAGAGCGCGATCGGGATTTTGCTCGCCGCAATTCTTCCGACGGTCCGGAATTTATTACTCGCAAAAGATTTGATGGAGCGCCATCGCCTGCCGCGGCCGCACGCGCCCTTTCCGTTTATTTCGGCAATCAATCGCCTCCCGGCCGATGCGATCGCGCATTTGCCGCGCAAGAAAGACGGGACGGTCAACGCCTACGCGCTTGGAATTGCCGCGCAAAATGCGCACCGTTTTTCGACCGAGCAGTTAATCGCTGGAATGCAGGCCTGTCTCGCCGCCAACCTTCAGCTCGTCACGACTCAGCTCGATCACGAACTGATTTTGACAGAAGTGGTCGTGAAGCTACTCGGCGAAGTTTAACTTTCACCGACCTGCTTGCGCGCCATCGGACCGATGTATGGGATTTCCCAGCGCGCGCCGGTGAACGCTTTCACCGTGGCAATGATCCAGAGAACGACGAAGGCAATGTTGATGATTGCGACGATGATTCCCCAAAAAAAATCCAAAACGCCGGCGATAACCGGAATCGATCTGAAAATAAGGGCAACAATGGATGCGGCAATAGAGAAAAGGAGCCAGGCACCGCCAAGAATGATCGACTGATCGACTGCATCGAATAGAAGCGCACGAACGAGTCGTGTTTTTCCAAAATAAAGAAGACGATGCCGCCAATGAGCGGAATACAGGCAAGCGCCGCCGCGATATTGGAAGGGAGCCCGGTCGATTTTGGCGAGTCAGAGACCGGCGGCGGCGGCGGCGATTCGTCGGGCATAATCTAGTTACAACGGATGGAAGGCTGCTTTGTCAACTCCGAATGCTTTCGCGAGTCCCACGGTTTTCCTTTTCGGAGCGGCAAAAACCAATACCGTCTCGCTGTGATTTCGATAGAATTTCGCACCGGTCAGCATTCCTATCTTGTCCTGATTGGTCCCGGTTTGTTGGAAACCGTCGGCGAGGCTATAAAAGAAAAACTAGCGCCGTCGCGGATCGCGATCGTATCCGACACGAATGTCGCGCCGCTTTTTGCTGAGCCAGTTAAGAAAAGCTTAACATCCGCGGGTTTTGATTCGGTATTGATCACTGTTCCAGCGGGTGAGCAATCGAAGACGCTGGAGCAAACCGGCACCGTCTGCGAACAAATGCTGCAAGAGAGCCTGGATCGACAATCCATTGTCATCGGACTAGGCGGCGGCGTGATCGGCGATCTTTCCGGATTTGTGGCGGCAATTTTTCAGCGCGGTATTCCGAATGTGCAGATTCCAACCACGCTTCTGGCGATGGTGGATAGTTCCATTGGCGGCAAAACCGGCGTTAACGCCGGCGCTGGCAAAAACTTAATCGGCGCCATTCACCAGCCTGTGCTCGTCATCGACGACGTCGAGATTTTGAAAACGTTGCCGTCGCGCGAGTTGAGTCAGGGGTTCGCCGAAATCATCAAGCATGCGATCATCGCCGACGCAGAAATGTTCCGTCAGCTACAAGATGTCGATCTTAACAATGTCGATTTTGCCTCGCTCATTCGCCGAAATGTTGAAATCAAAGCGCGGATCGTAGCGAATGACGAGCGCGACCGAAACGGTGAGCGCGCCTTGCTCAACTTCGGTCACACGGTCGGGCATGGCGTCGAGCGCGCGACTAATTACCAGGGAATTTCGCACGGCGAGGCGGTAAGCTTGGGAATGGTTGCCGCGTGCGATGTCTCGATAAATAAAGCCGGTCTTCCCGAGAAACAGCGCAATGCGATTGTCGATCTCTTGCAGAAGTTCGAGTTGCCGACAAAACTCCCGCCAAATTTTCCACGGCAGAAAATTTTCGACGCGCTCAAGTTCGACAAGAAATTTGAACGCGGCGAGATCCGATTCGTGGTCACGTCGAAAATCGGTTCGGCAAATTTATCGCGCGATGTGACGATGGATGATATTCGCGCGGCAGTGGGAGCGTTATAGGCCTCGCGGTTGCGATAATATTCGGCCAGGCCTTCGGCCACGCTGTCCGCGTATTCGCGAAAAATACTTTTGCGTGCGACGCCGTTGATTTCCTTTAGGCCGTCGTAGTCGCCGGCTTGGATGCGCGCGAATCCGTCCTTGCTGTTCATGACATAGGGCTCGCAGTAAACGACCGGGCAGCGATAAAGCCGCGTGGCCAACAAATTGCGCGCGTAAACGTATCCACTCGAACCAACCTTGGTCGTAGTGAGCGTGGTCGGATATTGATAAGGCGGAAGGCCGGTCGCTTTCGCCATTGAAAGCGCGACGGTATCGGCAATCGGGAGCTCTTCGTCGTAAGCGCGGCTGAGCAAGCGGCGGATCATCTCAAAACGTTCGTCATCGAGGTCGAGCTCTTCTTGCAAATACGATCCGTTCACGAGCAGATGGAGATGATTATTGTCGATCAAGGTCGGCTTGCTCGGATCACCCCAGCCTTCGGCATTGAAGTGCAGGCAAAGCACAAGATCCGGATGCAGCTTTGTGTTCACGAGCACGGCGCGGCGACGGATCTCGCTGTAGCGGTAAAACAACATTTCGCTTTGCCATCGGATTGTTTGCTCTTTTTCGGGATCGTTTGGATCGAGAACGTCCCCGCCCATGCGGGGTTGAGGCAGGCCGTTTCTGATAAGGATTTTTCGGGCGAGTTTTTTGAAATCCCCCGGCCGCTTCGGAGTGATCGGGTCGGTGCTGTTGCGAACGTACAAAACTGTGGCGCCCAGTTTTCGCAATCGCGAAGCGAGCATCCGCGATACCCGCAATGTCAGATCGCCTTCCGTCACCGGTTTTGTGTCGCCCACTTGAAACCAGCGCTCCTCCATCTTCGCCCATTTCCCGCCGAGATGACCGGGATCGAGCGCGACGCGCAATCCCAAGAGCGGTTTTCCAGGCTTGGCCGACGGCAGCGACTTAGCAGGACGCCAAAGTCGCGGAGTATGAGCCTCCGAATTCGCATCCGGCGCAAAACGCAGAGTGAAAACGTTGTGCGATTCGCGGTTGGCAAGAATCTGCGCGGCGTCATTGTCGATCTTGATCAAGTCTGCCGCGAATCCGTGTGTGCAATAGACGTCGTTGATCAGATGCGTGAATTCGTCGTGAGTAATGGTTTCCTGATAATGCTCGAGCACCTCCCACTTTGGTTTGCTGCCGAGAACTCCGAGGTTGTCCGCGCCATGTAGCGTCAGCGGAAAGAGCAACAGGAGAAATAACGAAGGACGAATGACGGAATTACGAATTAATGACAAATGACGAAGGACGAAACCTGAGGCGGCGCCGAAACCGCCAGACAGGCATTCGTCATTCGGGCTTGAATATTCATTCGTCATTCGAGCTTCGTCATTCATTCGCCATTCGTCATTTATTTCGCATCGACGTTTTGAACCTCTTCAATACGATCTTGTTCAATGCTAACGGTTCTTTTTCTCGGTGACGTCGTGGGCGAGCCCGGACGCAATGCCGTCATCGCCCGGCTGCCGGAACTAAAGGAACAGCACGGCGTCCATTTTATCGTGGTCAATGGCGAAAACGCCGCCGGCGACCGTGGCATCACCGGCAAAATCACGATCGATCTTTTGCGAGCTGGTGTTTCAGTCGTGACCACAGGCGACCACGTTTGGGACCAGAAAGATATTTTGTCGTTTA
>WNGP01003462.1_pt1 | contig 21151 bp, 17 predicted proteins | sample 5407671 | NCBI WGS metagenome assembly WNGP01 (sample SAMN13153381, study PRJNA577476) | soil metagenome | isolation source: 40 cm soil or saprolite under Garry oak tree replicate 2 | place: USA:California | collected 2016-06-15 | reverse complement strand
CCGGGTCTACACGGCGGACAGATTGTCGAAGTTTGGCAAGCAGTCGTCGTTGATTATGTCCGGCAGTATCCTGTTAAACGCAGGCAAGGAAACACGACCGGCGATATTCTCCACAAGATGACCCAGGAAAAGCCACTTCAGCAAGGGATTGACATAAGCGTAAGTCTCTGAGAGCTTGCTTCTCATTTTGAGGCGGGCGGCGGAGCTTTGAGGTAGCGGGAGGTTGGCGCTTGAAGGCACCGTCCGTGCCGGTTCGAGGATTACTCGAGCCGAGACATGATCACGTGACGCCATCCATCCGCACGCGGTACAGACATACTCTCTGTCCGACAACCGCTTCGGAACTTTTGCTCCCCATACACACGTCTGACTGGTACCGCGGGGATCAACAGCGAATAGCTACGATACAGGCGTCAACAGCAAAGTGCCACTCGCTTACCTCCCCCGGAAGGAGGAGGATTGCGCTCGGGCGCGGTTCACGTTGGCAATTATGGAGGGGGCCCCGCTGGCAGAACCCCCGGCTTTAGAAGCAGCGCGACTCAGCGGGAGACGGGTTCGGCGAGGCGAGACTCGCTCGGGGCGCGGCGGTGCTTGAGGAAGCCGCGGACGGCGAGGAGCTCGGCGTTCAGCAAGGCGGCGCCGGCGGCGCCGCGGACGAGGTTATGCGAGAGCAGCGTGAGCTTGACGTCGAGGAGCGGGCATTCCCGGACGCGGCCGACGACGGCGGCCATACCATTGCCCGCGTTGACGTCGCGGCGGGGCTGCGGGCGATTTTCCTCGTTGAGGACCACGATGGGATTCCGCAACGCAGTCGGAAGCGAGGCCAGGTCGGCATCGACTTCGAAGTTGCGGAGGGCTTCGCGGACCTCGTCGAGGGAAGCGATTTTTTTCAGGCCGACGGAGACGCATTCGAGGTGGCCGTCGATCACAGGCACGCGATTGCAATGGGCGCTGAGGCCGATGCCTGCGTCGACGAAGCGCGAGCCATCCCATTTGCCGAGCAGCTTCTGCGGCTCGGCCTCCATTTTTTCTTCTTCGCCGCTGATGAAGGGAACGACGTTGCCCTGGATGTCCAGCGAGGCGACGCCGGGATAGCCCGCGCCGGAGATGGCCTGGAGCGTGACCACGAAGATTTTTTCCAAGCCAAAGGCATCGACAAGAGGTTTTAAGACCAGGACCAGTCCGGCGGTCGAGCAATTGGGATTGGTCACGATGAAGCCCGTGTCATAGCCGCGATTTTTCTGCTGCAGAGGAATGGCGTCGAGATGCGCGGCGTTCACTTCCGGAATGAGCAGCGGAACATCGGGGTCCATGCGGTGATTCCTGGAATTACTGACGACGGGATAGCCCGCGCGGGCGAAATCCTCTTCGGCGGTGCCAGCAACGGAAGAATCGAGCGCGGAAAAAACGAAGTCGCAGTCGAGAGAGAGGTCGAGTCCTTTAACGACGAGGCCGCGCGCGGCATCGGGAATCGGCGCGTCGAGATGCCAGCGAACGGCTTCGGCGTAAGTCCTACCCGAAGAACGCTCGGAGGCGGCAACTTCGGTAAGGTCAAACCACGGATGATTGCCGAGCATTTGAACGAGGCGCTGGCCGACAACTCCTGTAGCGCCAAGGACTCCCGCCTTCCACTTTTTCTCCTGCGGCTTCGCGTGCATATTTTGATCTCCGTCGTTTTGAGATGGGGAATTCATGCCGCACCGCCTTGTTGAGTTGAAATCGAACAAATGGGAACGGAATCCTTCGACGCTGTTTTCGAATCCTGGAGCGAGCGCCGCGTGCCGATGCGCGTGCCCCGCGCCTGCGGATTGAAAGTGTTGCGAACCCAAACGACCATTTCGGTTTTGGCGGCGAGAGGAAGAACTTTTGCGTGGAGAACTTTCGCTCCGCTCGCCGCAAGTGCGTGGGCCTCATCATAGCTGAGTTCATGCAAAAGGCGCGCTTCGGCGGATTCGTTGGGATTCGCGGTGTAAATGCCGTCGACGTCGGTCCAAATGACGAGTTCGTCGGCGTCCACGACGTGCGCGATGATGGCCCCGGAAAAATCCGAGCTGTTGCGGCCGAGAGTGGTGATGCGGCCATCGGGCGTTGCGCCGATGAAGCCGGTAACGACGGCCACAACTCCGGCTTCGAGGAGCGGTAGAAGAACGTCCCGGCCGCGTTGTTTACTTTTTTCGAGATGCGGCTGCGCATCGCGAAAGGTGTTGCAGGTCAGGACGAAATCCGAGGATGTGACGGGCACGGCAGGAACGCCCGACTCTTCCAGCGCGGCGGCGAAGAGCCTGGCGCTGAAGCGCTCGCCAAAAGAGGCAAGGCGGTCAAAGAGCTCGGCGCCGGTGGCGACGCTGCCGTGGACCGGAATTTCCTGAAGAAGGTCGCGTCCCAGGAGTTGCAATTCGCGGCGCACGCGAAGGTCATCGTGCTCACTGAGCTGCAGATTGTGAAGCACATCAAGGTGAAGATGCAGGACGAGTTCGGCTTCGCGACGGGCATGCACGAGCTTGCCATCGGCGAGAGCGCGGGCGATAGAAAGGAGATGATCGGTGACGCCCTTCATGGCGGAGACGACCACGGTGACGCTGGATGCCCGCGTGGCGGCGCGAACAAGACCTGCAGCATGGAGCATGCGGTCCGCACCAAGAAGAGAACTGCCACCGAACTTGAAGGCAACCACGTTCCGGCGTGGCTTGCTCGCGCCGCCAGGGTAATGCACTCGCTCGTGCAGCTCAGCGGGGCTTCTTTCCGCTGCTAATTCTTCCGGTACGTTTTCAAGACTCATGACCTGCGCTCCTGGTTCCCCTTGCGATTGCAACCGCTGGAGCGTCTCTGGAGGGGGCTTAAAAGAAGAAACCCACCGCCAGGTTCGCTTCTGGCGGTGGGTTGGAAACTTTTTGCTAGTTCGCTAGCTGTTTCTCCACGCGCCGGAAGCGAAAATAGTCGTCTTAGTCGTAGTCGAGGTAGTCGACATGGACGACTTGGCGGTAATTCGCTTGATAGCGATGGATAACATTACAAGAGGCAGAATAGCACGGGCAAGGATGGAAGTGAAGGAAAATTTTGGAGATAGGGGCGGAGGCGCTGCAAGCGGTCTCCCTGGCCCTTCTACAGGTTTTCTGTTAGTCCGGGAGATCAGTTTTGCGGGAGAAACGCCTGTCCCATGGAACCTGTCCCATGGAAAAGGTCCGAATACTGGCAAGCAGGATTTCATGGGTGTCTGCTCATAAGCCGGCGGAATTTGTGTTTGCGAAAAGAAGACTGGAACAGGTGAGGCCAGATTCGGCTTTTTGGAGTTCGGAGATGTCGATGGAAGTGACGTGGAAGCCACGGGCTTCGATGCGGGCGCGTGTGCGCGGGAACGATGCAGGGAAAATGATCGTGTCCGCGAGGGCCAAGGCATTGGCTGCATGCGGCTCGGCGGGATCGACGTCGATCCATTCATGGCCGGCGAACGGCGTGGTGCCAAACCATGCACGGCTCGCCAGCAGCGTGTCGCGGCCGAGATGCGTGACGGCCGATTTCAGATGAAGGCAGCCGGTGACGGGAACGGTGATGACTTCATAGTTGTGCGGAGCAAGAATGGCGGCAAGCTGGCGGATGCCTTCGGCGTTGCTGCGCCTGGTAAGGCCGACAAAGAGCTTGCGGCCGATGCGAAGGACGTCCCCACCTTCAAGAGTGCCGGGAAGAGAAACGTACTCGAGCTTTCGAAACGCGGCGAGCGCCTGAGCGAGCGAGGGCGCTTCGCGGCGGCGGGTCGCCGTTCCGAGGGGCAGGATCACCGCCAATTCATCGAGAACGATGGCGGGGTCTTCGACGAACATCGAGTCAGGAAGATCGGGCTCGGCAGGCAGCGAAATGACGCGAACGCCCAATTTGCCGAGCAGCTTTTCGTAGGCGCGGTGCTGCTCCTGGGCTATGGCCAGATCGATGGGCTTACGATCGATGAAGGAAAGTTCGCAATTGACGATGGCTGGGCTGACGGCACGGGTGATGGCTGTAAGCATTCCAATCGGAAGAGTTTACACGAGAACGATGCGATGTAAGGAAAGGTTGAAGGAAGACGTGAGGCAAAATAGACTCTAGGGTCGCGAACAGATGTTCTGGAGGCGGGGGCAATGAATGATTCGATGCGGCGCGCGGCGGCGATTCTGCTGGTGATCCTGGGAGGGGTGGCGCTATGGTGGGCGGAGAGCGGAGCGCCAGCCTCCGCATCGGCGAATGACGCCATGGTGGCGACGATCGCAGCGGCGCGAGAGCGTGCGGCGGCGAACGATGTGCGCTTGAAACCCGCATCGCGCTTCGAAGAGGGCGGGTGGATCTACGTGCATCTCGAAGGCGATCCGGGCGCAATGGGATATCAGCACGGGTACCTCCTGGCGCCGGAGATCGAAGATGCGTTCGCGGCAGTGAGCGCGGGGATGATGCATTCCACGGAACGCGACTGGGAATTTTTCCGGAAAGCCGCGCACGAAATGCTGTGGCCGAAGATCGACGCGGAGTATCAGCAGGAGCTGCAGGGCATCGTCGAGGGATTGCGGGCACGCACCGGGTCGAAGCTGGATGTGGACGACATCGTGGCGTTCAACGCATTCGAAGAGCTGCCGGATTATTACGTGCCCTGGCTGAACAAGCAGCAAAAAACGGCGAAGGCGCCGAACCTTAAAAGCCCGGGCAATTGCAGCGCTTTTGTGGCCACGGGAAGCTGGACAAAAGACGGGCTGATCGTGATGGCGCACAACAACTGGACCAGTTACCGGAACGGGGAACGGTGGCGGATCGTGTTCGACATCGCGCCGAAGAATGGCTACGGAATCCTGATGGATGGTTTCCCCGGAGTGATCGCGAGCGACGACGATTTCGGAATCAACAGCGACGGGCTGATGGTGACGGAAACAACGATCACGCAGTTTGAAGGCTGGGACCCCGACGGCAAGGCGGAATTTGTGCGGGCCAGGAAGGCGCTGCAGTATGCGGGCTCAATCGATGAATACACAAATATCATGCTGGACGGAAACAACGGAGGCTATGCAAACGACTGGCTGCTCGGCGACCGAAAGACCGGTGAAATCGCGCAACTCGAACTTGGGTTGAAAGCGCACAAGCTGTGGAGGACGAAAGATGGCGCGCTCGCGGGATCGAACTGGGCGCGCGATCCCAAGGTGCTCAAGGAAGATACGCCGCAATTTGATCCGGCTAATAAAGAGAGTTCGCCAAACGCCAGGCGGTCGCGCTGGGATAAATTGCTCAAGGAAAACAAAGGAAAGATCGACGTCGCGCTTGCGGAAAAGATGCTGGGCGACCATGCAGACACCGCTCAGCACAAGGAAGAAGCCAACGAGCGCACGCTCTGTGGGCACGTGGATGGATCGCCGCGCGGCGTGAAAGAATGGGATTGGCAACCCTACTATCCCGGCGGAGCGGTACAGGGAAAAGCAACGGATGCAACGATGGCGAAAGAAATGCGGATGATGGCTCGCATGGGGCATCCCTGCGGCGGGGATTTTCTCGCCAAGCCGTTTCTCGCGGCCCATCCCGAATATGCCTGGCAGAAGCCTTATTTGCGGGATATGAAGGCGGGGCCGTGGACGGAGTTCCGGTCAGGCCAAGCCCCGAAAGAGTAAGCCAAATCTTAAAAAAATGCGGCCGCTGATGCGCGCGAAAAGAATATTGCCAGGGGGTAATGGGCCAGAAAAGCCGCGTGGGAGATCCACAGCCGCGTAATTCCCGCGCCGAGGAGCATCCCGGCAAGAATCAGGCCGATCACGCCGAGCACAATCCAAACATCCGACTTTGAAAACGAAGAGGCGACCAATCTTCGAGAAGCTTCTTGAGCGGAATCAGCGGATGCCTCGCTCTGGGCGAAGAGTGGATGGGCGGGCTTGTCGGAGACTTCGGCCTGCACCAGGAGGCAGTAGCCCTTCCGGGGAATAGTCTCGATGTAGAGCGGCTTATCGGAGGAATCGCCAAGCGCCTGGCGGAGTTTGTTGACGGTGGTATTTACATTGGCGTCGTAGTTCACATGCGTATCAGCGGGCCACAGCCGCATACGCAGCTCTTCGCGGGTGACGACTTCACCCGGTTTTTCTAGAAGCGTCAGAAGAACCTGATAAACCTTCCCCTGGAGCTTGAGCCGGGCCCCGTTGCGCGTAACTTCCTGCCGCTGCTGGTCAATCCGAAACGGCCCAAACAGAACATAGCGGCCGGATGACAGGAGCCCCCGCTCCGAAGTCGTCGCTTCATCCGGTTCTCGCATTGAGATCACTTCCGGTGACATAGACGCCCACCCTTATGATGTATAGACGTAGGAACCAGTCGAGCGTTTTCTAATCTTACGAAAAATTTCATCGATAAGTTCCATGAAATCGATTACCTGGGACCGCAGTCCGGTGAAAGATGAAGGAATCTGAAGAACAGGGCGTTACAGAAGCAAATTGGCTAAATTTAGAAGTCAATTATATGAATTAGTGAATTCAACGCCGCCAGCGAACGGCCGTTTTGTGGCACTGCGCGTCTAAAACCGCAAATCGCGTACTTCCTGCCACCTGAGGTGGAAAGAATGGGCGGTTTCATGACGCTTTCTTTATGCAGTAGATGGCTTGCTTCGTGTGGGAGGGGCAGCCGTGGCGCAAAAGGGCGAATTCTCATGGCAAGTCGAGGTCGAGAGCGTAGATGTCGGTCAAACCACGCTCAACCATGACGTAAAAAGATCCATCCAGTCCAAGCCCGCTGAAGATGCAATGCGAGGGGCTGCTGCGAAGCATCTCGCCGCAACTGAAGACTTTCTTCACCTGGCGATTCAGAATCTTCACGCGATAGACGGCCTGTTCGCTGTCGAGCTGATCCTGAAAATAGATCGCCGCGGAGCCGGAAGTCCAGTAAGGTGCGCCGAGAAGTCCGCCCTCGGCCAGGTCACTCCATCGTTCCGTCAGGAAATCATAAAGAAGCAGCCGGTGATTTGTTTCGTCAAGAGCCGCGATGTATCGTCCATCCGGAGACCAGCGAGGCGCAACCAGTCCTCGGGACTCCGGCAAGACCGTCCACTCACCGGTGCTTGATTTGAACAAGTAGATACCAAACTTGGGCTGCGTCTTTTGTTCGCGCATGCTGACGACGATTTGCGTGCCATCCGGCGACCAATCAGCATCGGAAGCCTCGCGGCTCTCGGGTAGGACCGCGCGCAAGGCGCCGCCATCCGCGGAGAGGAAATAGATCTGGGGCAAGAAGCCGGGACGCACGCCGGTGAAAAGAATCTGCTTTCCATCCCGCGACCAGTGAGGGGCAGAGGCGACCAGCGGAGGTTGCGTTAGACGGAGGCGCTGAGCGCCGTCGATGCTGCTCCGCCAAAGCGAGCCGTCCGGACGATCGGTATACAGAGCCAGCTGGCCGTCGGGAGAGATGCTCGCTACTTCCGCGTTGGCATTGAGAATCAAGGTTTCGGCATGATGAGATCGCGGCTCGATTTTCTGCAGTTCACGATTGGAGCGAAAGCTGAAAGCAAATACGCGGGAACCCGTTTGCGTGGGGATGTCCACGTGCAAAGAATCAGGGCCATGCGTCAATTGCACAGGATCACGGTGCGATCGGCGGAACCAATTCCAGGCTTCGCGGATGCCCCAGAGATTGCAATCGTAGTTTTCGCAACCGGAAAAGAGAAAATACCTGCCATCCGCCGTCCACTCACCGGCGGACTGAGAGGCCAGCGGCCTTCCGCCGGCGAGAATCGGATGCAAACCGGAGCCATCGGCGGCCATCTCCCAGACTGCTTGAGTGCCATCCTCGCGCTTGTCCATGTTGAAACGAATGGTTTCGCCGTCGGGGGACCAGGCAGGGAAGTGCGGAAGCCCAGGGCCATGCGCCAACTCGCGGAGCTGAGTCCCATCGGGATGGATGGTGTAGAGGCTGCGGCCGCGAACATAAATGATCTGGCTGCCATCCGGTGACCACGTGGGATCGTGTCCAACGGCTTCGCCCATGCGGCGCGGCTCACCGCCCTGCACCGGCCATAGCCAGAGCGGCATCTCATCATCGCGCCGGGTGAACTGTCCGATCAGAAACTGCGAATGGTCGGGCGAAAGGGCGAAGATCCGGGTATTTTCAAAAGGAGCGGGCATTTTTTCCGCGTTGCCGCCTTCCACCGAGGTTTGCATCAGATTCCAGTGGCCGCCGTCACGCTCAAGAAAAAAAATCCTCGTGCCATCGGACACGATCCCGCCCCATTCATCGATTCCACTGGCGTTGGTGATGCGCGTCATGCGCTGCACGCTGGGACGAGGGACGGGATAGACGATGAAAAAGAGCAGCCAGGAACCAAAAGCAATCGCGCCGGAAAGAAGACTGAAATCGATCCAGCGCGCCGCGCGCGCCGCCATTTTCTTTTCTCTGGAAAGCTCGGCAGCCCTCTCGGGCGAGAATTCCGGATTGAGGCGCATACGGACTTCGAAGCACTCTTCGGAACTCTCCGGAGAAACACTTGTCGAGGGAGAAATGGAGTTCCTAGAACCGTTGACGGAATGGACCGGCGCGAGGAAACGATAACCCTGGCGGGGAACGGTTTCGATAAAGCGCGGATTCTCGGCGTCATCTTGAATGGCCGCACGCAGCTTCTTCAGGGCCGCATTTAGGCTGCCGTCAAAATTAACGTGAGTACCTTCGGGCCAAAGTGACTCCTGGAGCTCTTCGCGTGTGACGATCTCACCGGGGCGCTGCAGAAGCAGCGCCAAGATACGGAAAGGCTGTTCTTGAATCTTGAGGCGTACGCCCTGCCGGGAAAGTACTCCCTGAACCAGATCGACCTCATAAAGGCCGAACCGGAGGGCGAGTTTGGGGTCGACGCGGTGTTCCACCTAGAATAAGTCCCCCGAAATGAATGGGCGGACTATACCACGCGAAGGGCCATCGGGAAAGAGCCTGGTTCATTGCGAGATATAACATGCTGATTATAATGACTTTACTGGGTCACAGTATTTTCAGAGTTAGTTCGTTTGACGCTGCAGCGCGATTCAAGGTAAGCCAAGTAAAGTCCCCGTAGCAGAACAGATCATTCCGTCAACTGATCTGCTCTGGGATCCTTGAACTCAAATAGGAGGACTTGGGAGAATCAACTTTTTAAAGCCCGTAGTCCCAAGAACCATCGAGGTACCCGCGTTCGCGCCCTCTGAACCAAGCCTACCTAGAGTCGGACGCGGGCATTTCGATACTCCTCAAAGAAACTCATTCCTGCTGTCTCCCGATTCCAGATTTTCCAGCAAAGCCCTGTCTGCGGAATTTCATTGGATGGACACGGGCTTTCCCCCTTGACACTATCTTGACACTATGGCGTGTAACGATATAGCGTATGACGACAGAATCCTTCTTCCGCGGAGCTTAAACCTTGCCTGCTGCTCAAAGCAACGCTGAACCTTTCGGGCCACTGACGCCGTCCATGTTCCATGTGCTGCTGGCGCTGGCCGGCGACGATCTCCACGGCTATGCCATTCTCAAAGAAGTGGAGCTGCGCACCGGCGGCAAAGTCCGGCTGAGCACGGGAACCCTCTATGGAATCATCAAGCGCTTGCTGAACGACGGCCTGATCGTTGAGCTGCGTTCCCGGCCCGCGGATTCAGAAGACGACGAACGGCGCCGTTATTACCGGTTAACGCCGCAGGGCCGCCAAGTGGCAACCGCGGAAGCGGAGCGGATGGATGAAATACTATCCATCGCGCGGTCGAGAAATCTGCTGAAGAAAACTCGGACGGTGTAAAGAAATTCCCGGAGCCAGTCAGGCTAGTTCCAGAAACAACGAGTGGTCCGAAGAGCGGTGCTGTGAGGGCGCCGCAGGAGGACACCATGGCAGCGGCTGATCCCAGGGCGACACGATTTTATCGAGCCCTTCTGCGGCTTCTTCCCTTCGATTTTCGGAGTGACTTTGGCGCCATCGCCCTGCGCGTGGAATAGCGAGGTGGGACAGACATTCTTGTCTGTCCCTTTCCAAGATTGCGTTAACAAGAAGAGAACAGGGCAGGAATGCCTGTCCTACATTGTTGGCCGTCCGGAGAGCGAGTCTGTTAAACTATAGACTGCTGCGCCGCACCTAAGGATGTGTGACCGCCAGGCGGTCAACCTACATAAAGGTACATTCGTCAAGGCTGCTGGTTGTTTCAGCGGCTATTTTTGTCTTTAGTGGATGTGGCCCCGAAGCGGCCACGACAAGCAGGAATTATGAGTCAAAATATCCGCAACATCGCCATCATTGCGCACGTGGACCACGGCAAGACCACGCTGGTTGACGCCATGCTCCGCCAAAGCGGGATTTTCCGCGCCAACGAAGCTCTCGTTGAGCGCGTGATGGATTCGAACGATTTGGAACGCGAGCGCGGCATCACCATTCTTGCAAAGAACACCGCGCTTTTCTTCCACGACACGAAGATCAATATCGTGGACACGCCGGGGCACAGCGACTTTGGCGGCGAAGTGGAGCGCGCGCTGCGCATGGTGGACGGAGTTGTGGTGCTCGTCGACGCCAGTGAAGGACCGCTGCCGCAGACGCGTTACGTCCTGCAGAAGGCGCTGGCGGCGAAGCTGCCGCCGGTGATCGTGCTGAACAAGATCGACCGCACCGACGCGCGCGCCAAGGAAGTCCTGGACGAAATCTACGACCTCTTCATCGATCTCGACGCCACGGAAGACCAGCTCGACTTTCCGGTGGTGTACACGAATGCGCGCGACGGCGTGGCGCACCTCACGCCGGGCGACGGTTCGAAAGATTTGCTCCCGCTATTCGAGACCATCGTAAAACACATTCCTGCGCCTCCGGGCGACCCCGAAGGAGTTCTGCAGATTCAGGTGATGAACCTGGATTACAGTGAATTTCTGGGACGCATCGCGATCGGGCGCGTTTTCAACGGCACCCTGAAGCGCGGCGCGGACGTGGGCATCGTCAAGCTGGACGGCCGGCTGACGCCAACGCGCATCACCAAGCTGTATACCTTCCGGGGCCTGGAACGGGACGAAGCGCAAACCGTCCCCGCTGGCGATCTGGTGGCCATTGCCGGCGTCGAAGGCATCAACATCGGGGAAAGCATTACGGATTTGGCAAACCCGATGCCCCTGGAGCCGCTGCTGATCGACGAGCCCACGCTGGCGATGATTTTCACCGTCAACAGCAGTCCGCTTTCCGGCAAAGACGGAACGTATCTGACTTCGCGCGACCTCCGCGATCGCCTGCAAAAAGAACTCCTGACCAACGTTTCCATTCGCGTGGAAGACACGGACACGCCGGAATCCTTCCGCGTGCTGGGGCGCGGCGAATTGCAGCTCGCGATTCTGATCGAAACGATGCGGCGCGAAGGTTTTGAACTGATGGTGGGCAAGCCCGAAATCGTTGTCCGCACGGAGAACGGCAAGAAACTCGAACCGCTGGAGCGCCTGGTGATTGACGTGCCCGAGAATTTCATCGGAATCATCATGGAAACCACCGGCAGCCGGCGCGGCGAGATGATCAAGATGAGCAATCACGGCTCGGGCCGCGTGCGCATGGACTTCAAGATTCCCTCACGCGGATTAATCGGGCTGCGCAGCCAAATGCTCACGGACACGCGCGGCACGGCGCTGATTCATTCGATTTTCGAAGGCTGGATGGAATACGGCGGAGAGATGGCGCTTCGTCCAACCGGCGCATTGGTGGCGGACCGCAGCGGACCATCTACCGCATTTGCGCTGTGGAACATCCAGGAGCGCGGCGAATTGTTCATCGGGCCCGCAATCGACGTCTACGAGGGCATGATCGTCGGCGAGAATTCGCGCGAACAGGACATGGACGTAAACGTTACAAAGGAAAAGAAGCAGACCAACATGCGCTCGTCCAGCGCGGACGAAGCGATCCGCTTGATTCCCCACCGCGAATTGAGCCTCGAGCAGGCCATCGAATTCATCGCCGACGACGAATACGTGGAAATCACGCCGAAATCCATCCGCCTGCGCAAGAAAGTTCTCCAAGCCAACAAGCGCCCCCGCCGCTGGCAGGAAATCCGCGCCAGCCAGGCCACCACCTAACCGGACAGACATACTTCGCTGTCATATCGGAGGTCGCCGCAAAATCTTCAGTGCGCTGATTTTTCGAGCAGTTCCGCAAGGTACTGTTTCCAAACGGCAGCCCGCGTATGCGTTCCATGGCCGCGCGTTTCATCGCTGATGGGGATTAAGACGAAGCGCGCGTTTTTCACTTTTTTGATTTCACGTTCGGCCATACCCAGTTCGGGCGGATTGATGAAGTCGTCCGCGGAATTAACGTACATGACCTGCGCGATGATTTTCTCGAGCTGCGGCGATGGATCGTAATTGCGCGAAGCGTTCACCTGGTACCAGAGGTCGTTGGCGTCCAGCCCGGCAAGACGCGCCTTGAAATAGTCGTCCAGATATTTGTCAGCGACGTCCCGCGTCGGCAAGGTTTTCTGCATATAGAGCGCAGCGCTGCCGGCAATGAGCAAAAGGTCGAGCGCCGTGCGCAATCCTTGCTGCGGTTCCGCCGAGTAGTCCCCTCCCTTCCATTCTGGATCGTTGCGAATCGCGTCCATCACCATCTTGCGCCAGATGCGGTTGCGTCCGGCGATCTGCACCGGCTGGCACGCCAGCGGCATGAGCGCCTCCATAAAATCAGGATACGTTTCTCCCCAAACAAAGGAATGCATACACCCCATCGATGTGCCGAGGATCAAGCGCAGATGGTTTACGCCAAGGCCCTCGCTGAGAAGCTGGTGGTGCGCGGCGACCATGTTGTCATAGTCGTATTGCGGGAAGCGCGCGTGCAATCCGTCGCTGGGCTTCGAAGATTTCCCGTGACCAACGCCGTCGGGAAGAATGATGAAGTAGCGGTTCGCGTCCAGGAGCTGCCCGGGACCGAAGAGCTCCCCAGCAAATTGCTGCTGGAGGAACTGCTGACCCGAGCCGCCGGTACCGTGAAGAATCAGAACGGCGTTTGTGACGCGGCCCTCCGCGTTACGCACCGGCTTGCCAAGCGTCGTGTAGTGCAGGCGCAATTCCGGCAGCGTTTCGCCCGACCGGAATCTGAAATTTTTGACGACGAAATCGCCTTCGGTTGTTGAGGGAAGTCCAGCCTGCTGGCCTGACGAAGCCGTAGAAGCCAGGACAATGATCGTCGACAGCAAGATGGAATTGCGGATAACGGACGCCGTCATGGAGCACCTCTTCGACGAGCCTGGCCTTACTGAAAGCCGGGAATAAATGAAATGGCGCGCCGGTCTTTACAAAGCCGTGATCGGGAACAACGGATATGCAGGCGCGACCCGGTGCCCGGCGCTCAGCGCAAGTCTCCGATCACGGTTTCCAAGCGTTCCAGACTGGCCAGCTCCTCCGCGCTGAAGCCGCCGGTATCGCCCCCGATAGGACCGAGTGCGGTGAAGTGCAACGCCGGCGCGCTTGGAAATTTTTCCTCGACTATCCACTACGCGTTAGTTCCGTGGATATTACCGCCTTTAGTCACACAAAATAGTGCGCTCCCTGCTAGAAATGATATAAAGTCAATAGGTTCGAACGCAGCCTGCCTCGGAAACGCCGCATCCAAACGGTTTATGCGGCGGAGAACTGACAACGCGGGTTTTGTGCCCAAGGAGACTGATGGAATCCGTGCGCAATCGACCCACAGAAGCTGCCGCAGTCTCGTATCCCACCATCGCCGCGACGGCCACCGCGCTCCCGCCCTACACCATCACACGCGATGACGTAAAGGTGTACATGGGACGCGTCTTTGACATTCCCGAGCGCCGCCTCGAAGCGATGATGAGCATCGTCGATAACGCCCAGGTTCACAAGCGGCACTCCATCTTCCCCCTCGACTACGTCATCGAGCCGCGCCCGCTTTCGCAAACCAACAACGAATACATCGAGCATGCGGTGAAGCTCGGCCAGGAAGCTGCGGAAAAGTGCCTGGAGCGTGCGGGCTTGAAGGCCGATGAAATCGATATGATCATCACGGTGTCCTGCACGGGCTTCATGATCCCGTCGCTCGATGCTCACCTCATCAATCTGATGAGATTCCGCTCGAATATCCGGCGGATGCCGTTCACGGAATTGGGCTGTGCCGCCGGCGCCATGGCGCTGGGACGTGCGGCCGATTACTTGAAGGCCGAACCCGGCGGAAACGTCCTGATTATCGCCGTGGAGCTGCCCACCCTCACGTTGCAGCGCAAGGACATTTCGCAGGCCAACCTGATTTCTTCGATTCTTTTTGGCGACGGCGCCGCAGCCGTGGTCGTCAGCGGAAAGCAAATGCGCGGGCCGAAGATTCTCGCCTCGGAGACTTATACGTTTCCCGATTCGCTGGGCGCCATGGGATTTGATCTCCGCGATTCCGGATTCCACATCCTGCTGGCAAAAGATGTTCCGGAAATGATCGGGGGAAAGATCGGCGGGCTGGTGCAGGGTTTCCTCGATCGCCACGGCCGGAAGCGCGAGGACATCAAGGGCTGGATTGTGCATCCCGGAGGAGCTCGGCTGCTCGGAAATATCGAGACGGAACTCGGCTTGTGCAAGTGCGACACCCAGCCGTCCTGGGACATTCTCGGAAACGTCGGAAATCTATCCAGCGCGACGATCCTTTTTATTCTGCAGGAGTGGATGGAAAAGAGACCGCTCCAGCCTGCTGAATACGCGCTGGCAGCGGCGTTTGGCCCGGGCTTCAGCGCGGAGTTTTTGCTACTGCAATGGACCTGAGCGTCATTGCGTTTCTCGGTCTGCTGCTTGCCGTGGCGGTGCTGCGGCTGGCCGAGTTGCGCATCTCCAAGCAGCACCAAAGGGAAATGGCCGCGCGCGGCGCGTCGAAAGTCGAAGAGCCGAAATTCCGCTGGATGGTGCTGCTGCACACCGCGGTGCTGCTTGGCGCGGCGCTCGAAGTAGTCCTCCTTAGGCGTCCTTTCATCCCCTGGCTGGCGGCGCCGATGTTTGCCGTCTTCCTCGCGGCGAATGCCGTGCGTTGGTGGGTCATTCGCTCGCTCGGGGAGCACTGGAACGTTCAGGTCGTGGATTCCACGCGCCTCGGCGTGGTGACTTCCGGACCTTTTCACTACGTTCGGCATCCTAACTATGCGGCCGTTTTTGCCGAGATGCTGGCGCTTCCCCTGATACACACGGCGTGGATCACCGCTGTCGCGGGAGCCATTGCGCACATCGGAGTCCTGGCGCAACGGCTCTCCACGGAGGAACGCGTGCTCTTCGCCAATCCAGACTATCGCGCGGCGATGACTGGCAAGCCGCGCTTCTTGCCCAGACTCTTCTGAAGAGCAGGCCTCCAATGTGCTGGCGAATCTATTGCATGGCGTCCCTGCTGTTGCTCTCCGCGGTTATCTGTGGCTCGCGGCCGGAGACCGACGCACATAGTCCGGCGTTCATCAAGGTGCCGGAACTCGCTTCCGGATTTCAGTCCCTCTATGTTCAGAAGTTCACCGAAGCGCGCGAAAAATTTTCTGGCTGGGAAACGAAGCATCCCGACGAGCCTTTTGGCCAAGTGGCCGTCGCAGCCAGTTACCTCTTCGAGGAGTTGTATCGTCAGGGCGTCCTCTCGAGTGATTTCTTTTTGAACGAGAAAAAATTCCTGAGCGGCATTGACGGCAAACCCGATCCCGCGCGCATGAAGAGTTTTCAGGAAGCCATCCAACTCGCCCGAAAACTCGCCCGCCACCGCCTGGAGAAAGACGCCCGCGACCCGGAAGGGCTTTTCGCTCTCGCACTCTCTGCAGGAATGGAATCGAATGCCGAATTGATTCTCAAAAAGGAACACCTGGAAGCCTTGAAGCGGCTCAAGGAAGCCAGCGCGCATGCCAAGGAATTGCTCGCGCAGCAGCCGGACGCCAATGACGCGTACGTTGCTCTGGGCACGGCCAACTACATTATCGGAAGCCTTTCGGGAGGTAAGCGTTTCCTGCTCCGGTTCGGAGGTATCCACGGCGACAAAAAGCTCGGCATGGAACAGCTTGGAAACACCATTGAAAAGGGACGGTACCTGCAACCGTATGCCAAGATCTTGCTGGCCTTGGCGGCTCGCAGGGAAAAACAAAATGCCCTGGCGCAGAAGCTGTTTCACGAATTGAGCGAGGAATTTCCGGAGAGTACGCTTTACGCCACTGAATATGCAAAAGCGATGGGGCGGCCCATTCCTGCCCACATGCATCCCTAAGCTTGTTTACCTGACTTTCATCCCGCCATCGGACGCCCTTCGAAAAAGTCTTTCGCAATCTCTCTGATGGATTAGAATCGCGTTCCGCAGGTGACGCGCGCGTTCAGTCAGCTGCACGAGGTGGTGAAACGTGTTCCAAAAGGACCTATTGAAGGGCCGTGCGATTTTTCTTACCGGCGGAGGATCGGGACTCGGCAGGTCGATGGCCTTGCGGTTTGCCGAATTGGGCGCGCGCATGTTCCTCGTCGGCCGGCGGGAAGAGCCGCTGCGAGAAACGTGCGATGAGATCCAGCGGACGGGCGGTGCAGCTGCCTACACGGCTTCTGACGTACGGGACTACGAAGCCGTTGAAGCCGCGGCAGCAAAGGCTGATGAACAATTCGGCGAAATCAACGCGCTCGTCAACAACGCCGCCGGAAATTTCATGGCGCGCACCGAAAAACTGACTCCCAATGCCTTCAACGCCGTCGTCGGCATCGTACTGAACGGATCATTTAACTGCACGCAAGTGTTTGGCAAGCGCTGGATTTCCCGAAAGCTCGGCGGCAACGTGCTGAATATCGTAACCACCTACGCGGCGGCCAACTGCGGGTCGGGGTTTGTCGTGCCGTCGGCTTGCGCGAAAGCGGGCGTTTTGGCGTTGACCACCTCGCTCGCCGTGGAATGGGCGAAATATCACATCCGGCTGAACGCCATCGCGCCGGGGCCATTCCCGACGGAAGGCGCGTGGTCGCGGCTGATGCCTTCGAAGCCATTCGAAGATCACGTCAAGGACAAGCATCCCATGAAGCGCTTCGGGCTGCACGAGGAGTTGGCCAATCTCGCGGCGTTTCTCATCAGCGACATGGCCGAGTACATCAACGGCGAATGCGTGGTGATTGACGGCGCGCAATGGCTGCGCGGCGCCGGCGAATTCAACGATCTGCTGTTGCTGCCGGAAGCAGCTTGGGAAGCGATGGAAGCCGCGCGTCAGAAAAAATCCTGAAGCGGCCTACTGAGGCAGCGCGCGTTTCCGAAGTTCAACGCGAAGCTTGGTCTCTCCGATGGATTGCCCATTCGAATCGGCATGAACGCTGATTTCCTGTGGCTCCTGTTTCTTGGCGCCATTTTCAGTAAGCGCGGGCAAAGTGATTTCGATTCGGGTGGCCACGACTTGCTTTGCCGCCACTGTAAACTTCCCGGTGCCGGCTTGCGTCGTCCACCCCGTGGGCAGAGCGACGGCGAGGGTGATCTCCTGAGTCTTTGCCGTTTGATTGCGAACCCACAATGGAATCACCAGCGAACCGGGAGCCTGCAGGGCGATCTCCGGCGGCTCGGGATGCGGGAGATTGGTGAGTCCATGAGCGCGCCGAAATTCAGCGAAGAAACTGTACGGGCCGCCGAGCTCCACCGATAGTTCTGGCCGTGCAAGTTCAGGAGAAACATCGGGTCGGGCGCAGGGAATCGCACCCGGCGTGATGCCATCGAAAACATCTCCGGTCACGCTGCCACCAACCAGCGATTTGCCGAGCACGAAATGCAATGCGTCCGTCCAGCCGGCGTCGGAGGTGGCCATCTTTTCGATTTGCGCCTCGTCCATTTGAGCGATCTTATCGAGAAAAGATTTCGCTTGGGTCTGGTGAGCGCGAAACGAATCGAGCGCCATCCGCCAGTACGGCTGCTTGCCCGATTTGGATATCTCTTTTACCGAATAGTCCGGGCCTTTCCCGCGAAAAATATCTTCGCGGTCCGCGTCCGGGAAGTAATAAATCTTTTTTGGCTGCCAGGGCCGCAGGTTCTCAAGAAGAGGTTCGAGCCGTTTGGTCGGGCCCGCCAGCTGCTCGGGAAACGAGGCGGGATCGCCCGCCAGATCGAATGCCTCCGTCGCCAGCAAGCCGGAAGCTTGATGGTCCCCGTGGTCTTCGCCAATAAATGTTCCAGGCAAAAACGTCAGGATGACTTCCGGACGAGTCAGGCGAAAGAGGCGCACAAGTTGTTCAAGCGAAGCGCCGTGATCCCAGTTCGCCAGCGACTGCAATACGTTTTGCGATGCCGTGTCCTTGCCGCCGAGAAACCACACATTGGTAATGCCCAGCGTCGTGAGAGCGTTCCGCGCTTCGATCTCGCGGATGGCGCCGAGCGCCGCCGCTTGCTCCGCTCCGGCTTCATTCGCGCCGCTGCTGCCGCGCGTGCCGAAGACAACCGCGATACGCTTATGCTCGTCGAGCGCGCGCGCAAGATACGGCGTTGCCGCACCCTCGTCATCGGGATGCGCCACCACCAGCAAAAGATCCACTTTGTAGCGCTCGTCCGGCAGCGGAAGCGCCTTCGGCTCCTGCGCTGCGCTCGCCATTGCGGGCAAAAGAAGCACGAATCTTAAAATCACTGTCACGCCTGATTTTTTCATCCCATTTTCCCCGGAGCATTTCAATACACATTGCAGAAATAAGAAAGTCTACCTTGTAGCCTACGTCCGACAAAACTGTCTCTTTGCGGGAAATCGGCCGCGACGGGCGCGCACCAAAACGAAAAACATCGCTCAGTTTTCAGACTGGCTGAAGGAAGAGCCCGCGTTCGCGAACCTCCGCGGCACGCCCGCATTCGGCGCCATCCGCGAAGCGCCGCCGCAACACTGAAAGTTTCGCCGTGTTTCATGCGCACAAGGAAGCGGAGAATTGCCTACGCGTTCACGGAAGAGTGTTTATCTTCGCCTTTTGGTGTCGCGTACGTCGCTCTGCTCTTCATAGCTCCAGGAACGTCTGCTTCTGTTTCGGCAGCGGATGATCCTCTCGGCGCCGCCGTTGAAGCTGCGAGGAAAACCCACGATGAGAAACAACTGCAATCCCTGAAGGCGCAACTCGAACAGATGATCGCTCAGAACCCCAACGATCTGGGCATCTATCTTGAGTTGGCGAGAGTGCACGAGTATTTCCTGGATGTGTATGACATGCGCAAGGACAAGAAGGCCGCGGGAGAAGCGGTGGACAAAGCCATTGACGCGGCCCAGCGGTCCATCCAGCTCAACGATAAGTCCGCCGACGCAGATAGCCTGCTCGCCGATCTTTACGGCAGAAAGATTTCACTGGGAAGCGCGATGTCCGCAGGCCCGATGTTCGGTCCAAAAGTCAAAGAAGAAAATGCCAAGGCTTATGGCGCTCGATGACAAGAATCCTCGCGGCGGGCTGGCCTTGGTCGTCAATACCTTCAATACTCTTCAATACTCTTCAATACTCTTCAATACCTGATGACCCCGAAAATGTTTGATGGAGACGTCACCAAAGCCTATTGATAGCTTCCAGAAGTCCTTGGCTATTGATTCCTCGCAAGACGAAACCTGGGTGTGGTTAGCCAAAACCTTTCAAAAACAAGGGGATAGGAGCAAAGCGCGGGACGCGATTCAACAAGCTTTGTCGTTGAACCCGGAGTCTCGTTTTGTCCGGGCGGAGGCCGCGAGCCTGGAGAAATAGGGAAATTTGGTTTCCAATGCAAACTAGTTTGCGGTTACATATTTTCTCAAATGCTCCATCGAAATAGGTTCTGGGATACGATTTACTATCGATTGATAGCGGGTGCTACGTATTGTTGATCGATATTCTTCTTGACATACGTCATCTTGATCGATAGACTGCCGGTAGGGCAAATCTATGGAAACCGTCAAAGTGTCTCCCAAATTCCAAGTAGTCATTCCCAAGCGTGTACGCGAGGAGCTTCAGCTCCGGCCCGGTCAAGAGTTGAACGTTTATATCCTGGACGGGACGATTCGCTTCAGCAAGCCGCGCTCCATCCAGGAGCTGCGTGGAATCGCCAAAGGCATGAAATGGAAGGATGACTATCGCGACCGGAATGACCGCTTCTGAACTGGTGCTGGTGCATTCTTCCGGCTGGCTGGAATACATCACCGGCGACGAGAAAGCCGATGCGTTCGGAACGGTCTTCCAAGGGAGCGCTCAGTCCTTGTCCCCACAATCGTTCTCTACGAGGTTTTTAAGATTCTGCTTCTTCGAGCGAGCAAGACGGACGCGAACCTGTTTCTGTCGGAGACTCTACGGCGGAGAGTGGTGGACTTCACGGATACGATCGCGTTGGCCGCTGCTTCGCTGAGTATTGATTACAACTGCCGATGGCGGATGCCATTATCTATGCGACGGCTCAGGCGCACCAGGCGGAGCTGATCACGTCGGAGGCACACTTTTCCGGGCTTGCGGGAGTCACGCTGATTTAGACCCAGGCTGTATTTGACTCCGACATGCTCGCGATTCGTCTGCCGCGCCTTGACCGCATGGAACACCGCCGATAAGCTTAGTGTTTCTCCTTCCAGGTGAACATGCAGATGGAGCAGATTCACATCACATTGCCGGATGGCAGCGTCAAAGAGGTGCCCAAAGGCACGACACCGGCCGACGTCGCGAGAAGTATTTCTCCGCGGCTCGCGGATGCCGCCCTTGTGGCGCGCGTCGCCGCGCCCAACGACGGTGAAGGCGAACTGATCGACTTGCGCCACCCTCTGGATCACGACGTCAAGCTGCAAATCCTCACGGAAAGAGATCCCGATGCGCTCTTTGTGTTCCGCCATTCCGCGGCGCATCTGCTCGCCGCTGCGGTGATGGAGCTGTATCCCAACGTGAAGCTGGGCATCGGTCCGCCCATCGACACGGGCTTTTTCTACGAATTCCTCCGTGATGAGCCGTTCACTCAGGAAGACCTCGCCAAAATCGAAAAGAAGATGCACGAGCTCGCGGCGCAGGATCTGCCAAACGAGCGCAAACTCATCCCGAAGCCGGAAGCTCTGGACCTCTACAAAAAGAGCAACCAAATTTTCAAGTGCGAGCTGGTGGAAGAAAAAGCAACCGAGCCGATGGTCTCGTTCTACACCACCGGGAAATTCATCGACTTCTGCCGCGGCCCGCACATCCCTTCCACCAAGCGCATCCAGGCGTTCAAGTTGATGAACGTCGCCGGCGCCTACTGGAAGGGCCAGGAAGGCAATCCCCAGCTCCAGCGCATTTACGC
>WNGP01001195.1_pt1 | contig 21154 bp, 18 predicted proteins | sample 5407671 | NCBI WGS metagenome assembly WNGP01 (sample SAMN13153381, study PRJNA577476) | soil metagenome | isolation source: 40 cm soil or saprolite under Garry oak tree replicate 2 | place: USA:California | collected 2016-06-15 | reverse complement strand
AGAACTGAATTATTACTTCATTGCCGGGCCGGAACCAAAAAAAATCATCGAGCAATACACCGCGCTCACGGGCCGCGCGCCCCTGCCGCCGCTCTGGACCCTCGGTTACCAGCAGTGCCGCTACAGCTACTATCCCGAAGCTCGTGTGCGGGAGATTGCCCGGCTCCTGCGCGAAAAGAAAATTCCTGCCGACACCATCTACCTCGATATTGACTATCAGGAAGGCTACGCCCCGTTCACGATCAACCGGCAATATTTCCCGGCTTTTGAAAAAATGGTCGCGGACCTGAGTGAAAAGGGTTTTCACGTCATTGCCATCACGGATCTCCACATCAAGAGGTTTCCAGACCACGGCTATGCCCCATTCGATTCGGGAATAAAAAATGATGTATTCGTCAAGAATCCCGATGGTTCCGTCTACGTTGGACCGGTCTGGCCGGGGGAAAGCGTTTTCCCCGATTTCACTCTCACGCGCGTGCGGGATTGGTGGGGCGGTCTTTACAAAGACTTTGTTGGAATGGGCTTGGCGGGCTTTTGGAACGACATGAATGAACCCGCCGTCTTCCGCTATCCGGAGAAGACCATGCCACTCGACGTCGTTCATCGTCTGGATGACGGCACGACTCTCGATCACCGCGCGATCCACAACATTTTCGGGATGGAAAATGCCCGCGCGACCTACGATGGCCTGCGCAAACTGCAGCCCGACGAACGGCCCTTCGTGCTCACGCGCGCCGCGTATTCCGGGGCGCAGCGCTACGCGGCCACCTGGACGGGCGACAACCTGGCGACCTGGAATCACATTTCCATGAGCACGCCGACGCTGCTGAGCATGGGTCTTTCTGGATATCCGCTCGTCGGAGACGACATTGGCGGCTTCGGCAGCTCGCCGCCGTCCGATTTATTAACGCGCTGGTATGAGGTAGGAGCCTTTAATCCGATTTACCGCAATCACGCTGCAAAAGGCACGGCGGATCATGAGCCGTGGGTGAACGGTCCGGAACAGGAAGCGATTCGACGGAAATACATCGAACTTCGTTACAAACTGATGCCTTACATCTATACAAATACAGAGGAAAGCACGCGGACGGGGATGCCTCTCATGCGCCCCATATTCCTCCAGTATCCGCAGGCCACGGAATTTTACGGCGACGATCGCGATTTTCTCTTTGGCCCCGATTTATTTGTGGCGCCCGTAGTGTCGGAAACTGCCGACGCCCACGGAGTTTTCTTGCCTCCCGGAGAATGGTACGACTATTGGACCTCGGAGAAGCACACCAACAAAGACCAAATTAACCTGCATCCGCGTATGGATGAAGTGCCGCTCTATGTTCGCGCCGGCGCCATTGTGCCCATGCAACCTGTTGTGCAGTACACCGGTGAGAAGCCGAACGGGCCGCTCGAATTGCGCGTCTATCTTCCCTCCACTACGTCGGGCAGTGATTGCCGGGGTGCGCTCTATCAGGACGACGGACACACCTTCGCCTACCAGAAAGGTGAGATTCTGCGCGTCAACTATTCGTGTCAGGTTTCGAATAGCTCCGTAACGGTGGAGAGCAGCGTCGAGAAGAATGCGTTTCAGCCTTGGTGGAAGAGTGCGGAAGTGACGTTGTACGGCGCCGCGGCTGCGCCCAAGGAAGTTCGCATCGGTGATGAAGTCATCCACGAATGGCGCTACGACGGCCCGGCGCGTGCCGTCACCCTGACGGTGCCCGAGGCCGCAAAGAATTGGAGCGTTCGATTCACGTTCTAGCGGCAATGCCCTCTCCTGGCCTAGTTCAGAGAAAAAATCGAGAGAGATCTTGCTGGCATGGTTATGTGGATTTCGCTTCCCGCCAGCTCCGCCTTTGCTTCGCCGAAAAGAAGTGCGATTGCCACTGCTTTTTGCGCCGGCGCGTCGGCCAAAGGAATGCGAAGCTCCCGCGGCTGATCGGCATTGTTGAAGGCGACGACAATGCGCTCCTCCTCTGATTCGCGGGTAAAAACGTAAGATGATTCGTCCGAGGACAGATGCCATAGGTAGCCGCTACGCAGTGCGGGGTGTTCGCGGCGCAGCCTTAGCAGCGATTGAACGTAAGAGAAAATCTCCTGTTGGTCGTGCGTGCGGCCCGATAGCGTGAACGCGTCCTTCGCATCACCTATCCATCCGCCGGGGAAATCGCGCCGGTTGTCCGGATCGCCGCCCCCCGGCATCCCGATCTCATCGCCGTAGTAAATTTCAGGAATGCCCCGCAGCGTGAGCGTGAGTCCGAACGCCAGCTTCAGCTTCGTGGGTGAGCTGCCTTCGGCGCTCGCGAATCGCGGCACGTCGTGATTTGCAAAAAACGGGACGAGCATGTCGGGATGCACATACAAGGCATCGTGCCGCAGCACATCCGCGATGCGGCCCGTGGGTGCGCCCCGCAGCAACACATCCCTGAGCGTGAAGAACATCGGAAAATCGAAGACCGTGGAAAGCCCGCTATCGATGCCGTCGTAGCGCCGCTCTCCTCCCACAAAAAAAGAAGTTACCGTGGGATCAGCATGAAACACTTCGCCAATCGTTGTCAGATAGGGATAGAGCCTGCGCAATCCCGTATGCCAGTGTGCCCAGAACTTCCGCCCGACATAGGGAAACGTGTCCATGCGATAGCCGTCCAGCCCGGATGTTTCCGCCCACCAGATGCTGTTTTGTAAAAGATATTGCTCGACCACCGGATTCTCCGTGTTCATGTCCGGCAGAATTCCGAAGAACCATCCTTCCGTGAGATTTCGTTTCATGCGCTTCGAGGCGTGCGGATCGACGAGCGATTCGAACGGATCGTTACCGATGGCCTGACCGCCCGCCTTGCCGTAGAAGCTGCCTTTGAGCGGCGAGAATGAATCGATGTGATGCGCTAGCGTGCCGTGAAACCAGTCGGGCAGCGGTGGATTCGCAACCCAGGGATGTTTCGGACCGACGTGATTCGGAACGACGTCAAAACAAATCTTTATTTTTTGCTTGTGCGCGGCGGCGACCAGGTCCTGATAATCCTTCACCGCGCCAAGATGTGGATCGACGGCATACAGGTCCACGGCGCCGTATCCGTGATAGTCCTGCATAGCCCCGTTCTTCACGATGGGTGTTAGCCACAGCGCGGTCACGCCGAGATCCTTCAGATACGGCAGGTGGTTTTGAATCCCAAGCAGGTCGCCGCCGTGGTACGCACGGGGTTTCGAACGATCGTGGGAGCCCGGTGCTTCTGCAGGCTCATCATTCGTCGGGTCGCCATTCGCGAAGCGGTCCGGCATGATGAGATACATCACGTCATCTTGCGAAAGCCCTTGAAACTTTCCCACCGTCGGCACGCGGGCAGCGAGTGGCAATTCGAAAGACGTCCATCCCTTCGGCGCCTCAATTCGGCAGACGGCGGTTCCAGACTTCGTGTCCGCCCCAATCTTCAGCCAGACAAAGAGATAGTTCCCGCCCGCCGAAGCTTGCGTGCGCGAGACGCGGAGCGTTGGCAGATTGCACTCAACATGGGTCGCTTCCAGGTCGTGCCCGGAAAGCAGCAGCATCACCTCGGGCGTGAGTCCCACCCACCAGTTCGGAGGTTCGACTTTTGTGACCGCTGGAGCAGTTTCCTTGGCCGTCTGCTGCGGGCGGGCCCGCAGCGCCGAGCCGCCGCAGGCGTATGCGACAACGGACAGAAAAGAGAAAAAAGCTCGGAGAAATCGCTCCGCAGCAAAATACCAAAAATGGCGTAGTCGTCTTTTCATCGGGAGAGCATAAGGAAAAAAAAGGAGGGATGCCAGTCTCGATCTTCCGAGCCAGATCGGCCAGTCTGCTATTTTCGAGGAAGAGTGGACGGTGCAAAGACCAATTCGCCAAACGCTTCCGGAACGTGGAAATTAGGCGCCGGTGTTCGCGTGGGCTGCCAGGCGGAATAAAAGCGCGGTTCGGCGGCTCCTTCGACGCGGTAAAAATTCACTCTCCAAGTGGCCGCAGGATCGAAGCGCTCGACGAGATATTTCATGGGCAGCGCAATCTCCGCGACCCAGGTTTTAGCGGCTTCGTTCAAAATAACGCGGCGCCGCAATCCACTCTTCAAGTCGTGTTTCTCGCCTGACCCGATGTCCAGATCGATCCAAAAGCCATTCGGGCTGACTTCGAATTCTTTATAACGGCGGAGATACGTCGGATCGGTCTGAAGGAAAGCTTCCACGACGTCGCGGTCCCAGAGTTGGTCGCGGCGGCCATTGGGCTCGGCATCCAAAAAAACGGTGATGACACGGTATCTGGCGCGGAATCGCAGATAGAGCGATTCCGGGGTCCAGAGCAGCCGCACTTCCGTTTCTCTTTCGGGATCAGCGTTCTTGCCTTGCCAGTCAGTGCTGAAACGCAGAGGCGCCGCCAGCTCCCAGGAAGACAGAGTTGGAAATCCATCAGCATCGGGCAGGTCCGGCATTCGAACAGCCACAGCAGTCCGCTCAGTGGACATAGCGTCGTTTCGAAACATCCCTATGAATCGCTTCGAGCGTTCCTCGGCACTCCAACTTGGGGGTAGCTTCCAGAATAACCGATGCATGGAGATGCACAAGAAAAAAGCTGAATAACAAAGCGCATGGTTTTTCCGTTGCAATAGCTTCAGCGCCTTTCTCATCAACCCTGTCCCCTGACCCGCGAACTATTTGCGCACCATGCATTCTGCTCATCATAGATAGCACAGAACCCCGTGCTAGCATCAGATTTGGCTGCTCTCCACGATTTTCTCAAGTCAGAAGGGCAGTGAAAGCCTAGGAGCGCGGGAAATGATCGAGCCTGTCAACACCCAAGATTTCACATCGCAACCGGAACGGCGCGAACCGGAACAATTTGAGCACGTGAAGTTCCGCATCGACGCCAGCGTCGCGAGGATAACTCTCAATCGTCCGGAACATAATCTTCTCAATGAAGCCATGCTCCGCGAAATCGCCGCCGGAATCGCTCATGCCGGCGAGCGCGCCGGCGTAAAACTGATTGTTCTCGATTCGGCCTGCAAAGTCTTCTGCGGCGGAATCGATATCGGTGAATACACCTCGCAGCGTGTTTTTCAAATGCTCGACGCGTTTCACGCGGCGTTCGCTGGAATGTTGGAAGTTGGCAAGCCCGTGATCTGCGTGGTGAACGGACCGGCGATTGGCGGCGGCGCGGAGCTGGCGGCTTTCGGCGATCTCGTGATTGCCACCCCGAAGGCCCGCTTTGCCCAGCCGGAAATCAGCATCGGTGTCTTTCCGCCGCTCGCATCCACAATTCTTCCTTTCCTCGTCGGACCTAAAATCGCGCTCGAGCTTGTTCTGACGGGTGAACCGGTGACCGCTGAGCGCGCCCTGGAACTCGGCATGATAAATCGCCTCGTGCCGGAGGCTCAACTCGAGCAGGCGGTGAACGATCTCGTGGGCCGAATTAGCGGCCACTCTGGTCCAGTATTGACTATGGCGAAGAAAGCGATTCTCGGCGGCATGGGCTTGTCGCTGCGCGAGGGCCTCAAGCAGTCGATGAACATTTTCTTGAATGAGCTTTATCGCCTTGAGGATTCGCAGGAAGGGCTGCGCGCACTTGTGGAAAAGCGCAAGCCCAACTGGAAGAACCGCTGAACACCGGCGGCATTTCTTCAGTCACTCCATTTTCAGTCGTGCATTGACACTCCATCCGGCGCGGCATACACTCGAAATTCAATTTGCAGGCAAAGGAAGCGGGGAAGGCTGTGTGAATCGGCCGCGGTCCCGCCACTGTGATCGGCTGAAAAGCCGTAAGCCAGGCCACCCTTCCATGCCGCAGAGGGCCGCGCTCTTCGCGAGAAAGAGCGATGCCGGAAGCCCCAAGGTGTCTCGTGGGGCTTTTTTGTTGGTGAAGTGAAATTCCCTGGGTCAAGGGAGATTTGTGAAAGAATTCGCCCGCCTGCGCCCCCGAAGCGCCGTCTCCGCCGCAACCGCGGCCCTGCTGTCCTGCGCGGCGCTGACGTGTGCGCAGAGCGCTCCTCCGGTCTCTTCCGCATCCCCAGCCTTCCGGGAAGTTACGGACGAAGTCGGCCGCACGGTTCGTGTTCCCCAGCCGGTCCGCCGCATCGTGTCGCTCGCGCCGAGTTTGACGGAAACCGTCTACGCGCTCGGTTTGCAGGATCGCCTCGTCGGAGACACCGACTACTGCGATTACCCCGCGGACGCGCGGAAAAAGACCAAGGTCGGCGGCGCGATCAACCCAAGTTTGGAACAGATTGTGGCTTTGCATCCGGATCTCGTTCTCGCGACCAAAGGATTGAACCGCCTCGAGACCGTCCATTCGCTCGATGGCCTGGGAATCTCTTCTTACGCTACCGATCCTCACACCGTCGAGGAAATCATCACTTCTTCGAAAAAACTTTCCGATGTGCTCGGCGTTCCGGAGGCAGGCGCATCGGTCGCCGGCGAAATGCAGCGCCGGCTCGCGGATCTGCAACAACGTGTTGGCGCTCTAGCCGCGAAACGTGTTCTGTTCGTTGTCTGGACTCAGCCGCTCATCTCCGTCGGCAAGGACACGTTTATCGCGGATGCGTTGCGCCACGCGGGAGCCGTCTCCATCGTGGATTCCGAGCAAGGATGGCCGCAGGTCAGCCTGGAAGAAGTGGCCCGGCTGCAGCCTGAATTCCTTGTTTTCGCGGATTCGCATTCCGACTCCGCTTTCCCAGCTGTCGAAATGCTCGCCACGCTTCCCGGATGGAGCATCTTGGATGCCGTGAGCAATCGCCGCTTTGCGGTGATCAGCGATGCCGTAAATCGGCCCGCCCCGCGGATCGTCACGGCTATCGAAGATCTCGCCAAGCAGCTTCACCCGGATGCCTTCGTTGAAAAACCGGAGAACGGCAAGGAAAAGATGGAGAAGGAGAATCTCCCGCCAGACCAGCCGCCCTCGTGGCATTATTCCTTTTCCCCCGATGCCCTTCAAGACCGCTTGACGACTCCTGGAGGCCGCGCATGCGCCCACTGACGCTTCGGCGCCTCTTCCTCGAATGTTCGATCCTGGTGCTGATTCTGTTCGTCGTGGTGGTCATCGCCGTGAAGTTTGGCGCTGTGCCCGTTTCGCTCTACGCCCTCGGCCGGGATCTTTGGCACGTTCTTTTGGGCCAGCGCGCCGATCTCTCCAGTGATTATGTCTTGATCATCAAGAATATTCGTTTGCCGCGCATCCTTCTCGGCATCATTGTTGGCGCGTCGCTCTCCGTCGCGGGAACCAGTTTTCAAGCGCTGCTGCGCAATCCGCTGGCCGATCCTTACGTGCTTGGCGTCTCCATGGGTGCTTCGCTGGGTTCCATCCTAGCGCTGATCGCGGAGCCACATCTTTCGATTTCACCGGCGCTTGCCTCCCTGCTGACTCCGCTGGGCGCTTTTCTCGGAGCGGGTGCGACGATTGCCGCGGTCTATTTTCTGGGCCGCCGGGAGGGCCAGATCGATAGCGCCACGCTGCTCCTCGGCGGCGTTATTATCTCCTCGTTCCTCTCGGCCATCATCATGTTCCTGATGAACACGCTCAGCGGCAATCTCCGCGGTCTATCGTTCTGGTTGATGGGCGATCTCTCCACGCCCTTGCAGAAAAGCGCCTACTGGTTCCTGGGAATCGGGTTCCTTTTGGCCGCCGGTGCGATTTACACCACCGCCGCGGATTTGAATTTACTTCTGTCCGGAGAGAAGGAAGCGATGCATCTGGGCGTGGACGTGCCGCGTGTGCGCCTGGTGGTCTACATTGCCGCGTCTCTGCTGACTGGATTGGCCGTCTCCGTGAGTGGTGCCATCGGCTACGTCGGCCTGATTGTGCCTCACGCGATACGCTTCATTTTCGGATCGGACCATCGCACTTTATTGCCGACCGCTGCACTCGGCGGGGCCATTGCTTTGGTCTTTGCGGACACGCTGGCGCGCACGATCGTTGCCCCGACGGAAGTTTCCGTCGGCGCCGTCACCGCCGTTGTCGGCGCGCCGCTCTTCATTTACCTGCTTCGCCGGAGGCTCTCATGAGCGCCGGTTCAGCTCACGCGCGGCATCTTGCCGAGGCCGGCCGCTTGGCCAACGAAATACGCTTGAGCGTCGAACAGGTCAGTTACGCGTATTCGGCAAATCCCGCGCAAGCTCCGCTTTTCACTCTGGAAGCGACAAGTTTTCAGGCCAAGCCTGGCGAAATCGTTGCCATCCTCGGACCAAACGCCAGCGGTAAATCCACCCTGTTGCATTTGATCTCCGGCGCTCTCGCGCCCCTGTCCGGACGGGTTCTGCTCAACGGATTCGTCACTCAATCGCTTACGCCGCGCACCCGCGCGCAGCGCATCGCCGTGGTCCAGCAGGAGAGCGCTTTGCTCTTCCCCGCGCGCGCCTGGGAATTCGTCCTGCAAGGCCGCCATTCCCATCGCCGCTCGCTGCGGTTCGAATCGGAAGACGATGTCTTGATCGCGAAAAACGCCCTGGCCCAGGTCGGTGCCGCTGATCTCAGCGACCGCTGGATGAATCAAATTTCCGGCGGGGAAAAGCAGCGCGTGATCCTCGCGCGCGCTTTGGCTCAACAGCCGCTGCTCCTGCTGCTCGATGAGCCCACTCTCCACTTGGATATCGCCGCGCAGATCGGCTTGCTGGATGCTCTCCGGCGGCTCGCCGCGGAGAACCGCTATACCGTCGTGGTCGTGACGCACGAATTGAACCTCGCGGCGGAGTATGCCGATCAAGTTGTGTTGATGCAGCGCGGCCGATGTTTGCGCGTCGGCCCCCCGGCAAGCATTTATCAGCGCGAATTGCTCGAACAAGTTTTCCAGACGCCGCTCTCCGTGGAACTCGGTTCCTCTGGGCGGCCACGGGTCACCGTTTTGTCCGGAACCTAGTGTAGGGGCGAACTTTGGTTCGCCCTTCATCTCGTTCACCTCAACCCTGCGGCCCCGCGCTGCAGACCACATTCACCGCGAACTTCGTGCTCGGGAAGACGGATTGCCGGTTCCAGCCTGCCTCTTCGGAATCGCCAAGTAGTAAGCCGTCGCCGCCGCGCGACTGTAAGGCGGATTAAGTGAATGCGCAGGCCACTGCGGCCAGTCGCTCCTTCGCTGGGCGACGCCGCGGGAAGGCCCCGCAACGGTCCTGATTCGAACGGGCCGGAGCTACCGCCAAGCCAGGAGACCGGCGAAGTTCGCAGCCGTGCGATTCCTATTTGTCGCATCGGACAACCTTCAACTCCCGCGCGAGAGGGAGCGGAGGATAAAATGAAAACGACTCTTCTTCGAACTGTTTTGCTTTTCTTCGCAGTTTCTGTAGTTAGCTTTTCCTTGCAAGCACAAAGCAATTCACCCGACGCGCATCTTTACGGAACACTCATCGATGCCAGTGGCGCTGGTGTCGGCGGCGTCCAAGTGACCGCTAGCCTAGAAAATCAGCCAAATGCCCAGATTTGGTCAGCCATCTCCACCACAGTCGGCGAATACTCCCTCTCCGTTCCAGCAGGCCGTTACCATGTGCAATTCGGCCGGACTCCTTTTGTACCTCGTGATTTCGTTCTCGACCTCGCTGCCGGCGTGTCGCGCACACTCAGTTTCCGGCTCGATCTCGAGATTCTGTCTTCAAGCGTCGTCGTAACCGCTCAGGCGGAACCCACTTTGGCACAGGAGACAACCGCGCCGGTAACGGTTATCACGCGGGAGGAGATCGCCGCCCGGCAAGCGGTCTCGCTGCCGGATTTGCTTCTATACGTGCCGGGCATTTCGATTGGCCGGACAGGTGCCGAAGGCGGGACCGCGTCCATTTTCCTCAACGGCGGAAATTCCAATTTCACCAAAGTGCTCGTTGATGGCACGTCCATCAATCCTCCCGGCGGTGCCGTCGATTTTTCCAATCTCACCCTGGACAACATCGATAAAGTGGAAATCGTTCGCGGAGCCGAAAGCGCCATGTACGGCACCGATGCGGTTTCCGGCGTCATCCAGCTCTTCACCCACCGCGGCTCCACGCGCATTCCGGAGTTCACCGTCTTTGGTGAAGGTGGCACTTTTTCCTCGGGTCGCGGCGGAGCACAACTCAGCGGATTGCTCGGCGCGTGCGACTATTCCGCCGCCGCATCCTACCTGCAGACCGACGGCCAGGGACCAAACGATGATTTTCTGAATCGCACCCTCTCCGGCAATTTCGGCTACGCCTTCAGTGACACCAATCAGCTCCGCCTGATGCTGCGCAACAACGACAGCATCGCAGGGATCCCCGGACAAACCTCGTTCGAACCGCCCAACCTGGGCCAGCGATATCTTCAGCATATTTTCAGCGCCGGCGCCCGGTGGGTTTTTGCCACTGGCAAGCACTGGCGCCCGGAGATCAGCGCCGGGGAATCTTACACTCGCCAGAACAACGACGACCCGGTGAACGGTAACAGCCGGTTTCAGTATAACCGCGCCAACGCGAGCGCTCAATCGAGCTATCTGCTTTCGAACTTCGGCGTCACCGCAGGCTATCAATACGAAGTCGAAAACGCTTTCCTTACGTTCATCATTGTCCCGCACGCTCGCCGGAACAATCAGGCGGGATTTCTGGATTTCCGCTACCGGCCGCATCGCCGCGTTTCTCTGAATTTCGGCGGGCGCGCCGAAGCCAATGCCAATTTTGGCACGCGCGTTGTTCCACGCGCCGGAACAGCCCTGGTCTTGCGTTACGGAAAGGGATTTTGGGGCGACACGCTGTACCGGGTCTTCTACGGTCAAGGCATCAAGGAGCCACGCTTCGACCAAATCTATGGCGACAACTTCGGCGACTTCGGTAATCCGTCTCTGAAACCTGAAGAAAGCAAGACTTGGACTACTGGCATCGACCAGAAACTTCTCAACGATCGCGTACGGCTGTCCACCGAATACTTTTCTAGCCGCTTCTATGACATTGTCAGCTTTGAGTTCTGCACGCCCAATCCTCCGCCCGCTACAGGCAACACCTGCAACATCACCATTCCGGGAGCGGGCCCCGACTTTGGGTATTACTTCAACACCGACCTTGCTCGCGCCAGAGGAGTTAATCTGACCGGAGAAGCCAGGTTTACCCGCTGGCTGAACTTGGCGGGAAATTACACCTATGACGATACCCGGATTCTTAAAGCGCCTAATGCCTTCGACCCGACGGAGACAGCTGGCAACAGGCTTTTGCGGCGGCCGGCAAACTCTGGTTCGCTTACCCTCAACGCTGCCTTCCGCCGGGTCAACTTTGCCTTGGCCGGTTATTTCACCAGTGCGCGAACCGACAGCGATTTTCTCGGATTAGGCTTCACCCGCAATCCCGGTTATGCGCGCTTCGATATCGCCACGCATTACGACATCGGCCGCGGCGTTTCGCTCTACGCTCGCGCCGCCAATCTATTCGACAAGCAATACCAAGACGCCCTCGGCTATCCCGCTCTTGGCCGCGATTTCCGCCTGGGCCTGAAGTATCGTTTCGCCGGCCGAAACTAGTTTCCTTCTGTGTAGGGGCGCAGCACCGCTGCGCCCCATCTCGGCAAGGTCTATCGCTCTTTGGAGGTTTTCTTGACGTCACCCGAACTCACCCTCTTCTGCTGGAGCGGCGGCAAAGACAGCGCCATGGCCCTGTACACGCTGCTCCAAGAGAAACACTTCCGCGTCGTCGCTCTTCTCACCACCCTCACGGAAGGCTACGATCGCATCGCCATGCACGGCGTCCGCCGCGAACTCCTCGAGCGCCAAGCTCGCTCCATCGGCCTCCCGCTCCACGAAGTTCGCATCCCCCCGCAATCCGTCAATCCCGTCTACGAAGTGCGCATGGAAGAAGCGCTCCACCTCTTCTACAACCAAGGCGTTCGAACGGTCGCCTTCGGCGACATCTTCCTCGAAGACCTCCGCGCCTACCGCGAGAAAAATCTTGCCCGCGTCGGCATGACCGCCCTCTTCCCCCTCTGGAAACGCGATACCCGAGAGCTAGTCCAGTTCTTTCACGATCAGCATTTTCGCGCCGTCGCCGCTTGCGTCGACACCAAAGTTCTCGATCCCAGCTTCGCCGGCCGCGAACTGGACGAATCTTTCTTCCACGATCTTCCGCCCCACGCCGACCCTTGTGGCGAAAACGGCGAGTTCCACACTTTCGTCTTCGATGGCCCGATTTTTCAATCTCCCATTCCCGTTCGAACGGGAGACGTTGTGAACCGCGATGGCTTTGTGTTTTGTGATTTATTGCCGCAAATGGAGGAAGCAACAAAATGAACACCGAAATATCCCAAAAAGAAACTCTGCTCTATCGCACATTGCTTGCGCTCGCCCTTATCGCGCTTGCCGCCGCCTTGCGCATGGCTCCGCATCCGTGGAATTTCACGCCGGTCGGCGCGATGGCGCTCTTCTCCGGCGCGGTCCTCAAGGACCGCCGCCTCGCCTTCATCTTTCCGCTTGTTGCGCTGTTCGCGGGAGATGTCTTCATCGGCTTTCACAAATTACTCCCCATCGTCTACGCCAGTTTCCTCGTAAATGTTGCCATTGGCCTCTGGCTGCGTGACCGTCGCACCGTCGCCCGCATCACATTCGCCACGCTCCTCGGCGCCATCCAGTTTTTCATCGTCACGAATTTCGCCGTCTGGCAATTCCTGAGCGGCTTTCCGCATACCGCTTCCGGTCTCGCCGCTTGCTACATCGCCGGCATTCCGTTCTTCTGGAACACTCTGGCGGGCGACGCCGTCTACGCCGCGCTACTCTTCGGCGGCTACGCGCTTGCCGAGCGTTTGCTTCCCGTCCTGCGCCCGCTTTCACTGAAAACTGACAACTGAGAACTGGCCACCGCGCCGGTGCTATAATCTTCACTCCTTTATGGCGAAATTCACTCCAGAGGAAACGTCCATCGCCCCCGAAGTCCTGGCGAAATACGAGCCCGTCATCGGCCTGGAAGTCCACGTCCAGCTGCTCACCAGAACGAAAATCTTCTGCGGCTGCTCGACGCGCTTCGGCGATCCGCCGAACACCAACGTCTGCCCCGTGTGTCTCGGCTTGCCCGGAACTCTCCCCGTCCTGAACAAACGCGCCGTCGAAATAGCCATGCGCGCCTCGCTGGCGCTGAATTGCACGGTCCACGAGCATTCGCGCTTCGCCCGCAAAAACTATTTCTACCCGGACCTGCCCAAGGGCTACCAAATCTCGCAATACGAATTGCCGCTCGCTACCGGCGGCTGGCTTGAAGTTGGTGGCGCCATAAGACGCATCGGCATCACGCGCCTACACCTGGAAGAAGACGCCGCAAAAAATCTTCACGAAGGCTTCGCGCAATCCACCCAGAAGACATACATCGACTACAACCGCTGCGGCACCCCGCTCAGCGAAATCGTCTCCGAGCCGGACATGCGCACACCCCAGGAGGCCTACGCCTACCTCACCACGCTCCGCCAGATCCTCCTCTACACCGGCGTCAGCGATTGCAACATGGAAGAAGGCTCGCTCCGCTGCGACGCCAACGTCAGCGTGCGCCCGCGCGGCTCGCAGGAGTTCGGCACCAAGGTCGAGGTAAAAAATCTCAACTCCTTCCGTTACCTCCAAAAAGCCCTCGAATACGAAATCGACCGCCACATCGGCGTCCTCGAATCCGGGGGCCGCATCTCGCAAGAAACCCGCCTCTGGAACCAGGCCGAAAGCCACACCGTCTCCATGCGTTCAAAAGAAAAGGCCCACGACTACCGCTATTTCCCCGAGCCGGACCTCCTTCCCGTCCACGTGAGCGCCGCCTGGCGGGACGAAATCCTGCGCACCCTCCCTGAACTCCCCGAAGCCAAGCGCGCGCGCTTCGTTAGCTCTTACGACATCACGCCTTATGACGCCGAAGTCTTGACTACCTCACGGACCCTTGCCGATTATTTTGAAGCCGTGGTCAAAGCCGGAGCCCCAGGCAAAGCCGCCGCCAACTGGATGCAGACCGAGCTTCTTCGCGGCTTGAAGGACTCCGGCAAGGAAATTAATGCCAGTCCAGTCGCGCCCGCCGCGCTCGCTGAATTGGTGAAGCTAGTCGAATCCGCCAAAATCACCGGCGCCATCGGGAAAAAAGTTTTCGCCACCATGTTCGAATCCGGCCGCGGTGCAGCAGAGATTATCGCCGCCGAAGGCCTCGGCGCGCAGGTCAGCGCCGCCGCCATCGAACAAGCCGCCCGCGAAATCATCGCCAAAGACCCGGCGAACGTCGCCAAGTTCAAAGCCGGAAACGAAGGCGTCTTCAAGTTTTTCGTCGGACAGGTCATGAAGGCCACGCGCGGCCAAGCCAGCCCGCAGGCCGTCAGCGACATCCTGCGCAAGCTGCTCTCCTAATTCCGGAGCAGGCTACTAACACGCGGGGTTTCGGTTCTTGTAGGGGCGCAGCATGCTGCGCCCTAACCAGCAAGATGCTGCGATTCATAAAGAGAGACTCTAATGCTCAAAGTAGGTTCCAAAGCTCCCGCCTTCCGCCTCCAATCCGACGAAGGCCAAGAAGTCGCGCTCAAAGACTTCGCGGGTCACCGTGTCCTGCTCTTTTTATTCCCCAAAGCCAACACCTCTGGTTGAACGATCGAAGCGTCCGAGTTTCGCGACGCAAAAGAAGACTTCCACAAGCTCGGCGTCGCCATCCTCGGCATGAGCGCCGATCCCGTCAAAGCCCAAGCCGCGTTCAGGGCCAAGCAAAATCTTAATTTTCCGTTGCTCAGCGATCCCACCCACAAGACCATCCAAAAGTTCGGTGCCTGGCAGAGAAAACAATTCATGGGCCGCACCTTCATGGGCATCGTGCGCAGTTCCTTCCTAATCGGCAAAACCGGCAAGATCGAGGAAGTCTGGCCCCTCGTCAAAGCCAAAGGCCACCCCGCCGCAGTGCTAAAACGCCTCTCGCAGAAATAGCCAGGGGCGGCAATCCGCTCAACAGGTCGCACCTTGGGTCCTGGAACCCCTCCAACCAAGGCCTTTCATCGATGCAAAGACGTTGCGAATCGGCGCGAAACTGCCATCACTACTATGGCAGAAGCGGTTCTCTACTTTGCTCCTGTCGCCTTCGTTTTCGCTATCCCTTGGAATTCCAGCGGCAAATGCCCGTCCACCAGCGCCGCCCCGCCGTCAACATCGATCAACTGGCCGGTAATCCAATCTGCCTTTTCGGAACAAATCATCGCCACCGCGTTGCCAACGTCCGACGGTGTTCCCAAACGCCCCATGGGCGTCCATCCGCGTTCCTGCCATTCTCGCAATCCGGTTTGGAATGCTTCCGGCAAGCTGTTCAGCACGCTGTCTTCGACCCAGCCCGGGCTGATCGTATTCACGGTGATGCTGCGGCTCGCCAGCGCCACCGCGAAATAGCGCACCAGCACTTCCATTGCTGCCTTTGCCGCGCCCATCGCCACCCAAGGTTGCCAGCTTCCAAATCGCCCGCCCGGCGCGAACGAGATGGCCACAATCCTTCCGCCCTTTGGCATCATCGCAGCCGCCTCGCGCGCTGCCACCAGGAATGCCTTCGCCTGCGAATCCATTGCTGTGTCCCATTTATCCAGCGTGATGTCCATCGGGGCTTCGTAAAAGGTCGGTGCTTCCGTTCGCGCGTTGCTGACGAATATATCGAGCGACCCGAATTCCGACCGGACTTGCTCGAAGATCCGGCGCACCTCTTCCGGCCGGCAAACGTCGGCCTGGACCAGGAATCCGTCCGACCCAAGTTTGCGGATTTTTCCTAAGGTCTCCTCCGCTGCCTCCCGGTTGCGATAGTAATGAACCGCGACGCGCGCTCCTTTTTCCGCCAGTTTCAGCGCGATGCCCCGGCCAATGCCCCTGGAACTCCCCGTGATCAGCACCTTTTTCCCTTGCAACGACATAGGCACCTCCACGACTGCCGCGCCGCATGTTAGTGCTACCCTTCGCCATCGTCAACGCCTCTCCATGGGTGTTTCCTCCCCTCACTCCACCCACTGTAAATATAAGAAAAAGACGTATTTGAATGAAATTTGATTTTTTCGGTTTCTTTTTATTGACGACCCGGTCACTACTCTGGTATACTATTCTTGTTCAGTAGTCCGCCTCGCCTTCTGCGAAACCCACTTCCAACTTGAATCTTTGATTTCTGGAGACTTCCAGTTCTTCCAATCTCTCCTTCGCACCTCCATCCGCGGCACTTCTCCCTCCGCGGTCCAGGACTCACTCTGACGAGCCGCACTATGTCTCTAGAGCTAACTCATTTAGATAGAAATGCTCGAAAAACACGCCTCTAACTACCTTTAGAATCAACAGGCTCGAAAGCCCCTCACTCGGAACCGACACCGTGCTGAATACAAAGGGGTTAGCGCGATAGCCGGTTACCGGTCCGCTTGCGACTTTCACATGAAAAACAATGAAAAACATAGGGGGGGGCTGTTATGGTTAACTAATCACAGGGATTGAAGCGAGCACTGGCCTGCGTAGAGGGCCGCGGCAATTTGCTCGGCCCGCGCCGCGATTCGCCCTAGTTGATCGTTACGGTCGCCCGGGTCGTAAACGCCAGCCTTGTTTCGGCGGGAAACCCGATGTCCTTCTTTCCCGTCGCCGCTGCGCCGGCCGTTCCGGCTCCCGCCCCGGCCCCTGCTCCGATCGCTGCGCCCTTGCCGCCTCCAGCGAGCGCTCCAATAATCGCGCCGCCTGCCGCGCCGCCTCCGATGAACCCGGCATCCCGTTTGCCCTTGCCGCCCTCTGTTCTTCCGGCGGAACTTGTTGCAATCGTGTAGGTCTTGCCGCCTACAGTCACCGAACGCAGCCGCAGATACAATTTTGCCGGCGTCGACAGGCGACCGGAAGCCTGCACGCTGCTCACCGACAATTTCACGGCCGATCCCTTGGGAATCACCACTTTGCCGCCCGACGTTACATCTTGCGCGACCGAGCCTGTCACCGTCTGCCCGGCTTTGGCAGTTTTGGAACTCACGGATTGGTCGGTCACCACCGAAATCTTCGCTCCTGCGGGAACCGTGCCGCCGGCCTCGGCCAGCGCAGGCACTAGCAGAGCTAGCGCAAGGAAAATCGAAACCAATCGAATTCGAGAATTCATCTCCGTCACCTCAGGTATGGATTTGGGGCTGTAAGAAGATTCTAGCAGAAGGAATCGGCGAGAGCGGAACGACAGCACTCGAAAGTCGCTAGAAGTGAAACACTAGTTCCTCCGAACTTGAGGATTTGGGCTCGATGTAGAAATTGTCGATCAGGCGAGTTTTGCCGATGAAAACCGCGAGGAGAACAAGACAAGGCTTGTTCACGCGCACGACCGGCTCAAATGTCTCCGCATCAACAACTTCCGCGTAATCCACCCTGGCTAGACGCTCCGAATCTAGTTTGCGACGCAAACTAGATTGCAGCTGCAGCGCATCGCGCACTCCAGCAGCAAGTTCATTTTTCGCCGCTTCCAGCGCGCGATACAAAACAGTGGCCGCCTTGCGTTCGTCTGCATTCAAATAAACGTTTCGCGAGGAGAGCGCCAAGCCGTCGGGTTCCCGGACCGGCGGGCAAACCACGATTTCGGTATCCAGATTCAAGTCGCGCGCCATTTGCGTGATGAGCCGCGATTGCTGCGCATCTTTCCGCCCGAAGTATGCAAAATTCGGCTGCACAATTTGCAGCAGCTTCATGACGACTGTCGTCACGCCGCGGAAGTGCCCGGGCCGCGAGCGCCCTTCGAGTTTGTCGCTCAATCCATCCACGTTAACGTAGGTCGAAAATCCATTGGGATAGATCTCCGAAGGTTCCGGCGCAAAAAGCGCATCAACCCCCGCGCGCCGAAGTTTTTCGCTATCACTCTCGAAAGTTCGCGGATATTTTGAGAAATCTTCGTTGGGGCCAAACTGTTTCGGATTGATGAAAATGGAAGCAATCACGGGCGAGCACTCCCGCCGCGCTCGTTCGATCAGCGACAAATGCCCTGCGTGCAGCGCCCCCATCGTCGGCACCAGCCCGACGATACGGCTTTCCGCACGCGCCTGCCGCGCCTGTTCTTTCATCCACGCAATTGTTCGGATGGTGTCCACAGGGCAGGGATGTCTGCTCGAACCTACGCGCCTGCCGCTGTAGCGCATTCGCGATAGAAGTGCATCAGGTCCGTCAGTATCGGCTGTGCGCCAAGTTGCCGCAGCAGCGTGGTGACCTGTCCGCGGTGATAGGTGCCGTGATTAGCAAGGTGCTGCATCGATTCCCAAAGAGGATTGCTGTAAACGCCGAACTTCAGCGTCTTGTATTCAATAACGCGGTCTAGGTCGGATTGCGTCAGTCCGCGCACGAAACCAAGCAGGCGCGATTCGTGTTCGTTCCAGCGCTCCCGCAAGCTGGCCACGTCCTTGAATTGCGTCGTATCCGGGAGCGATGCAGGTGAGCGGCCCTGAAAGCGTTCCAGCCAGATCCACTCGGCGCCATAGACATGCGCAAGTGTGTCCCGGACGGAACCGAAGCTGGAGCCCATCGGCTTGACAAACTGTTCCGTCGTGAGAGCAGAAGCCGCCTCCAGCGACCGGTGATTCGCCCAGGCGTTGTAGTCGTACAGCGTGCGCATTTCTTGGGGCGTCATTTCAAGCTCCTCGTTGCACGTGGAGATATTTGTGAATGGTTTAGCTCTCGATGAAGATGGTCTTGCGATCTTTCGTGGATTGCGGCGCATGATAAGACTCGGCGTCCGAAGGAAATCCGCCCTCGCGCACATCATCGCAGTATTCGCGCACGGCCTTGGAAATGATTTCTCCAACATTCGCATACTGGCGCGCAAATTTCGGCGTCTGGCCAAACGTGAGACCCAGAAGATCGTGAACGACAAGAATCTGCCCGTCGCAGTCCGGGCCGGCGCCGATGCCGATCGTTGGGATGCGCAATTCGCGCGTAATCTGCGCTGCCAGCTCGCGAGGCACGGCCTCCAGAACAACCGCAAAAGCCCCCGCCGCTTCCACCGCGTGGGCATCGCGAATCAACTGCTCGGCAGCATCCGGCGTTTTTCCCTGCACGCGATACCCGCCGAGCGCGTTCACCGATTGCGGCGTCAAGCCGACGTGCCCCATCACCGGGATTTCCGCCTCTGTCAGCCGCGAGATCAGCTCCAGACGGCGTTCCCCGCCCTCCACCTTCACGGCCTCCGCGCCGGCTTCCTTTACGAAACGCATGGCATTGTGCAGCGACTCACCCAAGTCGGTGTGATAACTGCCGTAAGGCATGTCCGCCACAAGAAGCGCGCGGCGCATTCCGCGGCGCACGGCGCGCGTATGGTGCAGCATCTCGTCAATCGTCACCGGCAGAGTACTCTCGTGCCCCAGCACGACCATGCCAAGGGAATCGCCGACAAGAATCACGTCCACGCCGGCTTCGTCGAGCAGCCGCGCGGTCGGATAGTCGTATGCCGTGAGGCAAGTGATTTTCTGCGAGTTGGAATGGGGGCCTGCAGCCTGGATCTTGCGCTGCAGGAGATCGGGCACGGTGATTTTTCCGTTCCCGGAATTTGGGACAACGCTCATGGTGGCCTCCGGTGCCGTTCCCTTAAATGGGGATACAGCCCTGTACCTAATGCTCATCAAGAATAGCAAACTCAAATGCAAATCACCAGAATTTTCGATACTCCCTAGTGAGACACTTTCCCCCAGCACGAAGCTATGGATTCCGAAGGACGCCGAACTAGCGGGAACCGGAGGCGGGAGCTGAGGCGGGCTTCTCCGGGTACAGGCGCTCAAACTCCGGGTCGCCGTGAAGAAGGGTGTCCCTGTATCCCGCTTCCCAGGCTTTGTGCAGGGTATCCAGGGCTTCCGGCTTTCTCTTCAGGGCGCAGTACACGCAAGCCGCGTTGTAGAGAATCGAGGCCTCGTTGGCGCGCAAGGTGACGGCCAGATTGAGCTCGCGCAAGGCGTCGTCCACTCGATCCAATTCGGCATAGTAGTTGCTCATCAGGATGCGCGCTCGCGCATCCTCGGGCACATGTTTCAAGTGGTTCTCGAGCGCGGCGATGAACCTCTGGGCCATGTTGCGCCTGGCTTCTTCTTTGCCCATGGCGCCGAGAGAGTTCATGATGGGCACATAAACGTTGTAGTCTTCCCCGCTTGCTTCTATGGCGGCTTCCGCGATGTCCAGAACTTCCTGGTAGCGTCCCGCGGCGAACAGGGAGCGGCAGAACAGGTAATAGGCGCCCTCGCAGTCGCGCTTGCGGTCGATAGCCTTTTTGACCATGCGCACGGCTTCGTCATGGAGTTCGGCGGCGTAGAGGACCCAGGCCTGGCTGACCTGCACTTCGGGCAGGTCCCAGCGCAGGGCCACGGCCCTGCCGGAAGCCTCCCGCGCGCGTTCGACCCACACCTGATCGCGGCTGAAGGTGGAGTAGTACATGGCGCAGGCGTTGGCGCAGGCGGCGTAGGCTATAGGGCGAAGCTAGGGTCCATGGCCACAGCGTTTTCGAACATTTGAAGGGCGAACTCGATGTCCTGGCGGGTCTGCCGCCGCGCGTATCTTTTCCCGCGCAGGTATAGGTCGTAAGCCTGCAGGTTTTCCGTGGGCTTGACGGCCAGGGCCTCCAACTCCTGCGGGGAAAGCGTCACGCGCAAGGCCTCGGCGATCTTGCGGGCCATTTCGTCTTGTATTTCGAAAACGTCCTTCATCTCGCGGTCGAAGCGCTCCGACCAGAGCGGAAAATCGGTGTGTGCGTCCACAAGTTGGGCGTTGATGCGCAGGCGGGCGCCGGCGCGTCGCAAGGTGCCGGTGAGGACATAGGCTGCGCCGAGCTGCTGGCCGACCTGCGCGGGAGTCACCGGTTTGTCACGCCAAGCCAGAACGGTGGGGCGCGAAAAGGTGTTCAGTCCCCGGATCTTGGAGAGTTCGGTAATGATGTCCTCGGTGATGCCGTCGCGCAGGTATTCGTCTTCCTTGGCGCCGCTTAGGTTTTCAAAGTAGAGCACGGCCACGGACTTTCCGGTTTGCTTCTGGACTCCCGGATCCGAATCGGTCTTCCCCTTCGCGCGCCGTTTGCTGAATTCGAGGTCACGCTTGAGACGACTGAGGTCGGTTTTCAGCTCGGTGGCGGTCTGGCAGCGCAGGTTGCGGTCCTTCTCAAGGGTCTTGTCCAGGATGCGCACAAAATCGGCAGGCAGCGTGGGATTCCGCTCGGCAGCTGGCCTGGGGTCGCGGTTAAGGATGCCGTCGAAGATCACGGCCGAGGTGTCCCCCTGAAAGGGGAGCGTTCCAGTGGCCAGCTGGTAAAG
>WNGP01002582.1_pt1 | contig 21173 bp, 20 predicted proteins | sample 5407671 | NCBI WGS metagenome assembly WNGP01 (sample SAMN13153381, study PRJNA577476) | soil metagenome | isolation source: 40 cm soil or saprolite under Garry oak tree replicate 2 | place: USA:California | collected 2016-06-15 | reverse complement strand
ACGGCCCCGTTGTGGGACCGGACCGGGACCACGCGCACCGCGGCGTCGCGCCGCGCGGCACGGGCGCCGCTCCCCGTGGATTGGGACGTGGACGTATCGCAAGACGCGCCGCGCTACGTCGCTGGCGAGCGGGTGCGCCACCGCAAATTCGGCAGCGGGGTGGTGCGGGCGGTCTCGGGCTCGGGCCGCGACCTGAAGGTGAGCGTGCAGTTCGACGATGCGGAGATCGGCATGAAACAGCTGCTCGTGGCGTATGCCGGGCTCGAGCGCGAGTGGGAGAGCGCATGAGCGTCGCGCATGACGAGGTCCTGAAGATCGCGCGGCTCGCGGAGCTCGACGTGAACGCGGAGGCGCTGCCCCTGCTCGCCGAGCAGATGTCGCGCATTCTCGACTACGTAGCCCAAATCAACAGCGTGCCGGCGAGCGAAGGCGTGAAGCCGTTCGTGCCGGGGCCGGACGCCGTGCGGTTCCGCGCCGACGAGGTGAAGCCCTGGCCGCTCGCCTTCGGGCCCGACAAGCTCGCGCCGGCATTCCGGAACGGCTTCTTCGTGGTGCCGAAGCTCGGGCAGTTCGAGGAGGAAGGATGACGGACGCGGGAGTACCCGGCGGCGTGTGTTCCCACCCTCAAGGGTGGGCTCGGCGCTGCACTGTCCTTAAGGACAGCGTCGTGCCGAGCCCAGGCTTCAGCCTGGGGATCAGGTGAGCGACCCCAGCGAAGCGCTCGCGAGCGCCAAGGCGGCGGCCGACCGCCTCGTCAAGGCCAAGCGCCTCAATGCCTGCCTCACGGCGCCCAAGGATCTCCGCAAGTCGCTGCTCGCCCAGGCCCAAGGGGCGCATCCGTCGGGCGTGCTGTACGGCATGCCGGTGGCGGTGAAGGACAACATCTGCACCCTCGAGTTCACGACGACCTGTGGCTCCAAGATCCTCGAGGGGTACCGCTCGCCCTACGAGGCCACCGCCGTGGCCAAACTCCGCGCTGCGGGCGCGCTCATCGCCGGCAAGTCGAACTGCGACGAGTTCGCGATGGGCTCGTCCACCGAGCACTCGGTGTACGGGCGGACGCTGCACCCCTTCGACAAGGCCCGCGTGCCGGGAGGCTCGTCGGGCGGCTCGGCCGCGCTCGTCGCCGCGGGCGCGGTGCCCGCCGCGCTCGGCTCGGAGACCGGCGGGTCGGTGCGGCAGCCGGCATCGTTCTGCGGGGTCGTGGGGATCAAGCCCACGTACGGACGAGTGTCGCGCTACGGGCTCGTGGCGTTCGGCTCGTCGCTCGACCAGATCGGCGTGCTGGGCCGGAGCGTGCACGACGCGGCGCGCGTGCTGTCGGTGATCAGCGGGCGCGACCCGAAGGACTCGACGTGCGAGGACCGCGATCCGCTGCGCCTCCCCACGGTGCCCGAGTCGCTCCAGGGCTTCGTGATCGGGATCCCGAAGGAGTACTTCCCGCCGGATCTCGACCCCGCGGTGCGACGCGCCTGCGACCGCGTGATCCGGCTGTTCCGGGAGCAGGGCGCGGCGGTGCGCGAGGTATCGCTGCCGCACACCCCCTATGCGGTCGCCACCTACTACATCATCGCGCCGGCCGAGGCGTCGTCCAACCTGGCGCGCTACGACGGCGCGCGCTACGGTCCGCGCTTCGACGGCGCGGTGGACGTGCGGGCGCTGTACCGCGCCACGCGCGGCCAGGGCTTCGGCGCCGAAGTGCGGCGGCGCATCCTCGTCGGCACGTACGTGCTGTCGTCGGGCTACTATGACGCCTATTACCGCAAGGCCCAGCAGATGCGCGCGCTGATCGCCCAGGACTTCCGCACCGCGTTTGACCGCGGCGTGGATCTGTTGTTCACCCCTACGACACCCACCGCGGCCTTCAAGGCGGGGGAGAAGCTCGCGGACCCGGTGGCGATGTATCTGTCCGACATTTTCACGGTCACCGCGAACCTGGCGGGGCTGCCCGCGCTCTCGCTGCCGATCGGGCGCATCAAAGGGCTGCCGATCGGCGGACAATTTATCGGCCAGGCGTTCCTCGAGGACGAGCTGATCGAGGCCGCCTACGCCGTGGAGCGGGTGGTCCCCGCGACGACGGAGGCCTGATGCCGGCCGCATGGGAGACGGTCGTCGGCCTGGAAACGCACGTCCAACTCCGGACCGTGTCGAAGATGTTCTGCGGCTGCTCCGCGGCGTTCGGCGCCCCGCCCAACACGAACGTCTGCCCGGTGTGCCTCGGGCTGCCGGGTGCACTACCGGTGCCCAACGAGCTGGCCCTCAAGCTCGCGGTGCGCGCGGCGCTCGCGCTGGGGTGCACCGTGCACGCGAAGAGCGTGTTCGCACGCAAGAACTACTTCTATCCCGACCTGCCGAAGGGCTACCAGATCTCACAGTTCGAGCAGCCGCTCGCGACGGATGGCACGCTGTCGTACCTGTCACCGGAGCGAGGGATAGCGACGGCTACCATCGTACGCCTGCACGTCGAGGAGGACGCCGGGAAATTGCTGCACGATCGGTTCCCCAAGGAGACGGCGATCGACCTGAACCGCTGCGGCGTGCCCCTGATCGAGATCGTCACCGGCCCCGACTTCCGCTCACCCCAGGAGGCGCGGGCCTATCTCCTGACGCTGAAGCAGGTGCTCGAGTACGCCGGCGCGTCCGACTGCGACATGGAGAAGGGGAGCCTGCGCGTGGACGCGAACGTCTCGGTGCGCCGGGCGGGCGAGGCCGCGCTCGGCACCAAGGTCGAGGTGAAGAACATCAACTCGTTCGCGTACGTCGAGAAGGCGCTCACGGTCGAACGGGACCGGCAGATCGCCTTGCTCGAGGCCGGAGGGACCGTCGAACAGCAGACCATGCTATACGATGCGAAGACGAACAGCGTGCGGCCCCAGCGCAGCAAGGAAGAGAGCCACGACTACCGCTACTTTCCCGATCCTGACCTACCGCCACTCGTTCTCAAGCCCGAGTTCATCGAGGAGCAACGCGCGGCGCTTCCCGAACTGCCGGCGACCAAGCGCGAGCGGTTCACGGCCCAGTACGCGCTGGGCGTGGACGACGCGGCGGTGCTCACCGCCGAACGCGCGGTGGCCGACTACTACGAGGCCGTCGTGCATGCCGGGGCAGAGCCCAAGGCGGCGGCGAACTGGGTGCGGACCGAAGTGCTGGCGGATGCCAAGGACCACGAGGAGACGCTGCGGGTGCCGCCGTCGGCCCTGGCGCAGCTCATCGGCCTCGTGAAGGGCGGCACGCTCTCGCACCAGGCGGCGAAGCGCGTGTTCGGCGAGGTGGCGGAGCGCGGCGGCGAGCCGCGCAACGTGGCCGAGGCCCTCGGCCTCGTGCAGGTAGCGGACACGGGCGTGGTCGCAGGGTGGGTGAGCGACGTGCTCGGGGCGCACGCGACCGAGGTCACGCGCTACAGGAACGGCGAGACGAAGCTGATGCCGTTCTTCATCGGGCAGGTGATGAAGGTGTCGCGCGGTAAGGCGGACCCCAAGCTCGCGCAGCGGGTGATCGAGGAGAAGCTGGCGTCCTAGTCGGCCCTATCCCGCCACGGCCGCTGCGCCTGCGACTGCTTCCAGTATTCCAGGGCCGGCGTCGGCAGCCCGAAGTGCTGCTCGGCCGTCTCCTCCATCCGTTCGGGATCCTCCCGGCCGCCCTCCTGCAGCGCCGTGCGTCGCATGCGCTTGGCGAGCCCGAGCGCCTGCGCGCCAGCGGGGTCGAGCCGCCGTGCCGCGGCGTCCGCCTCGCCCAGCGTCTCCATCACGTATTCGAACGCCACCGCCATGTGGCGCTCCACGTCGGCATCGGGCAGGTCCCAGCGCGTGTTCTCGAGGATCAGCTGGAAGGCCCAGCGCCAGCTTTCGCTCTCGGTGAGGTGCACCATCCCGCGGAACAGCCGGCGGTTGGTGCGCATGCTGAAGAGCGTTGGGGAGATGATGGAATCGAGGTGGGCGTCGCTCGGCGCATGGTCCCGCAGGATGACATCCTTCGCTTCCCGGGCGTACGCGTCGCCGAGGTGCGTCTCGAAGCGGCTCTCCCAGTAGCTGTGGCCCAGCCCGGTCGTGCTTGAGGTGAGCACCAGCTGACGCGGGCCGAAGAAATTGTGCGCCACGGTATCCGCCGCGAGGTGCGAGAGATACCCCCAGCCGAAGGCCCGGAGCGGGTCCGCGGGCGCGAGGTCGAGAATCTCCTGACCCACGTGCCACGCGTGGCAGTGGCGTCCCACGGGCGCGTACTTCTTCGCGATCGACGTGTCGGCCGCGATGTTGCCGTACAGAAAATCGTAGGGGAACGCGCGCAGCAAGTCGGCCACCACGGCGGGGAGCTGGTGCAGGTTCGCGAGCACGGACTCGCCCAAATAGATGTGGGTGCCCGGCGTCCAGGCGTGCGCCACGGCGGGGAAGAGGGCGATCCCGACCAGGGCGACCGCCACCGCGGCGAGCAAGCGCTTGCCCCTCCCCGTCCCCCTCAGTGCTTCCTCCCCCGTTTGAGAGCCCGGCGACCCCATTCGAGCAGCGAGAGGCCGCGGCGCACGTTGCGGAGCGTCGCCGCGACGTCGAGCGCCGTCGTTTCCACCTCTTCCTGGACGACCTCGAACAGCGCGTCCAGGTCGGCGAGCCGCGCCTCGGCCGCGTCCGCGGCTCTCACGATCCGGCCCCGCAGGTCCTGCGACGTCCCGACCAGACCCTCCGCCTCGGTGCGGATGGTCGTGACGAGCTGGCGCACGTCGCCCAGTGCGGGGCCGGCGAGCTCGCGGAAGACCCGCAGGAAGGCACGCACGCCCAGCGCGGCGATCACCGACGACAGCGCGATCGCGATCGCCGACAACGCCAGAATCGCGAGGGAAATCCCCGTCACCACCGCCACCCAGGTCGGGATCATGTCGTAAGCTCGGTCGAGCGCCCGCGACTAAGCTCGGGGAGCGCGGGCGCTTGTGTCAACGGCGCTGACGTCGTTCCGAGCACGAGCCGCAGGAGGGGCGGCGCCGCGAGCTGGGCCACGGCGACTCCCAACACCACCGTGGTCAGCACGCCACCGCCGTCGTACATGATGGCGAAGTTGAGCCCCAGGGCGACCGCCGCGGCGCCCTGGGCAGCCGTCGCGAGCCCGGCGTCGGGCGGGACTGCGGTGAGCTGCAGCAGGCCCCGCCCGTACCGCACCGCCGCCCACTTGGCGGCGATGCGTGCCACCGCGCCGAGCGGCGCGGCGACGAGGATCCAGCCGGTGGGCAGCGCGAGCGACGCGCCCGCGACGAGCAGGATGACGGCGCAAGCGGCGGGCGTCCACCGGGTGAGCACCTGCCGCACGACGTGCCGTCGGGGGGCGGGGGCGACGTTCACGATCAGCGCGGCGGCGAGCGCGCACACCACGAACGGCGAGAGATCGGCGGCGTAGCCGATCCCCGCGCCGAACAGCAGGGTGGCGAGCAGCGCGAGGCCCAGGTCCTCGTGCGCCGGCCGCAGGCGCGCGAGCGAGACATACACCATGCCGGCGAGCGCGCCGCTCCCCGCGGTGAACACGATGGCCGCCGGCCAGCCGAGCTCCGGGCCGGCGCTTGACAGGTGCGGGCGGTGCAGCGCCAGCGGGACCGTCAGGAGCAGGGCCGCGTAGGCGGTCTCGAGGGTCGCTCCGAGCTCGGTCGCGCGGGCCGTGCGGCGCCCGATCCCCACCATGCGGACCAGCAGCGCCACGACCACGGGTCCCGACGCCGCGGCGATCGCGCCGAGGGTGAGGATCGCCGGGAGGCGCGGCACCCACGCGGCGCCCAGGGCGGGGGCGAGACGCAGAGCGAGCCGGGCGGCGAGCGCGACGGCGGCCAGCGCTGCGGTCGCCCCGAGCAGGGCGAGGCGCCAGCGGGCGCGCGGGATGCGGCGCACATAGCGCCATTCGAACCGCGCGCCGAGCCCCGCCCCGAGCCACCCGATCGCCAGCGCCGTCACGGGGGCGATGCTCCGGAGCGCCGGCCGGTCGAGCAGGTCGATCCCGGGTCCGAGGGCGAGTCCGAGGAGGACCAGAGGACCGCCTGCGGCGAGCAGGACGTCGAGGCTCGCCACGTGACGCCACCGCGGCCGCGGCAGTCGCGTCGCGAGCAGGCCGACGACGGCGAGTCCCGCGAGCGCGAGAACCGGACTCACGTTCACGTCGCGTACGTTCGCGAACGCTTGACGCCGGCGCAAGCCGCGTCATAGCTTGCCTCACCCATGCCTCCGTCCTTCGCTGTCACGGGCGGCCGCCCGCTGAAGGGCACGATCCGCCCCGCGGGCAACAAGAACGCGGCTCTTCCCATCCTCGCGGCGACGCTCGTCGCCGACGGGCTCTGCCGGATCGACAACGTGCCGCACATCGGCGACGTCGAGACGATGCTCGAGCTGCTCGCGCATCTGGGGGCGGCGGTGCAATGGACGGGGCCCAACAGCGTCGAGGTCGACGCGGCGCGGGCCGAGCCGCGCGAGCTCGACCCGGCGTTGTGCGCCCGCATCCGCGCGTCCATTCTGCTGGCCGGGCCGATGCTCGCGCGCTTCGGCCGGGTGCACCTTCCGCCCCCCGGCGGAGACGTGATCGGCCGGCGGCGCGTGGACACGCACTTCCTCGCGCTGGAGCGCCTGGGAGCGGAGGTCACCGTCGGCGCGACCTACCAGCTCGAGGCCAAGAAGCTCGCTGGCGCCGACATCTTTCTCGACGAGCCAAGCGTCACGGCGACCGAGAACGCCCTCATGGCCGCGGTCGCCGCACCCGGCACCACGGTCCTCCGCAACGCTGCCGGCGAGCCGCACGTCCAGGACTTGGCGCGCTTTCTGTCGGGCCTGGGCGCGCGCATCGACGGCGTGGGCACCAACACGCTCACGGTGGACGGCGGCGCCCCGCTCAAGGGGGGGGCCGCGCCGTTCACCATTGGCCCCGACCACATCGAGATCGGCTCGTTCATCGGGCTCGCCGCCGCTACGAACGGCGCCGTCACCATCGATGGCGTGCGCGGCGAGGACCTGCGCGCCACGCTGTTCGCGTTCGAGCGGCTGGGCGTGCGGCCCCGGCTCGACGGTGCGCGGCTCATCGTCGATGCCGACCAGGAGCGCCGCATCCGCCCCGACCTGGGCGGCCACGTTCCCAAGCTCGAGGACGGCCCGTGGCCGGCCTTCCCGGCCGACCTGATGTCCATCGCGATCGTGGTCGCGTCGCAGTGCGAAGGGTTGCTGCTCGTGTTCGAGAAGCTGTTCGAATCGCGCCTGTTCTTCGTGGACAAGCTGATCGGAATGGGCGCGCGCATCGTGCTGTGCGACCCCCACCGTGCGGTGATCGCGGGGCCGTCGCCGCTGCGGGGCGGCGTGGTCGAGAGCCCCGACATTCGCGCCGGCATGGCGATGCTCGTCGCGGCCCTCGGCGCCGAGGGGAGCTCGGTGATCCACAACATCGGACAGATCGAGCGCGGCTATGAGCGCATCGACGAGCGGCTGCGGGCGCTGGGGGCGGAAATCGAGAGAGTCGACGACGGGGGCACGTGACCGATCTCCCTGCCGCCTCTGCCGACCGTGCCGCCCCTGCCGCGCTTCGCGAGCAGCCGGTCGGCGATTCCGCGGTGCCACGCATGGAGCTCCACGAATGGGCCGAGCGCTACGGCGTCGTGGCGGGGATCACGACCCGCGGCCGCGGCTTCTCGCTGGGCCTGTGGAGCGAGGAAAACGTGGGGCAGGTGATGTCGCGGTGGCGCGCCTTCCGTGCCGCGTTCCGCTCCGCCTTCCCAGCCCTCATCCTCGCGCACCAGGTGCACGGCACGCTGGTACAGTGGCACCGTCAGACGGCGGACGGCTGGCTGATCCTCGACGGCATCGACGGCCACGCGACCGGGACCCGGGGGATGCTGCTCAGCATCACCGTCGCGGACTGCGTGCCCGTCTATCTCACCGTGCCGCACAAGCAGGCCGTCGCCCTGCTGCACGCGGGGTGGCGCGGCGCGGCGGGGCGCATCCTGGAGCGCGGCGTGGAGCTCGTGCGGCGGGAGGCGTTCGTGCGCGCTTCGGAAATCGTAATGCATTGCGGGGTTGGTATTTGTGGCGAGTGTTATGAAGTAGGTTCTGAAGTCCTGACGCAGTTCAGCGGGCGCCCCGAAACCGCACCGGGTCACGTGGACCTGCGCGCTGTCCTGATGCAGCAGGCGCGCGCGCTCGGGCTGACCGAGATCTCGACCTCGCCGTGGTGCAGCGCACACCACCGCGAGCAATTCTTCTCGCACCGCGCCTCGGGCGGGCGCGACGGGCGGATGGTCGCCTACCTCGGGCTACCACTCGCTTGACACCCGCCGCCCGGCGGCTAGATTCCGGGCCGGTGAAGCGGGCGAAGTTCGGCCCGCGCTTTTTTTTATGCTCTCCGACAGTCTCGTCGAGTCGTTTCGGGTCCGCCTGGCGCCGCTGGGGCTCGAACTGGCCGACCTCCGCATCGGCGGCACGCCGCACCGGCCGCTCGTTCAAGTGCGCATCGAATGGCCGCCCGGCGAGCCACCGCGGCGTGTGACGGTGGAGGACTGCGCCACGGCGAGCCGGGCGCTCGAGGCGTGGCTCGACGCCGACGGCCCGCTGGGCCGCCGCTACATCCTCGAGGTGTCGAGCCCGGGACTCGAGCGGCCGCTGCGCTGGCACCAGCACTGGGTACGGTTCGTCGGCCGGGAGGTCCAGGCGACGGTGGCGGGATTGGGCCGCGTGCGCGCCCGGATCGTGGCGGTGCCCGACGAGGCGACGGTGATTCTCGAGCCCCAGGGCGCCGCGCCGCGACCGGTGCCGCTCGCCGGCATCCGCGATGCGCGGCTGGCGGTGGATTGGTGAAAAGGACCGAATGATGACAAGCACGAGTGAAGTGGTTTCCGCGATCCGCGAGCTCACGAGCACGAAGCAGCTCGAGCGCGCGGAGCTGCTCGATCTCCTGAAGGACGGTCTCCACGCGGCGCTGGTGAAGCGCTACGGGCCCAACGTGCGGGCGGAGATCGGGATCGACGAGTTGAAGGGTACGATCCGGATTGTGGTCCTGCGGACGGTGGTCGAGACCGTGGAGGATCCGGGCGCCCAGGTGGCGCTCGAGGAGGCGCGCTTCGAGGACCCGGACTTCCAGGTGGGGGACGTGCTGGAAGAGGAAGTGCCGTTCGAGGCGTTCGGCCGCACGGCCGTGCAGGCCGCGAAGCAGCGCATCATCCAGCGCGTGCGGGAGGGTGAGCGGGCGCGCATTCGCGAGGAGTTCACGGACAAAGTGGGCGAGCTGCTCTCGGGCGAGGTGCAGCAGATCGAGCGCGGTAAGATCGTCGTGATGCTCGCCAAGTTCCGGGAGGCCGAAGCCATCATCCCCTACCGCGAGCAGAACCACCGCGAGCACTTCCATCAGGGCGACACGATCCGCGCCGTGCTCAAGCGCATCGAGGAGACGCCCAAAGGCCCGCGCCTCATCCTGTCGCGCGCGGACCCCTTGTTCGTGAAGGCGCTGTTCAAGCTCGAAGTGCCGGAGATCCAGCAGAGCATCGTGGAGATCCGCGCCACGGCCCGCGAGGCGGGGAGCCGCACCAAGATTGCCGTCTCCTCGCGGGACGACTCGATCGACCCGGTGGGCGCGTGCGTGGGGCTCAAGGGCTCGCGCGTGCAGGCGGTCGTGAACGAGCTCAACGGCGAGCGCATCGACATCGTGCCGTGGTCTCCCGACCCCGAGCGGTTCGCCAAGCTGTCGCTCGCGCCGGCGCGGGTGGCGCGGGTGTTCTCCGATCCGGAGACCAAGACCATTCAGGCGATCGTGGACGAGGACCAGCTGTCGCTCGCCATCGGCCGCAACGGACAGAACGTGCGCCTCGCTTCCGAGCTCACCGGCTGGAAGATCGACCTATACTCGAGCCGCGAGTGGCTGGAGCGCGGCGGGGAAGGCCCGCTGTTCGCGCCCCTGCCGCCCGAAGAAGACGCCGCCACCAAGGTCGCGTTGCGCGAACTCAAGGGGCTGCCGGCGGAGCTGGTGGACGTGCTCGCGCAGGCCGGCCACAAGACGCTGCAGGACATCCTCGATCTCGAGCGCGAGGACGTGGACAAGATCGCGGGGATGACTCCCGAGCTCGCCGACAAGCTCATGGCGTTCCTGAACGAGATGACCGAGGAAGGCGGCGAGGACGAGGGTGACGACGGGGGGGCGGGGCAGGGCGGCACGGCGGGGCCCAGCGCGGCAGCGCCCCCAGCGCCGGCCCCCCCGGCCCCCCCGCCCCCCCCGCCCCCCCCGGACCCCTCGCCCCCGCCGGCGGCGTGAGCGACCGGATCGTGCGGCTGCTCGGGCTCGGGGTCCGTGCCGGCGGTGTGGTGCTGGGCGTGACGGGGGTGCGGGCGAAGCTGCAGCGGGACGGGCTGTCGTGCGTGGTGCTCGCGGCGGACGCGAGTCCGCGCACGCGGGACAAGGTGGAGCGCCTCGCGCGCGCGCGCGGGGTGCCGATCGTGCAGGGGCCGGTCGCCCTCGAGTTGGGCGCCGGCCTCGGCCGGCCGCCGCTCCAGGCGGTCGGGGTGAGAGACGCGGGGCTGGCCCGTGGGTTGGTGGCTGTGGAGGAATGAGGTGACGACGACGCGGATTCACGACCTGGCGGCGGAATTCGGGATCTCCTCGGAGCAGCTCATGGGCATGCTCAAGGAGCTGGACATCTTCGTGCGCAGCCACCTGTCGCCGCTCAAGCCCGAGCAGGTGGCGCTGATGCGCGCCCGCTGGGAGCGCGAGAAGCGCAAGCTGAAGGAGGCGCCGGCGGCGCCGAAGCGGCGCCGCGCCGTCAAGGCGGCCGAGCCGGTCGCCGTCGTGCCGGAAGCGCGTCCCAAGCGCCGCCGCCGTACCGCGGCCGAAGTGGCCGCCGCCGAGGCCGAGGCGCAGGCCGAGGCCGCGGTCGAAGCGGAGCGCGAGCTCAAGGCGCGGGAAGCGCTCGAGGCGGCGAAAGTCATCGAGGAGGAGAAGCCGTCGCTCGAAGAGCGCGCGGCCGCGCTGTTCAAGGACCTCCCCGTCGCCCTGGAGCCCGCGGGGGAGGCCCAGGCGGCCGCGCCGTTCGCCGCCTCCGCAACGGCTTCGTCCGTCGCCCCCGCGGCGCCCGCCCCCCCGAGGTCCGTGATCCCGACACCCGTGCGGCCCAAGCCGGTGGCGAGCGCCACGCCCGGCGGTCCGGTGCCGCCGCCCCCTCCCCGGCCGGTCGCCTCCGCCGCCCCGGGCGCCATCCCGCTCGAGGAGCGCCGCCGCGAGAAGGGGAAGAAGCGCAAGAAGGGCAAGAAGTCGCTCGTAGACCAGGAGGCCGTCGCGCAGAACATCTCCCGCACCCTCGCGTCCATCAAGGGCCCGGTCGGCCGCAAGGGCGTGCACCGGCGGGAGGAGGGCCCGAGCTTCCGCGACCTGGAGGAGCAGAAGCGGCGTGACGAGAAGGAACGCGAGAAGACGCTCGTTCGCGTGACCGAGTTCATCACGGTCTCCGAGCTCGCGAACATTCTCAAGGTTCCCGCCAAGGAGATCGTCTCCTTCGCCTTCAAGGAGCTGGGGCAGATGGTGACGATCAACCAGCGGCTCGACTTCGACATGATCGAGCTGATCGCATCCGCCTTCGGGTTCCAGGCGGTGCGGGAGGAGGAGTACGTCGTCGGCGAAGGCGAACAGGCGCCCGACGATGCGCAGGCGGCGCTCCAGCCGCGGCCGCCGGTGGTGACGGTGATGGGTCACGTCGACCACGGCAAGACGTCGTTGCTCGATTACATCCGCAAGACCAACGTCGTGGCGGGTGAGGCAGGCGGCATCACGCAGCACATCGGGGCCTACCAGGTGACGCTCAAGGACGGCCGGTCGATCACCTTCCTCGACACGCCGGGGCACGAGGCGTTTACGGCGATGCGCGCCCGCGGCGCCCAGGTGACGGACATCGTCGTGCTGGTCGTCGCCGCCGACGACGCCATCATGCCGCAGACCATCGAGGCGATCTCGCACGCCAAGAACGCCGGCGTGCCGCTCGTCGTCGCCATCAATAAGATCGATCTGCCCGCCGCCAATGTGCAGAAAGTGAAGCAGGATCTGCTGTCTCACGCGATCGTGCTCGAGGAGTTCGGCGGCACGACGCTCGCGACGCCGATCTCGGCGAAGACCGGGCAGAACGTCGACGCGCTCCTCGATCAGATCCTGCTGCAGGCCGAGCTGCTGGACCTCAAGGCGAACCCCGACCGGCGCGCCCACGGCACGGTGCTCGAGGCGACCCTGGACCCCGGCAAGGGCCCGCTCGCGACGATCCTAGTCCAGAACGGCACCCTGCGCGTCGGGGACGACTTCATCTGCGGCCAGTTCTCCGGACGGGTGCGCGCGATGTACAACGAGCGCGGCGAGACCGTGACCGAGGCCGGTCCCTCGACCCCGGTCCAGATCCTCGGCTTCGAAGGCGTGCCCGAGGCGGGCGACACCTTCAGCGTGATGGCGGACGCGGGGGCGGCGCGCGAGATCGCGCAGAAGCGTCAACGCCTGGAGCGCGAGGCGCAGCATCGCCGCTCCGGCCGGGTGAAGACGCTCGAGGACTTCATGGCCGAGCGGGCCGAAGGCGGCGCCGCCACGCTGCGGATCATCATCAAGGCGGATCAGGGCGGTCCCGCCGAGGCGCTCGCCGACGCGCTGGCGCAGCTCTCGACGCCCGAAGTCAAGGTCGAGGTCGTGCACCGCGGCGTGGGCGCGATCACCGACTCGGACGTGCTGCTGGCCAAGGCGTCGAACGCCATCATCATCGGGTTCCACGTGCGGCCCGACTCCAACGCCCGGGCTTCCGCGGAGCGCGAGAAGGTCGAGATCCGCACCTACCGCATCATCTACGAGGCGGTGGAAGAGGTGCGCGGGGCGATGGAGGGCCTGCTCGCCCCGGAGAAGAAAGAGGTGGTGCTGGGCGAGGCGGAGGTGCGGCAGACGTTCAAGATCGCCAAGGTCGGCACCATCGCCGGCTGTTTCGTCCGGTCGGGGGTGATCCCCCGAACGGCGCGGGTGCGGGTGATCCGCGACGGCGTCGAGGTGTACGAAGGGGCGATCGGGTCGCTCAAGCGCTTCAAGGACGACGTGCGCGAGGTTCGCGAGGGCTTCGAGTGCGGCATCGGCATTGAGAACTTCAACGACGTGAAGGTCGGCGACCTGATCGAGGCCTACCGCATCGAAGAGGTGGCGCGCTCGCTCGACGTCGGGAGCGCGGCCAAGGGCGGTTGAGCCGTGGTGGTCGCCGTCATGACCTGGGAGCTGCATCTCGCGGCGTGCCAGTCGCTCAAGGACAAGCGCCACGTGCTCAAGAGCCTCAAAGACCGGCTGCACAACCGCTTCAACGTCTCGGCGGCGGAGACGGCCCACCACGACCTGTGGCAGCGCGCCGAGCTCACGGTGTGCGTGGTGTCGAACGACCGCGGGCACGCCGAGCGGGTGCTGCAGGAGGCCGACCGCCTGGTGGAGGCCGCCGACGGCGCCCGCATCGTGGACACGGCGACCAGCTTCTTCTGACATGAAGCAACGACGCAGCCACCGCCCCGCGCGCGTGGCCGAGGCCATCCGCCAGACCGTCGCCGCCTTCCTCACGGGCAACGTGCGCGACCCGCGCGTCGGGTTCGTCACCGTGACGGGCGTCCAGGTTTCGGCCGACCTCGCGCACGCGCGGGTGCGGGTGAGCGTCATGGGCAGCGAGGACGAGAAGGCCAAGTCGCTCGCCGGGCTGGAGAGCGCCGCTCGCTTCCTGCGGAGTCAGCTGGCCCGGGAGCTCTCGCTCCGGGTGACTCCCGAGCTGCGCTTCGAGCTCGACCGCGGCCTCGAGCACGCGCAGCGGATCGACCGCATGCTGCGGGACCTCAAGGAGGACGCGGGCTGATCTCCGGCGTGGCGCTCGTCGCGAAGCCGGCGGGGCCCACCTCCCACGACGTGGTGGAGCAGGTGCGGCGCGCGCTGGGGACGGACCGGGTCGGGCACCTCGGTACGCTGGACCCGTTCGCGGTGGGGCTGCTCGTGATCCTGGCGGGCCGCGCGACGCGGCTGGCGAGCTGTGCCGCCGCGTGGACCAAGTCGTACGAGGGGGTGATCCGGCTGGGCGTCGTGACGACCACGGACGATGCGACCGGCGAGCCGCTCGCCACGTCCGACGCCTGGCGGGGGCTCGATGGCGGGCGGATCGCGGAGGCGCTGGCGCGGTTCCGCGGCGCCTACGCGCAGCGCCCGCCCGCCTACTCCGCGGTGAAGATCGCGGGAGAGCGTGCCTACCGCCGGGCGCGCCGCGGCGAGGCCGTGGCGCCGGCGCCGCGGCCGGTTCAGGTGTCGGAGCTCGAGCTGACGGGGCTCGCGCCGCCGGATGTCCGCTTCTGCGCCACCGTGAGCGCCGGCACCTACCTGCGGAGCCTGGCGCGCGACGTCGGGGAGGCGCTGGGGTGCGGCGCGCACCTCGCCGCCCTCACGCGCACCCGGGTCGGCCCGTTTCCGCTCGCGGACGCCGTGGCGCCCGAGGCCGTGACGCCCGCGGCGCTGCGCGACCCGGCGGTGCTCGTGACGGATCTGCCGCGGCAGGAGCTGGACGAAGCCGGGCGCGCCGCCGTGATCCATGGGCGACCGGTGATGGCGGAGAAGGGGGGAGGGGGAAGAGTGGCCCTGTTCTCCAACGGCGAGCTCGTGGCGGTGGCCGAGCGCGTCGCGGACGCGTTGAAGCCGCGCGTCGTGGTGGCCGACGCATGACGCGGAGCGGGGCGGGCACGGTCGCGACCGTTGGGACGTTCGACGGGATTCACCGTGGTCACCAGGCCGTGCTCGCGGAGATCGTGCGGCGCGCGCGGGTCGGGGAGGCGGGGAGGGGGAGGGGGGGCCTCGAGAGCCTGCTGGTCACGTTCGACCCCCACCCGCTCGAGGTGCTGAACCCGAGCGCGGCGCCCCGGCTGCTGACGCTCCCGGGCGAGAAGCGCGCGTTGGTCCGGGCGCTGGGGGTCGCGCGCGTCGAGATCGTGCCGTTCACGCCCGAGCTGGCGCGACTCGGCCCCGAGGAGTTCGTGCGGGACGTGCTGCGGGCGCAGTTCGCGATGCAGCAGCTGGTGCTGGGGTACGATCACGGGTTCGGGCGCGGCCGCTCGGGCGACGTCGAGCTGGTGCGGCGCCTCGCCCAGGAAGACGGGTTCGTCGTGGACGTCGCTGATCCGCACGGCGGTGGCCCACGGCGACCTGGCGAGCGCGGAGCGCTGGCTCGGCCGGCTCTACAGCCTGCGGGCCGTGGTGGAACGCGGCGCCGGCCGCGGCCGCACCATCGGGATCCCGACGATCAACCTGGCGTCGCCCGACCCCCGCAAGCTGCTCCCGCCCGACGGTGTATATGCGGTGCGGGTCGAGTGGCGCGGAGCGACGCACGGGGGCATGATGAATCAGGGGTCGCGGCCGACGTTCGGGGTGCACGCGCGCGGTCTCGAGGTGCATCTGTTCGACTTCGCCGGCGACCTGTACGGCGAGACGGTGACGGTGGAGTGGGTGCGCCGGTTGCGGGACGTGCAGACGTTCCCGTCGCGCCAGGCGCTGGTGGACCAGATCGAGCGGGACGCCCGGGCGGCGCGTTCAGCCCTCAAAGGATAGGGACCGGGGATGGTCAAGATACGCTCACGACTATTCATCATCGGCGGGCTGGTGCTCCTGAGCGCTTGGGCCCTGATCCCGACCGACACGACCCAGCGGGTGCGCGACGCGACGACCGGCCGGATGAAGGACACGACGATCCGCCGCGTCCCGCTCAACCTGGGCCTCGACCTGCAAGGCGGTATCCACCTGGCCCTGGAGGTGGACCAGTCGAAAGGCCCGGTTCCCGATCCCGCGGAGGCGATCCACCGCGCCGAACGCGTGGTGCGCACGCGGATCGACGAGTTCGGCACGACCGAGCCCGTGGTCCAGGTCGTCGGCAACGATCGGTTGATCGTGGAGCTCGCGGGCGAGAAGGACCCGGCGCGCGCCAAGGGTATCATCCAGCGGACCGCGTTCCTCGAGTTTCGCATCACCGATATGAAGAACCTGTTCCGGGACGCCCTCCCCGAGGTCGACAAGACGCTGCGGCGGGCGGGGGTGAAGACGCCCGGCCAGGCGGGCGCCGCTGCCAACGTGACGCAGCTGTTCGGCGCCGACACCGGCAAGGGGAAGGCCAAGAACAAGAACGAGAAGAGCAAAGCGGCCGGGAAGGATACGACCGAGCTCAACGCGCCCGGTCCGCTTGCCTCGCTGCTGTACCAGGGCCAGCTCCCCGGGGAGTTCCTCGTGCCCGAGGAGCAGGTGCCGGTAGCGGAGAGCCTGCTGGCGCGGCCCGAGGTGCAGCGGCTCATCCCGCGCGGGATCGAGCTCAAGTGGGGCACCGAGGTGGCGTCGCGCGCGGCGCGCACGTACCGCGCGCTGTACGCGGTCGAGGATCGTCCGATCATCACGGGGGAGGAGCTGGAAAAGGCGCAGGCGCAGCGGGACCCCATGACCAACCAGTCGGTCGTGAACTTCACGCTGTCGCGGCGCGGGGGACGCATCTTCGAGCGCGAGACCGGCCGGCACGTGCAGGACTACATGGCCATCATCCTCGACGGCCGCGTGCAGGGCCAGCCGCCCGTCATCAAGAGTCAGATCGGGCAGCACGGCCAGATCGAGCTGGGTGCGAAGCCGCTCCAGGACGCGCAGGACCTGGCGCTGGTGTTGCGCGCCGGCGCGCTGCCCGCGCCGCTCACCATCGTCGAGGAGCGCACCATCGGTCCCTCGCTCGGCAAAGACTCGATCAACGACGGCATCCGCGCCGGCGTCGTGGGCGTCGTGCTGGTGATCGTGATCATGGTCGGGTACTACCGGCTGTCGGGGGTGCTCGCCGTGTCGGCCCTGGGCCTGTACGTGCTGTTCACGCTCGCCGGGCTCGCATGGTTCGGGTTCACGCTGACGCTGCCGGGGCTCGCCGGGCTCGTGCTGTCGGTGGGCATCGCCGTGGACGCGAACGTGCTGATCTTCGAGCGTATTCGGGAGGAGCTGCAGCACGGCAAGCTCGTGCGCACCGCGGTGGACGAGGGGTTCAAGCACGCGATGAGCGCGATCATCGACTCGAACGTGAGCACCGTGCTCACGGCCTTCATCCTCTATCTGGTCGGGACCGGCCCGGTGCAGGGCTTCGCCATCACCCTGATCATCGGCATCACGGCCTCGATGGTGACGGCCGTGTACGTGGTCCGGACCTTCTACATGATCTGGCTCGCGCGTCGGCCGGACATGGTCACCCTGAGCGTCTGACATGATCCGCCTCTTCGCCAACGCCAACTACGACTTCATCAAATGGCGCCGCTGGGCCTACGGCCTCACCGCGGCCCTCATCGTCCCCGGGTTTGCCCTGTTCCTGGTGCACGGGCTGAACTACTCGATCGAGTTCACCGGCGGCACGCTCATCCAGGTGCAGACCACGATGCCCGTCGGGACGGGGAAGATCCGTACTGCGCTCGACGCGGCGGGGATCCGCGACGCCGAGATTCAGCAGTTCGGCGGCGCGAACGAGTACGTGGTGCGCGCGCGGATCGGGGCGGGAGGCGTGACCGCGGAGGGCACCACGCAGGCGACGGCGGCCGCCGTGGATTCGGCGCTGGCGCACGGCCTCGGCGCCGCGCAGTACCGGATCGTGCGCACCGAAGCCGTCGGCCCGAAAGTGGGGCGCGAGCTCCAGGGCAAGGCGTTCCTCGCCATCTTCTTCTCGTTCATCGTCACGCTGGTCTATCTGTGGTACCGGTTCGAGTGGCGCTTCGGCCTCGCGGCCGTGCTGGCGACGCTCCACGACATCCTCACCACCATCGCGTTCATCCGCTACCTGAACCTCGAGGTCAGCCTCGTCGTCGTGGGCGCGGTGCTGACCATGATCGGCTACTCGCTCAACGACACGATCATCATCTTCGATCGGGTGCGCGAGAACCTGCGCAAGTTCCGGCGCCAGAACCTGTACGAGATCCTGAACCTGTCGATCAACGAGACGCTGCCCCGCTCCGTGCTGACCCACGGCACCACGATGGCGACGACGCTCGCGCTCGTGCTGCTGGCGGGGGAGGTGCTGCGCCCGTTCGCCCTGGTGATGACGTTCGCGATCTTCACCGGGACGTTCTCGTCGATTTACATCGCGGCGCCGATCCTGATGTACATCGAGAAGCGCTGGCCCGGCGAGGACGCGCGCGGTGCGCGGGCGTTCCGACCCGCGGGCGCGGTCGCGCCGGAGCCGCGGGCTGCTCCCGTCCCCCCCGGCCCCCCCGCCCCCTCCCGGCCGCAGCCCACGCGGTAGGGGCACGGCACTGCCGTGCCCCTACCGCGGCGGCCGTACCTGGTCGACGCCCACTGCCATCTGGGTGATGAGGCGTTCGACCCGGATCGCGGCGGGGTGCTGCAGCGGGCGTGCGAGGCCGGGGTGGCGCACGTCGTCGTCATCGGAACGGACGTCGCGGACAGCGCGCGCGTCGCCGCGCTCGCCCGGACCCGGTCCGGCCTCTCGGCCACCGCGGGCGTCCACCCCCACGAGGCGCGGGCGTGGTCGCCGGACGCAGCGGCCCGCCTGAGGGACCTGCTGGCCCTACCCGAAGTGGTGGCTGTGGGGGAGACGGGGCTCGATTACCATTACGACCATTCGCCGCGCGACGTGCAGCGGCGGGCGTTCGCGGCGCAGCTGGCGCTCGCGGCGGAGCTGGGCAAGCCGGTCGTGGTGCACGCGCGCGACGCGGACGAGGACGTCGCCGCGGCGCTGGCCGGCGCGCGAGCCCCGGTCGTGCTGCATTCGTTCAGCTCGGGACCGAAGGTGTTCGAGGCGGGAATGGCGATTGGCGCCTACTTTTCGTTCTCCGGTATGATCACGTTCAAGAACTGGGACTCGCCGGTGCCTCTAACCGCCTATCCGCCGAACCGCCTGTTAGTCGAGACGGACGCGCCGTACCTCGCCCCCGTGCCGCACCGGGGCAAGCGCAACGAGCCCGCGTTCGTGCGTGACGTCGCCGCGGCGCTCGCCCGCCTCCGCGGCGAGTCGCCCGACGCCCTCGGCGACCGCACGACCGAGAATGCGCGGCGCGTCTTCGGGCCGCGGCTCGACGCCACGCTTTCGCCTGGAGAAGCTCCGTGACCATGACGACCACGGCTCCCGCCCGAGCCCCCGTTCCCACCGACATCGCCATCGCCCAGGCGGCGAAGCTCCGCCCGGTCGCCGACATCGCCGCCGAGCTGGGGCTCGACGACGAGGAGATCGAGCTGTACGGGAAGTACAAGGCGAAGGTGCGGCTCGCGGCGCTCGACCGCCGCCAGCCGCGGGGCCGGCTCGTACTCGTTACGGGTATCAACCCCACCCCGGCGGGCGAGGGGAAGTCCACGGTGACGGTCGGCGTGACCCAGGCCCTCAGGCGGCTCGGGAAGAACGCGGCGCTGTGCATGCGCGAGCCGTCACTCGGGCCCGTGTTCGGCGTGAAGGGAGGAGCCTGCGGCGGTGGCTACTCGCAGGTGATTCCGATGGAGGACATCAACCTCCACTTCACCGGCGACTTCCACGCCATCGCGAGCGCGCACAACCTGCTGTCCGCGATGCTGGACGCGCACCTCCACCACGGCAACGCGCTCGGACTCGATACCCGCCGCATCACCTGGCCCCGCACGATCGACATGAACGATCGCGCGCTGCGCAGCGTCATCGTGGGGCTGGGCGGCCTGAACGCCGGCCCGGCGCGCGAGGAGCGCTTCGTCATCATCCCCGGCTCGGAGATCATGGCGATCATGGCGCTCGCCACCGGGCTCGACGACCTGGAGCAGCGGCTGGCGCGCATCATCGTGGGGCTGACGCAGGACAAGCGGCCCGTGCGGGGGAGCGACCTGAAGGCGCACGGCGCGATGACCCTGCTCCTGAAGGATGCGATCAACCCGAACCTGGTGCAGACGCTCGAAGGCGGGCCCGCGTTCATCCACTGCGGGCCGTTCGGCAACATCGCCCACGGCTGCAACTCGGTGGTCGCGACCAAGCTGGCGCTCGCGCTGTGCGACGTGGTGCTTTCGGAAGCCGGCTTTGGGGCGGACCTGGGCGCCGAGAAGTTCTTCGACATCAAGTGCCGCGCCGCCGGCCTGAACCCCGAGGCGGCGGTCGTCGTCGCCAGCGTGCGGGCGCTGAAAATGCACGGTGGCGTGAAGAAGGAGAACCTCGGCAAGCCCGACGTCGACGCGGTGAAGCGCGGCGCCGCGAACGCGCGGCGCCACATCAGGAACGTGCAGAAGTTCGGCGTGCCCGTCGTGGTGGCGCTCAACCGGTTCGTGAACGACGGCGCTGCCGAGCTCGAGGCCGTCCGCGAGGAGTGCGCCGCCGAGGGCGTGGGCGTCGAGCTGTGCGAGGTGTGGGAGAAGGGGGGGGAAGGGGGCGTCGCCGTGGCGCACGCGGTGCTCAAGCTGCTGGACGGCCGCACCGCGAAGTTCAAGCCGCTGTATGACGAGAAGCGGCCCATCCGCGAGAAGATCGAGACGATCGCACGAGAGATCTACGGCGCGGCGGGCGTCGCGTTCGCGCCCGCGGCCGAGCGCGCGCTCGAGCAGCTCCCCACGATGGGGCTGGGCGAGACTCCTGTGTGCATGGCGAAGACGCAGTATTCCTTCAGCGATGATCCGGCGAAGCTCGGCGCGCCCAGCGGCTTCACGCTCCAGGTGCGCGACATCCTGCCGTCCGCCGGGGCGGGATTCGTCGTGCCGCTCGCGGGCGACATCATGACGATGCCGGGGCTCTCGAAGACCCCCGCGGCCGAGAAGATCCGCGTGCATCCCGACGGTACCATCGAGGGACTGTTCTGATGAAGGTGAGAGGACTGGGCATCGTCACGGCCGAGGGCGCGCCCAAGGCGATCGGCCCCTACAGCCAGGCCGTCGTGGTGGACGGGATGGTGTACACGGCGGGCCAGATCCCGCTCGATCCCAGGACCGGCGACATCGTCGGCAAGAACACCGCCGAGCAGACTGAGCAGACGCTCCGGAATCTGGCGGCGGTGTTGCAGGGCGCAGGCTCGAGCCTGGACCTCGTCGTGAAGACGACGGTGTACCTCGTCGACATGGCCGACTTTCCCGCCATGAACGAGGTGTACGCCAAGCACTTCGCGACGCACAAGCCCGCGCGCTCCACCGTGCAGGCGGCCGCGCTTCCCAAGGCGGTACGGGTTGAGATCGACGCGATCGCGAGGGTCGGGTAGGGCGCG
>WNGP01003256.1_pt1 | contig 21174 bp, 17 predicted proteins | sample 5407671 | NCBI WGS metagenome assembly WNGP01 (sample SAMN13153381, study PRJNA577476) | soil metagenome | isolation source: 40 cm soil or saprolite under Garry oak tree replicate 2 | place: USA:California | collected 2016-06-15 | reverse complement strand
AAAACGCTCATTTTCTCGATCCTGGTTCCTGGGACGGTGGCTGGGGTCATCCCCTGGCTCCTTCTTCGACGGTCCTCGGGTCTTGCGCTCATGATCCCATCAGTCTGGATGATCGGTGAGGCCATCCTGTTTCGCTCGTTCCTGCTTGCCGCATATGCCCTGGTGTTATGGGGAGTGTTTCATGCCTTTGTCGTCTTCGTCGAGGAGCCATCGCTCCGTCGCCAATGTGGTACAAGCTATGAAACGTATCTTCGCACGGTTCCGCGATGGCTTCCTCGCTCCCCACAGTCATGACTCGCCAACATGACCAGCTTGGATACTAAGCCGTACCATGCCTGACGTATGTGGGTAGTCGTCGTGAAGAAAAACTTCTGGCTCGGTTAAGGGAAGCTCGGTCATACTTCTGCCAAAATGGGGGAAGCTTGCCGGCAGGGCAAGAGCAGGGTAGGATTCTACTCATGGCCTTCGTCGTGACAGCAGGATCAGCATGCACCTGGAAAAAACGGAAGAGAACTGAAGCGATCCAATTGCCCATTCCAGAACTGAACCTTCAGGTTGAGGGAATGCGAGAGCTGGTAACATGCACCGAGCCAGCAGCTCTTTGAGAGGTGTGAGCAGTGCTGACACACTCTGCTCCTTGACTCGCTGTTCCTCTGTAGCGTATATTCAGTACAAGGCAACTACTCGTACGTGTCCTTTTCTCAACAAGGGGTATGGATGATGTGTCATCATTATTGACGCTCTGGCAAGCGGACATCGACTCTCTTTTTAGGCCTGACCTTTCTCATTTGTCCTTGTGCAGATGAGCTGTTGTTTCCTGCATGCAGAGCGCTCTTCTCCTCCCTCGCTTGCCCACCTGCACCTGGGGTTTTTCCCGTTGCCGTGCTCCTCCTCTGGGGACCTCTTTTGTCGTCACGCACACTGGTCCAGACACATGACAGCATGGTTCGTCAGGACTCCTCAGAAAGGATGGTGAACTGTGAAGCTCACGATAGGCCTGCTTCAGATGACTCACTGCGGAAATGATCAGACCGCGAATCAGGCGAAAGGTGAAGCCTTCTGCCGCCGTGCGCGTGCCATGGGAGCAGATCTGGCCCTCTTCCCCGAAATGTGGAATATTGGCTTTACTCCGGCGAATCTACCTCCACCGGGCACCCCTGACCTCTGGCAGGCGCCAGAGCGCTGGCCGATGGCACCTGCTCCAGTAGTAGCTCCCAGTCCCTCTGTGCTGTGGCAAGGACAGGCCATTCGCCGGGACGCTCGCTTCATTACCCATTTTCAGGTACTGGCCAAAGAACTCCAGATGGCGATTGCGCTCACCTATCTGGAGCAATCGCCGGGGGCACCGCGCAATGCCATGTCGCTGATTGACCGGCACGGGAACATCGCCCTGACCTATGCCAAGGTGCATACCTGCGCATTTGATGCAGTTGAAGCGGCGCTTTCGCCTGGTGATGATTTTTATGTGTGTCCGTTGGAAACGAAGCAAGGCATGGTCAAGATTGGAGCCATGATTTGCTACGACCGCGAATTCCCGGAAAGCGCCCGCATCCTCATGCTCAAAGGCGCCGAGATCATCCTGGTTCCCAACGCCTGCCAGTTGAACAGCAATAGCCTTATGCAATTCCGCACACGCGCCTACGAAAATGTGGTCGGACTGGCGATGACCAATTACGCTGCACCTCAGAACAACGGCCACTCGATTGCTCTTGATGGCATCAGCGAAGATGAACACGGGCGTGCGCACGATATGCTGTTGGTCGAAGCCGGGGAGAGCGAAAGCGTCTCTCTGGCGACCTTCGACCTGGATGCTCTGCGCACCTATCGCCTCTGCCACACAGGGGGGAATGCCTTCCGGCGTCCCCATCGCTATCATCTGCTGACCGCCCTTGACATCCAGCCTCCCTTTGTGCGCGTCAATGCCCAGGGAGAGCGGTATGATCCCTCTCGCCGATAAAGGAGAAAGGAGGCCTCTCTCACCATGCTGATCCATCATGGAGAAGAAAAGGGCCGGGCCTGGCTCGACCGCTTGCCTGCTCTGCTCGCTGCCTGCGAACGGCGATGGGGACTCACCATGGGCGTGCGGTTTCCCAACCAGTCCCCCCATTACGTCGCTCCTGCGGTGCGCGCCGATGGCGAAGCTCTGGTTGTGAAGGTGTGTGCGCCGACAGGCGAGTTCGTGCAAGAAGCGGAGGCACTCCGACTCTTCGCTGGTCGTGGGACGGTGCAGTTGCTGGCATGTGATCCGAGCAACGAGGTGCTCTTCCTGGAGCGCCTGCTGCCAGGTACGCCGTTGAGCTGCGTCGCAGACGATGAACAAGCGACCTCCATTGCGGCGACCGTCATGTGCCAGCTGTGGCGACCGGTGCCACAGGGTCATCCGTTCCCGTCGGTCTTGGACTGGGGAGCAGGGTTCGCCGACTTGCGTCGGCACTACGGAGGCGGGAGCGGTCCCTTCCCACCAGCTTTGCTTGAGGAGGCGGAAACCCTTTTTACCGAACTGAGCACCTCGATTGCAGAACCGGTGCTGCTGCATGGGGACCTCCACCACGACAATATCTTGGCAGCAGAGCGCGAGCCCTGGCTGGCGATTGATCCCAAGGGGCTGATCGGCGAACCTGCCTACGAGGTAGGCGAGGTGGTACGCAGCGCGCTGCCTGAGCACTTCTCCAGCCACCAGCTCGCTCGCCTCCTCGCCCGCCGCGTGGACCAATTAGCCGAAGAGCTGCAGGTGGATCGTGCCCGCGTGCGCGGGTGGGGATTGGTTCAGGCCGTCCTTGGTGAGTGGTGGTGTCTTGAGGACTCCGGCGAACTCTGTGATCCTGCCCTCACCCAAGCTCGACTCTTGACTGCGATCAAGGTCTGAAGAGAAACGTCTCCGGCCCGCATGGGCCGGAGACGTTGCACATCGTGCCCACTCCCTTGCCGCCTTTTGCCAGACGCCACGGGGTTTTCTTCACGACGACTGCCCACATACGTCAAACATGTTACGGCTTAGTACGCCAGCTTGCATTCTCAGCCTGTTTCACGACGAATTCCCTGGGGAAAAGCAATCAAACGTCTGTTCAAATCGGAGAGCTTGGGGGGTAAAGAAGTGACAATGATACTCCAACTCTATCGGACAGATCATTGGCGAGGTTTCTTCCCAACCTGGTACAGCAGGCTGGTCTTCCCAGTGCGACGCTCCCCGACCACCAGGATATCTTGCTTAACAGGCTTGGTCATTGCCTGTACGATCGCCTCGAGTTCTTCCTGCCTGCCAAAAAATTCTCCCTCGTCTATAGGATTGCCATAAATGTAGGGATTGTCTCTGGAGGTATACACGGAGATCGGGGGGTCTCTCATTTCTCCATTAACGAGATAGTTGATGCTTACCCGCCCGGCTACTTTCATACATAACCGAAAACGCACTTCTGTCGAGCCTTGAGGCGGAAGCGAAGGGATGGTTACTCTATGGGGAGTGAGATGATCGTATTCAGCCGAGCGAGTGAGTTCGATGTCTATCTCCTCCATCGGTGCTACCGTGCCGTTTGTTACGCGCAAGACCAGCTCGCCCTCTGCTCCCACGATCATTACGTTCCCTCTTCTCACTTCAATCTGAGCTTTTCTCCCGTGCATGAGGGGATCGTAATCTACTATGCGCGCGGCTCTTGTTGCCCAGAGACGCTGCGTTGGCTGGTCCATGTGGTCTTTAATAATTCCTTGCACGATGGGATGGATGAAGAGTCTTGATGTGTCTGTTTCATGATCAACTTCTCGGTGGATCAATGAATGTCTGCACAAGAGCCTAATAGCGTTATCAAGCGCCAATGGATCGGCCGCAAGCGATTCTAGAACTGGGCCAAGAGTAGCTGCATCATCTATAACAATCTCCGATGGAATCGCATCCGGCGCCAGAAAGGCATACCATCGTAAGAGTTCAGCAGCGGCAGGATTTTCTCGCTCAACCAAACTCATAGAAATCCGCCAAGCAGAGGCAACCGACTCGGCATAGTCGGGAACCGCTCCAAACCGTACATCCTGGAGCACAGAGCGGTATTGTTGGTAGAGAGCTAGATATCTACTTGTGCTGCTCCCTGTCTCGTCGATATACGCTCCAGCCTGTTCCAATGCCAGAGGAAGACCATTCATCAATTGAGCAAGCGCTCGAGCAGCATTGGCACTGGGTGGTGAAGCATCGCTCAGCTGTCCGTTCCAGGCTACAACCCCTGCTCGGCGCAGAATACAGAGTGCGCCATCTTCTGGTTCTAGTGGCCCTAATACAAGCGGTTGCGCTACATTGCTTAGTGCTCTGGTACGTGTCGTCAAGAGGATATGCCCACGCGGCGCTTGGGGAAGAAAAGGAGCGATTAAGTCGAAGTCATCCGCATTGTCGAGGATGAGCAGCCAGTCTGTCTGATACCTGAACCACTGCTGTATGGTCTCGATGAGGCTCTCTTGAGCATGCAAGTTGAGCAGAAGAGCGCAAGCCTTGAAATCCTCAGCAAGGCTCTCTTTTGTCTGGGCTCTCACCCAGAGCACAGCCTGGTATGCCCCGCGGTAGCGATAGGCATACTCGGCAGCCGTTTGTGTCTTCCCGATGCCTCCCAGGCCAACAAGTGCTTGAGGAATCGATGCCCCTGCTGCACTCTTCACTGAAAAACGCTGAAAGAGCTGCTGAAGCAGATTGTCCCGACCCGTATAATAGACGATATGACGACGAGGGACATTCCAGACCTCAGGAAAGGGTGCGCCAAAGCGCGCCGGCTCTATGCGTGTGCGGCTGGGAGTTGGTTGGGTACCGGGAAAAGGGACGTGTTCGGGAGCAGCATCTGACGGAAAGGGAGTCTGTTTCAGCGTTCGTGGAATGCGCTGCACTCCTGCCAGCAACACCTCCCGCGCTTTCTATTCGTCTTTGTCCACCAGGTCAATGTAGATCAGTTGCCTCAATAATCCTTGTATGTCGCACGGCTTCACCCGCACCAGAAGAAGCAGACCCTGTTCTCCCCGCGGATCACGCCGGAACGCCGCTGCCCATTCTGAGGGGGTAAACTTTGAAGCGAGGTAATCGGCAGACAATACGGCTATCGTTCGCACAGCTCGTTTTGTCGCGCTATCCATCTCCAACGCGAGATTGCTCCCTGGCAGGAAATCCCTATCGGGGAGGATCGTGCTATAGCCTGCCTTTTCCAATTGCTGCGCGATCCACTTCGCCCATGGCAAATCTTCATGGGTATAACTAATCAAAAATGGCGCTGCCCCACCATCTTTGTCCTGCTTGTGATGAAGCATCGCCAGATTATTCAAGGTCTGAACTGTGTTAGGGTGATCGGCTCCCAACTGCTGTTCATAGATGGCCAGGGCACGCATCAACAACGGCTCCGCCTCCCCATATCGTGCTCGGTTCTCTAAATAGCACCCTGCTTCATTGAGCAAATGAGCTGCTTCTGGAAAAGTCATATCTTCCTGTTCAGTCCAACTCGCGCACACCAGAGCATGGGGTAGCCAGCGTTCATAAGCTTCCCATTGCCCAAAATCCTGCACATGCGGGCTGGTTGCATTCATTGCCAGCACTGCCCTCTGCTTCCAGCGCATGCTGCTTTCAGTAGGCAAATTGTCTTGGAGCATCACCTGAACCAAGCGGTGAATTCTGAGGGTGCGTGCGTCAGCATCGTGCTGAAGCAGAGAATATCTCAATAGCTCTTTGCAGACCTGATCTAGCTGTACAGGGTTAGTAACTACTGAGGCAAGCGCGGCTCCAAGGTGAGAAGCTCCAGCGATCAGAAGCTCTTCTGGGATGGGATCAGGAGCTAGAAAGGCACAGAACTCCAATAATTGCGCAGCTACGGAATTGACTTGACTGATCTTCTCGAACGCGAGAGACCAAGTAGTGGCCACAGAAGCCGGGTAGTCTTGGTCAAAGCTCCCACGAGCCCCAAGTAAGTCCTGGCGCCGCGTTCGGTAACGAGCAAGATAGTCCTGCAATAAGCAGGGTGTTTCTTTAATATAAGCTCCTGCCTGATCAAGAGCGAGAGGCAGTCCGCCCAGTTCCTCTGATATGGCACGTGCGATAGTTAGATCTTCTGGAGTGGCCATATCTAATGTGGCATTCAGGGGAAGTATACCGGCTCGACGTAAGAGGAGCAGTGCTCCGACATCTGGCGGCATTATTTGGACATCCCAGCGCTGGGCAGATCCCCTGAGATCATGTGTCCGAGTCGTGAATAAGAGGTGCCCTGATCCCGCTTTGGGGAGAAATGGCTCGACAATAGAAAGGTCGTCGATGTTATCGTAGATCAGTAACCAGTTTGTGTGGAGACGGAACCAGCGCAAGACAGCCTGAATAATGATCTCTTGATCCTGTACATAGCGCTCCGGCAGTTGCAGGATTTGAGCTAGATCGACGCTTCTTCTCTCCAAAAGTGCTTGTCTATATATTGCACGATGAGATCTAACTGAGGTTGATCTGTATCGAGTTGATGATTGAGTCGATTCCAGCGCCACTTAATAAGCTTTTCTTGGTTGCATGGGAAGGAAGGAGGCCAAGCTGCAGGCGTCCAAAATGGGATAGATCCATAATCATTATATTCCCCTCTCTCTTCTCAACTGAGCATTCGAATGCGTCTGCCTGGCTATCGAAGCATTGAGCTACTCCAGACCGAAGCTCCTCTATATGAGTCTCATTATGCTGTAACTTGGCGAGGGTGTCAATGCATGTTACGATAAAAGATATAGTTTTAAAGAACAACAGCAGAGAGGTACAATTCACTATCTAAGCATTCCCATCGGTCATCAATTTAGGCTCTGCGGGCCATTTTATGTGTCTACCTGCTTACCAACATCATTACGCATATTCCGCTAGAGTCGTCTCAAGGAGTACCCTTGGCACCTATTGGGTAGACCAGGAGGGGCATTCACCTAACCCAAAAGAAGTTTGATTTGCTTTTTCATAACATCTATTCTTTTACGTCATTATTTACAGATGGTTAGCTATATGGTGCCCGATCAGCGGCTGATCCGCAAGCTGCGCATGCTGTTCCAACATGCGCAGCCATGTGCGCGGAGCCTACCCCTCTCATTTCATAATAATTAGAGGTCGGCTCCAGCCACTGCAACTAGCTCTCCTTCCACTTGAGAGAGATGGCAGTTCAATCTCAGTAGCCTATATGCGCCTTCGCCAGTCTGATAGCGCAATCTACGTTGACTTCGCCTAATCCGTGCCTTAATCTTCACCTTCCCCTTCATCAGGATTTTCTGTTCCCATATGCATGGACACGTTTCTCCTCTTCTTTTTATATTGATTTGTAGCACGAAAAGAGAGGGGTGTCATAGTGAAATGCATCCTTCCCTCCCTTTTTTGGGAATGAGCTTTCGTGATGTTGATCACGTCCGGCCCCAGTGCTTTACTGTCTGTGAGTAGTTTAGCAGAAGCCCGTGAATTATTCTGATATTTTTCTATCAGAATAGCCGTCATTTGAAAGATATGACTTCCAATTGGACTACCAAATGCTTTTCGACCGCTTTTCGATGAGCAAAAGTCTCCCTCATGATGTATGCTATAGTGAAAACGACTGTTCGTGCATTTACAGAGTGCCTCTATCTGAAGGGAGGAGCGCCCTCAATCCTTAACAAGCTTGAGGATGCGTGTCGTCAGTATGGTAATGCAACCTTCACAATACACGCCAATCAAATCTGCGCATCTAAAAGAATCTCACTTACAGGCAGTAACGGGCTTGCCAGAGGAAATGGCCGCATATAGTAGCTTCGGAACCCTGCTGGCCAGCGTTCGCGAGAGTGTCCACTTAACGCAGGACGAGGTTGCGGAATCATTACCCCCATACTTCAGTATGCGGAATGTCCCGGTAATTGATAATAAAATGTACGGGAACTTGGAGCGCGGCAGACGCTATCCCGCATTTGCCGAGCTTCTTCCGCTTTACCATGCGTTGACAGAAGGCTGCGGAATCAAGTTCTCCCAAGCCGAAAGAGAGCTGTACGTTGTCCTTGCTCGCAAAAAACTTGCGGCTAAAAAGCGGCGTATCGAACGGATTTCTGCTGAACAGTGGCAGCAACTCGCCGATGGAATCGCTAAAATCGATGGCTCTGAGCATTCGTTACACGTTCTCAGGCAAGCAATAGGTTCAAATTCGGCGCAATCTCCGATTCTCCCAGGTCTTCAGCGTGCTGTCGCTCGCGCGTCGAGAATAGACGTCAGCCATCTGCTCGAGCGCGATGCCTGGATCGAAGAAATGCTCTCCTACCTGGAGATGAAACCGGCCAAGAAATTAGTGACGATCCAAGCGGTGTCCGGTGCTGGTAAAACGAGCGCCATCAACCTGCTCCTCAAGAACCTTATCGACAGAGATCACTGCTTGCCATTGCTTTTCAGCTTTTCACCAGCCGAAGACATGACACCGGACGACCACCTCGATACATTCTTGGCCCAGCTGCTTACAGATCTCGGTATCCCACAATCGGACGAAGCTCAGAAGGCTCGTTCAGCTGATGAGCGGATCGAACAGGTTCTCAATGAAATCATTGCCGCCAGGCAGCAAGGAATGCGAGTCATCCTGCTCCTTGACGATGCACAGGTGATACTCGAACGTGATAGGGATGTGTCTGCACACTGGCTACAGTTCCTGAGCGAATTCGTCAAAAATGACCATGGCGGGACGATTTACCTTACCACACGAGAGTGGCCTGGATGGCCCGGACGAGATCACACGTATATTGCGGAAACTGAGATGCCGCGCCTCACTGTGGACGCAGGCGTAGTCATATGGCAACGCATGGGCTTTGAAGACGTTCCCGAAGACCTGCTGCGCCAGGCAAGCGGAAGGTTTGGAGGAAACCCACAGATGATCGAACTGCGCGCGGCCAGTCTTAGTCGGCCCGGATTTGTCTACGCCTGGCGCAGTAACGGCGCGCTCTCCTCGCGCCAAAACCAGAAAAGTGGCCACCAGGTATTCATCGAGAAGCTCCTCTCGGAGGAGACGGTGTTCGATACAAAAACCGACATCCAGGCCCGCAAGGTGTTGCAGCAGGTCATTTCCAATAAGCTCTCACATCAAGCGGTGCAGCTCTTAGAGGTTCTCTCCGCATCGCCTTTGCCATTGCCTTTCCCCTTGCTGGATACCATCAATTCGCAGGCAGAATTGGCACTTGATGAGCTAGTGCGATGCTCGCTGGTCGACCGCGATATCTTTGTCTCCGATCGCGTGGGCATGCTCCCCATCGTTCGCGAGGCAGAACTCCACACGCTCATTACGCAACACCGGAGAGAGGAGATCGAGCAAAAAGTACAACAACTTTATGAGACGTGGCTGCACGCCGGGGACTTCCAGTTCGATCAGGAACAAAGCGTACCAGAACAAGCCATGCTCATCTCTGAGCTAGCAATCTTCTATCTCAAATATCACCAGCTTCTGAAGGCCGCGGAGTTACTGGTAGAGCACGGGTGGTTGAGCTTTACCCTTGGACACGGACCTCGCCTGGCCCGCATGGCGTCTGAAGTGATGCAATCGTTCGACTGGCACCGCTCCGGGCTGGGGACCGAGCTGGGAGGGCAGATCCTCCGTTACCACCTCGCACGATTTCGAGGGGAAAAGGTACGGGAGGAAGAACGTGCAGAGGCTTACCAGCGCGCATTTGAACAGATGATGCACGGGGAGATAGACCTGTCGCCTGCGGGTAAGGTGCATTTGGTGCATCATTTGATCCGACGCCTCGCCGATCTCGGTCGCTTCGAAGAGGCTCAGCAGGTGTTTCACCAGGCGGACGCCGCGCTTGTGGGCTTGCTTCATCCTTCCGATTCCATCGCCGATAGCATTACCTCCGTTGCTCTTCTCGCCAATCGCGCCTATTTATTGGGAAGATGGAGCGCCTCTCCAGGAGGGATATCGACTGAGCAAGCCACCTCCCTCAAAACAGAATGTCTGGCCCTCTATCGACGGTGTATAGCCATACTACAAGAGGAGCGCTATACTGCTTCTCACGTCCTCCGCAGCAAGAGAAACTTTCTCCTGGCGCGCTATCTGAACGACTCCGCCTATTACCAGCGCGAGCTAGGCGATCTCGAGCAGGCAAGGTGTGCCCTGGAAGACTGCATCGCGCTCAAGAAAGCAGGGTATACCGTCAGCAGAACGTCGCTGGCCGTTTCCATCAGCGAACATGCCCAGGTCCTCTGCGAACTCGGATCTTTCCGGCTCGCACTGGTTGAGAGTGTAGAGAACCTCGAAAGTATTCGCGCATTCATCCAGGCAGGTCACAAGGTCCCGGAGAAAGAAGTTGCCATGCTTGAAGTAGAGCATGCACATATCCTCTATCTCCTGGGTCGGTTAGAGGAGGCATATCACCTGTATCAAAATGCGTACCCGCGCTTAACTGGATTGAGAGAAACTTACAAGCCTATTGTCAGGGACCGGTTAACGTCAATTGAGACACAATACCAGCAGAACCCAGAAAGGAAACTGGACTGGCGCTGGTTTGACCGCTATCACGACCTGGTTTCATATGACAGCATTGGCTGGTTCGCAGCGGCAGGAACGTTTACCGACGAAGAGCAGCGCGAATGGGACGCGGTGCAGGGGCAACCTGAGGAAGGCGCTCGTGAGAGGAGAGACGCTCTCCTCACGCTCTCAAGGGATCGAGAAATCACAGCAGCTTTCGCTGAAAGTCGGGAACCGCATTTTACTTACCCGCTCATTCTTATCGAGGGGATCAACGAACGCCTGGCCGGGCTCCAGAAGCTTAAAAATGATATTCTTGCGCAAGAACCAAATGCCCTCGTTCGCCGGTTCTATATAGGAGCGATCGATGAACATATATACGACCTGTCTCTCGCCAAAGCGACCTATACGCAGGATAATGCGGCTTACCAGCAGTACGTGAGGCAGCTCTACCCAGAACCAAGTCGTAGAGAGATGGAGATCACATTACAGCAGCTCGTCCAGATGCTAAAGCGTGGTATGGAGTGCGCTGAGACGCATGAACTAAGCGTAGAGCTTTACACGCAGATACAGCAGTGGCACGCACTCTCTCCAACATATGTTGCAAAAGACGGAGAAGGCCAACATGCGGCTGAGCCAGACCAAATGATCTGGAAAAAGGTCCAGACACCGGCAGTGAAGCGCTTATTTGAGCGTGTGTTTGAGCAGTATCAATTTGATGAGTGGAAGGTCGCGCTTGATGCAACGACAAGTCACGCACGCGTTGAGCTTGATTTGCAGACCGTCTACCTACCAGCAAAGCCATTGACTATCGCGAAGGTACTCCAGCTTCTGGCTCACGAAATAGAAGCGCATGTGTTTCGCTCAAGCGCGGGCAAAAAATCTGTGCTGGCTTTGCTCTCGTCTGGCACCCAGCATTCGATGTCGACAGACGAAGGCCTGGCGATCTGGTACGAGACGGAAGTGGAACGTCGGCCAAGGAAGTCAGTCGAGCAGATCGAACCTGCTAAAGATCCCTCTAAAATGTGGTTAGGGACACTTGCAACCGGTCTTGCCTATGGAATCGTCACCAAGCCCTTCACATTCACACGGTTATATGCTTTCTTAGAGAAGGTCTTTTTCATCAGAGGGATACTTGCAGGAAAAGCAAGCGCCGTAGCGCTGGCGGATGCAAAACAGATGGCTCAGGATCGCTGCATACGTACCTTTCGCGGGGTGCCCGATTTAACAGTTGAACGGCTCTGTTCTACCAAAGACGCGCATTATCTGGCGGGCTATCTCGCTGTCACGCAGGAATTACAGAGAGGTACCAGCTTTGAGCACCTGATGGCCGGATGTTTCGCATTGGAACAAATGGCCGATCTCAAAGAATTAAACATTCTGGAGGCTGCCGTACCGCACCAGAAAATAGCACTGACAACCAGCTTGGAGAGCCTTGCAGCTCAATTAAGCGATGAATAGCCTGCGCAGAGGATTGAAAAAACGTTCGCAATTGTGTATGCTTCAATGTAGCGGGTACAGAGATGATTGGTACTACAGTTGTTAAGAAATGGAGGAAACGCGAACCATGTTCGATCGTGACTGGTGGAAAACCTCACGCCCGTTGCCGCTGCTCATAGCGTCGGAAAAGGATGACGAGGAGGGCGGATTGGAAGATGATGACGACGGCGGCGAAGCCCCGAGTAAGTAGCGCCTGTACGGACTCAGTTGAAAGAGAGGAACCATCCCAATCTGAGAGGGTTCCTCTCTTTCATGTGTATCACTGCTACTCCGAGTATGTTACCGTCGGCTCTAATACGATAAGCAGATCCCCTAGCCGAATAGTTGCCCCTTGGAGCTTATTGATGGACACAACCCGGTGTGGTGCCGTGACCTCTGGAGGGGTAGGAATGTCGATCAGCCCTACAGGCGCTTCGATTTCCAGAAGGAAATCCCCTGGCTGAACAATGTCATTTTCCCGAACGTACCACTGCTCAACGGTGAGCTTATCAGGTTCACTCATTGTTGGGAATACTTTCGGCAGATAAATTTCTATCATTCGTGATTCTGCTCCAACGAGTACTGTCATTTTAAACCTCCTTACGTGTGCAGAACGATTCTGAGGGCACCACACGCAGTATCTTTTTTTGCGGAAGCTCCTTATAGCACTCTCACGTAGTATAACAGATCGTTGAGAACAGATACAAAAACGGTAAGATGTATAGGCCCTGTTGCTTTCTGCATATACATTAGCCAGATCTATAAGGTTTCAAACTCTCCCAGTGACGAGGTCTTGTCTGGCCCTTCAGGCCAGACAAAGAGATTTTTCTCGCTATCTCTGAGGAGTATAACATGATCAAGTAACGAAATTATGATGTTTTTCTACCAATTGGAGGCCCATTACTATGGAGGGAACAGTTAGAGAATATCCCAATTGAAATCATAAGCTGCATGAGCCACCTTCTGTTAAAACAAAAAGGTGGCTCATGCTTTCATACTCCTAAATCTTTGATAAATTATTCTGATATTTCTACCTATCATCAACTGCGATAATGATTATTTAATTGGTAGAAAACCACCATGATACTCCCATTTACCTCTGCTACACTCCTTTGCGGGTGGTGAAATACGACGTTCTGTACCCGTGTTTATCGCAACTTCGTTGAATCACCACCTTTTAAGGAGGCCGAAACAACCATGTTTGTATTTGCACACCCACGCGCACAAGCTGCACCTTCAACCCCTACTTCAACACGTCAGTCCGGCTTTGACCGTGCCGAACTCCTGTGCTTCCTCGTGCGCCTGATGATCATTCTCGGTGTCGTGGCTATGGCTCTACAGAGCCACGGTGTCCATTAGCGCCAGTCCGCCTCACGGATTGAGAAGGCAAAAGGAGGAGTTGACCAATGGCAGTCGCGTTGGCAGACCTGTCAAATCGGGTCGAGAATCCAGTTACTGTGTCCAGCAAAACGATTTACGTTCTGATCGTCCATGAGTGCCCGCTGTTCCGGGTGGGCCTGCGCTCTTTGCTAGAGCGGCAGGACGATTGTCAGCTTGTTGGAGAGGCCGCTCATCTAGAAGATGTGCTTGCGCTGGCCAGGGAACACCGTCCCGATATCGTCCTGTTGGACGGCGGCCTGACAACGGCTGACCCGCTCGACATTGGCGAAGATGCACAGAGTAGTCCTGGGAGAGTGCCTGGTGACGGGCGATGTCCTGCTTGCTCAGGCCGCGAGACGTACACGCCTCGCCCGTCTTCGCCGCGCCGCCTTGCTCGCCACAAGTCTGGCTGAGGCTCGTCTTCCTGCCGGGCAGGAAGGGGACGACCAGTGTTCCGCCTCTGAGGCTGATGCTCTGCTTTCTCTGCGAGAACGAGCGATGCTTGAACAGATCGCCCGAGGGGGGACTAATGCAATGGAAAGGAAAAAACGATGAAAGCAATAGTTGACCGCAGAAAGACCGGTATTCCTGGCTCTGATGCAACAGAGCGAGTTCAAGAAATGGGGGGCCCCGTCGCACAGCGCGCGAGTCGGAAGCAAAATCAGGACGGACCTGTCCCACTCCCCATCGGGAAGAATACTGGAAGCAGTAGGTCGCGCGTGCAGCAGGACGCGATGGAAGAGCCGCTCGACACGGACGTTCTCCCGGAGACTGAGGCAGACGAAGAATGGGTTCCTCGTCGCTACTCGCGTGCAGAGGTGAGGCAGCGGTTGGGGGAGCAGAACGCACGCGCAGGCCAGGACGCTCCAGAACGCCGCACGACAGGGAGCCCTATACCTCGGCGGAGGACCGATGATCTTCCCAGACCTCGCCAGCGCAGACATCTCCACGGCGGCGTAACGCTCCTGCTGGGTGCGATTGTCCTGATCTTCCTCTACCTGGTGATCGGCTGGCTGTACTCAGCCTGGGTGGGGGTCTCCAACCGCTTTAGCTACGGCCCGACGCCGACCTCCTACCTGGAGGCAGTGGTCGGCGATCATGACGCGCCAGGCCATCCGACCTGGTTCGTGGCGATGAACGCGCATGGCACGATCGTCATCCAGGTGGCTCCCGGCGGCGACTTCACCAAGGTGGTGACCTACGTGATGTCGGCGCAGACCACCTTCCACAGCTGGGGCAACCTTGACGACATCGTGACCACACTCTCTATGGCTGGGAACGGACCAGCACCCAATATCCTGGTTCACTTGCAAGGTGATCCTGATATCGGCCATTTCTACCAACGACCTTCGGCTACCTTCCTCTTGCTGAATCAGCAGCCAGGTTTCAAGGTCGGCCCATTTGTAGACCAATAAGCGGCTATCGCACGAGGAGGACACCGCATGTGGAACGCGCCACTCACTAACGGAACAACTTTCTCAGTCGCGATCGGCTGCGCGCTGTTCCTCTTCGGCCTGTCCATCGGCCTCGTCATTGCTGGCGTGTGCTGGGCATTCATCGCCGCCTCTAGCGATCCCCAGGCAAACTCGCCACAAGAGAGCTACCCATATATCAGCGATGACGAGATTGACATTGTCATTGAACTCGTTCGAGAAGCCATTGCCGGGAGTGGCTGGACGATATGCGGTGATTGCTATACACGGCAGCTCCTTCAACAGCTGCCGCAACCAGCGCAGGAGAGTGAGCGCACTCGCGCGTGCTCGCCAACCAGGCTCAGGGAACCCGCCTCTACCCATAGGGTGGAGGACGGGAGAGACCGAACACAAAACACACCCAATCCCGGCGAAAACCGACCTGAACGAAGCCTGCAGGTAGAACAGGGGGAGCGTATGGGTAGAGTTACTTCCCTCTCCCATTAAAGAAAGGAATACCTTCTCATGAGCACCATGACATCAGCAAACATCGTTGATCTGACTGGGCAAAAGATCGATCTCACCGCCACCTGGATCGGGTGGGCCACCTGGTGGGAGGCCTCACTCGACATGGGCAGCGGCATCACCACCATCTACATGCAACCGGTCAGAGCTCTCACCAAAGAACGGAGCGAGCGCGCCATCGCCAACCTCGACGGCCTCTATTACTGCTACCTCAACGAGGTCTACCACGAGATCGACCTGCGCGTGGGAACCGTGGTCCCGGAGGGCTTCGCCGCCATTACGCGCTATGGCAGCCCGACCGGCAACAACGTCAGCATCGACGTAGGAGACCGCACGACCGAGATCATCTTCGCGAGCGGCTTCAAGCTCGTCTCCCGCGATTCTGAAGGGCGCACCTACGGCGTGCGGCAGGTGATCGAGAACATCATTGCCGAGATCAACACCAATTACGGGCGCGTCCTGGAGATCGAAGAGGTGCGAGTCCTGCTGAAGGCGTACACCGCCGGGATACGGCTGCCACGCCTCAAGGTGCCGAAGGGGACCGTCGACGGCTATCTTGATGGCGACACCCAGCGCGAGATCATCACCCGCAAGGTCATCACCATGGCTCGCGCCCTGGCAAAGTTCGTGCGTGCAGCGCTCAACAGGGAGGGCGCGGAGATCGGGAGCAACCTGGATACCGCCACGATTTACGGCGGTGGGGGCTACATCTTCTACGGGCCGCTTCGGGACGGCATCCCGGGTGACAGCGAGCTGGAGAACGGGGTGCTGCACGACCTGTACTTGCCTCCTGAGGCCGAGTACCTGAACGCGGCCTACATGCAAGAGCTGGTGGGGCAGCAGACCATCCTCAAACCCACGATGTGGGAGCGGAGGAGGTAGGGAGTATGCCGACACTCAAACCGGGACAAAAAAAGGTCCAATTTGTGCTGGACGAGGAGTCAGAGATGCATCTGACCCTCCTCCAATGGGCGAACAATCGTGGCCTCACTCTGGGCAAGGCCACACGGGTGATCATGGCCGACTGGGCGGACGCCATCAATGGCCGTCCCAATCCGTTCGCGGCCGCTATCGCTGAGGCCGCAGCTGGCCAACCGATACCGCTCTCATCAAACTCGCCGACGCAAGACCAGGAACTTAGTGCAGAGGAGCAAACACGGCGAGCCGCGCTCCTGCAAGTCGCCGAGCAGTTTATGTGAGCGGCACAGCAGAGCGTAGGACGCAAGAAGAGACGGCAAAAAGACGCGAGAAGAGACAGTAAAAAGACGCGAGGGAACACGCCAGGCAGTTGATTGACGAAGACGAAGAGAGCTGCATGTGTGTCTTAACGCAGGTTGCCCTAGCCTGCATCGCGTTCAAGCGATTGAAAAGAGAAAGAAAGCGAGAAGGTAGTGAGTACGAGTAGCATCGACCTGGAACAGGGAACGGCCCGATTCGCGCAACGGCGATCTGGGCGAGGGGGGCAAACGCGCAGAGGGAGGATATTCTCCTTCCTCGCGCTGCCTGCCGTGTTCCTGCTGGCCTTGATCGTCTTGTTCACGCGCCTCTCAGGCATGAGCTACGACGCTTCGTTGACAGCGCTATCCGTTCAACAGGCAGTCCAGACGACCGCTACTCCGGCAACCCATACGACTCCTACCCCGACCGCGACAACAAGCGTGCCGGTGGTCTCGTCGAGCGGAAATGCCTCGCTCGCGCTGAAGCGCATCAATCAACTCGATTGCGGGCAGTACGCCGGCCAGGACGAATGCGCTCTGTGGGCGTACAGCGCCTGCTCCACCGCGGCCATCACGGAAGTGATCAATGCCTACGGCTATCACTACCGCATCACCGATATTTTGCAGCAGGAAGTGGCAGCGAAGGCCATAACGCCTCCGCTTGGGCTGGTCGATGACCAGGGCATCCAGCGCACCGCCGCGCTGTTCGGCTTCACCACAGATTGGGGTTACGCGCGCTCCTACGACCAGGTGATCGCTCTCGCCAATACGGGCACGCCGGTCATTGTGAGCTGGCCTCCGGCTCGCTACGATGGCGGCCACCTCGTCGTGATCACCGGCGGAGATAGCACCTCGGTGAAGCTGGCCGATTCGTCGCGCTGGGACAGAACGAGCCTGTCGCGCACCCAGTTCATGAAGTGGTGGGCTGGCTTTAGCGCCGTCCTCAAGCCCGGACCACTGAGCTTCATCGGCAAGCCCACGCTGTCCGCCAGCTTCATCAACCAGGTACTGGCCAGCTATCATTCCCCGGCGGCCGACCTGGGGCAGCAACTCTACAGCCTGGGCGTAAAGTACGGCATCGACCCGGCCTATGCGTTAGCCTTCTTCATGCACGAAAGCCTCTTCGGCACCACCGGGGAGGCGCACAAAACCCTGTCGCTGGGGAACGAGAGGTGCATCGCTGATCGGCCCTGTGTCGACCAGGCTCAGGGGGGATACGCCCAGATGGAGAGCTGGGTCGACGGCTTCGACCGACAACAACGATGTTGCGGGCTACACCGCCGCGCTCCAGCACGAACTGCAGACCTGGCACGCGGGCAAACTGCGTCCGTAGCGAGGTAGATAATTAAGAACACTTGGAGGAATCAGTATGCAGCAAGACATCAACCAGCCACAGGAACAGCCGCACATCCTCGACCAGGTCGTTGTCCCGGCCTTGCCGCCGGAGTTTCACCACTCCGACATCGCCAGGCAGTACCAGGACGGAGAATTTACCAGCCGGCTCGATGCTGAGATCGCGGATGTCCTGCGTGCTTGTCAACCGGCAGAGGGGCCGGGCGAGGCGGCGCTCATCACGCTTTCCGACGAGGCGGCTGTCATCCTGAGACAGCTCAATTGCATGGCCCTCATCCAGGATGGCCAGATCCTCCCTATTCTCGATATTGAGAAGACATCAGCGCCAATGACCGGTGCCCAAAGGGCGCACCTCTACCACGCAGCGGCACGGACGCTCCTGGAAGCCATCGCGGCCATTTATGAGGAGTCCGCCCAGCAGACTAAGAGCCCGGACGACGATAACGAGGGTGATCCTTGAGACCGAGAACTACCCGGAATCTGTCATAACAGCGATTCTTGGGACGGCGGAGGTTTTAAAACGGATGCTGGATAAAGCAAACTTCGACTCAGGCGAGCGGAAGTATTCAAGAAACCTGGTTTGCAGTGGTGCCCTGTCTGACAGGTCAAATGAGGGGGGACCGCCCAGGCAACCTCAGCGTAGCGCGGCAACGCTTGCAACCAGGGGGAAGGAGGCCCAATTTTTTAGCGGCAACCGCCCAATTTTCGGCAGTGCTATACACCGGCCTGTCACCTTGCGGCAACCGGAGAAAAGGGTAGCGTAAAGGGTGACTTAAAAGGTAGCTCAATCGGCCTGCAGAGCGGCTTTATCCCTTGACAGTTGTTCTTGTAGCGTGTACATAGTTGAGTAATAGATGTAGCGTTAACCATTCCCTGAGAGTGGTAACATAACTCACTTGTAATCTTGACGAGAGGACGAGACGATATGAACAGCAAGACACCAAACGGTGATGGAACCGGCAACCAGATCGGCCCAGGAGAAGCCACCGAAATACGCCGCTTGTTTGAGGAAGTGCAGAAACATGCAGCACAAATACAACGGCAGAACATGATTAAACGCATGAAGTACGGTAAAGCAGCAAAGAAGGCCCAACGAGAACAGCAGCAATAGTTTTACATGGCCCTGTAGCAATGCCCTTGCTAATGCATTGCTACAGGACAAAAAGAAAGGACTCAACAACATGACGACAAACAACAATTTACCACCACAACCCGCATACGAACAGTACAGAGGGTTACGCGCTTTATTGCTTACCCGTGTTTCAACGCCAGGACAGAGCCACGAGGCACAGGAAAGGGTTATACGCGAGAAGCTAATAGAGCCATTAGGGTTAATTCTGGACGAAGAGAGACATGTTATTCATGATACGTATACGGGCTTAGAATACAGGTATCGCGCAGCACTGGACGACATACTTCGTATGGCAGAACGCCAGGAGTTTGATTTACTCTGCTTAGATGTCCTAGATCGTGGGTTAGGACGTAAAGGAGTGAGCCGCGAAATCTTCAGAGGTCAGTTACGAGAGCTAGGGATTACAGAGCCTAGCGACCATTCAGACGACGATAGCTTAGAAGGTCAGTTAATGCGCCTCCTGAAAGGTTACAAGGCAGAGGAAGAAGTAAACGACTTTGTACGAAGATCGAAAAACGCGATCAGACACAAAGCATTAGGTGATTCAGAGAAAAAAGTACCCCCTAAAGTAGTTGGTAATGGTATTCGTACATATGGATACAAATTTACCTGTGACTCCAGGGGGAAGAGAGAATCACTTGAGCCAAATTACGATGTGGTATGGGTAGACAGCAAGGGGGTTGAATGGACAGAGGTACGGGTTGTAGTCTTCATATTCAGATGTGCTAAACGCCGTATCGGTATACGGCAAATTTGTAAAAGATTGAATCACATCGGGATACCTGCACCATCTATTAGCATAGGCAGAAAGTATAAATCAAGAGGCGTACAGGCTGAAAAAGTTGTATGGCAAATACCCGTAGTGAGCAAGATGTTAAGGAATCCAACCTACATAGGGAAAATGGTGGTAAATGGGCACCATACCTCCAGAGTCCCTGGTAAGAAATCACCGCAACGTATCAAGACCCCGCCAGAGGAACATATCATAGTACCCGTTCCTGCTATAGTTAGCGAAGAGATACAGGAGGAAATAATGAGGAACTTACAACGCAATCAGAGATTTTCGACTCGTAATAATAAGCAAGGGGAGCTAACGTTATTGCGTGCTGGTTTCGCCAAATGCGGAAATTGTGGTAGAAATGTATCGGCAAGAATAGCGAGGCAGGGTAGTAAATACGAATATATCTACTACCGATGTACAGCACATATGAACGGTGCTTCGCGCAAATGCATAGGTTGCTCTGCTATGAATGCCAAAACGGTTGACGATGCAGCGTGGCAAAAAGCTGTTGAAATCATACGCGATCCTTCCATTGTAGACGCAGCAATAGCAGAGAGGAGATCAAAAGACCCAACTGCAAGCAGAAGAAAGCAGATTAACAAGGAGATTGCAAGCCTTGAAGCCGAGCGCAAAGATTTACAAGCCGATCTTTTAAGGATGATTAGAGAACGTTCGTTGGATCGTAATACAGAAGGTGTACTTACAAATCGTCTAAAAGAGATAGAAAAACTGGTAAATCAACTCAATAGTGAACTTTTAGACGATGAAAAAATACATCAACAATGGGATGCGGTACAAAGAAAACTAGAAAAGATGCATCAAAGATGCGCAGTTATGCGCGAGAAATTAAACGATCCTGCGTATGAACCTGATTACAAGACAAAGCGGGATCTTATAGAATTTTTCGGCATAACCGCTACAATTTGGGAGACGGGACACAAACCCAGATTCAAGATACAGTTTAATCCGCCTGAGATAGTATCATCACGTCGGTGGACTTGATAATAGCAATGACGTCATCTCCCACTTTCAAATTCAATTCCTGGGCCGAACTAAGCGTAATTGCTGCTACTACCTCTTGACCATCTGCTAGCTCAACTACTACCTCGGCCATAACGGCGCCCGGCTTGACTGCCTTCACTGTGCCTCTCAACTGGTTACGAGCACTTATTTTCATGGAGATAATTTCCTTTCACTTACTCTCTCGTTCTATGATGGGATGGATTGTTCTGGTCCCACTTGTTACACGGATTCCGCTACTAAATGTTATACCATGATGCAAAGGCACAAGACGTGGCTGGGCCTGAGCTAACAGGTACATATCTCCCGGCTATAATATGGATGATTTGCACATAGCAAATATATATAAAAAACTCTACTATGTAGTATTAACAGTTGTAGATTCGGATTACTCAGGCAGGAATATTACGAATATTTGCTAATTCAGCAATTTCTGTTTCGAATGTCG